>Ga0307507_10002049_pt1 | contig 43692 bp, 9 predicted proteins | sample 7_EM_MG_FD_207223 | JGI IMG/M metagenome (GOLD analysis project Ga0307507, IMG submission 207223) | Populus trichocarpa ectomycorrhiza microbial communities from riparian zone in the Pacific Northwest, United States - 7_EM | ecosystem: Host-associated > Plants > Roots > Unclassified | place... | reverse complement strand
GCCGGCCGCCCCCGCCCCCCGCCCCCCCCCCCGCGGCCGCCCCCCCCCCCCCCCCCCTAGCTTAAGGCCCTAGATGTCTATAGCTCTTAGTAAGCACTCTACCTATTATTTAGCAGCAATATGGATACCCCCCTACTATAGGTAGTAGAGGTTTATATCTCCTAGTAGGATAGACTTTGTGCCTTTGGTTTTTAGTAAGCTTATTACCAATATAATATTCTCTATTTATGGGACCCTTTTAACCCTAGGGTTATACACATTAATAATTTATACTGGTCCCCTATATATCTGGGTTGTTATAACTGCAATATCTAGGTTAACTGCCTATTATAACTATAAGGATAGGCTAATAGCCTTACTAATTATAAAGCACACGCGTATGGCTGCTTTTAGTTTGTATAGAAGCTAGAATCCTTAGGGGCAGTATATTAATTATATATAGGTATTATAGTACGGTTCTTGTATAGCAAGGATATAGTGTTTTTCTGGGTCTAGACTATCTAGTAGGGGCCTTATAAGATAGTGGTTTGTATTACCGCAGTTATATTATATAATGGATAGGTAGCGGACCCCTAGTAAGGGTTCTTTATCTCTCCTTTATTCCTTGCTTCTTCTATTTCTACTTTCTCTAGGATATTTAGAACTTCTATCTCTTATATCTATACCTTGGTCCCTACTTATTTTGTATAGAGCTTTCTATTCCCGTGTCTTGTGTTTCTATTAACGCTTTTATGTTTGAATCTGTTATTGTCTCCAGTTCTTCCCTTATTCTTATTGGTTGGCTATATACCCTTTATAAGTTGGCTGTAAATGTTATATTTACTATGTTAAGTCTAATTCTTAATTATCCTGGTTTTAAGCTTGCTGTGGCTGTCTATAAGGGTCTACCTATAGGGCGTCCTCTCCCTTATGTCCCCTATAATTTTTGTGTCCCTGTTTAGTCTGGTAATGTTACGTGGCGTCGCTTCTGGCCTGTTAAGGCTTAGGATGGCTGGCCTAGCCCCCTAGTATTAAAGGTAGGAAATGCTAGAAAGGCACCTGTGTCCTACTAGCTTATTGCCTATTGTTTCCATTTATATAACCTAGCGTGTAGTTGTTCCTATAGCTGTTAAGCTCTTGCCTTCTATCTCCTGTATTTAATACAGTCTTCTCTCTCCTACGCCTTATGTGTGCTTTAGTAGCAGTTTGCGTATTTTGTTTAGTCTTAATTTAAATAGTGTCTTATATTATAGGGGCCTGTATAGTAGCCGCAGCATACCTATACTGTGTATGTGGATTGGGTGTGTCCCTATTATATATAGTAATAGTATTGTTCTAGGCGTAGTCTGTGGTTGTAAAGCCTTGTGTTATATATAAGGCCATTTATAATTATTTCTTTTTAGATAAGGAGTTTTTGCATTCCTAGTATATGTGTGCTAATAATAAGGGAGCTATATATTTATCTAGCGTCTCCCTAGTAAGTCTCTGGCGACCCTTATACCCTCTTATTATTCTTATTATATGCTTAGTTTGTATTTTCCTGATAAAGCTATTAGATTTGGGTGATCTTAAGTCCTAGTATAAGGCGTTCTATTTGTCTTATTATCTTCTATATAATTGCTGTGTTGTCCGCCTAGCGTCCCTTTTCTACCCTAAGGCTTATGGGAACCGTTGGGACTTTAACTAGGTAATCCTTATAGAGTACTTTTATACTAATACGTTCTCCTAGCCTATCCCCTACCTTTATAGCTCGTTCCTTTGCCTATTAATTCTTTCGGGTAACTCTAATGTCTCTACTTCTAAGGTATTAGACTGTAACAGCGTTATAAACCTCTTTATAAATTTTTATAAGGACTTCTGTTTTTAATTGTCCCCTAAGCCCCTCTACTTTTTCTATGTTTAGTTGTATTGTGATTATATACCTAGTTATTGTCTTAAGGGGGGTGGGTTCCCTATACTGTAGAAGCGCAGCTATGGCGGCCTAGGTGCGGTTCGCTGGTAAAGGGGGGGTTTTATTTGTTTTTAATTTTGCTTAGCTATTAGAGGATTTAATTAAGGGTTTGCTAAAGGGGCGCCTAAGGTTTACTAGGCTAGCGGAGCCATTCTGCTAGCTGTGTTAGATTGTTATAGCTAATAGTTACTCCCCCGTAATTCTGGATACTAGACGCGTCTAATAGGCTTTATATTTTATTAGATGCCTTCTTAATAAAGGTGTTTCCGCTTTATAGTGTGGTATTCGCCCGTCTTTATTATGGAGGGCTATTGCTGGGTGTGGTTCTGGCGGTTGCGCGTAAGTGCAAACCACCGTCGTTCGACGTATGCCTCCCCTGCGATATATGCATCTTAGGGGGATTCTCTAGGTGATTTTCAGGGTTCTTTTGGTTGGTTTTGGTCTTTTTGGGCCAGGTGCAGCAAGAGCTCCCCTATAATTAATATTATAGCACTTTAAATTCTATAATATATGGTCGCGATATCTAGGGTATTAATTATAGTTTATTAAGAGTTTAAGACGGAGTTTGGTTATAAAGGGACGTAGGTTATTTTGGTTTCTATTAAATATTAAAGGATTAGAGAGCTTTTTAGATTTTATAGTAGGTACTAGGTTTGCTATAGGTATAGGTTAAGCTACTATTACTAATTTGGTATTTGTATTTAATATATTAGGTTTAGGTACCATTATTTTAATTTTATTTATAGGTGTTACTATTAGGGTTTATAACATAAATGCCTTAACGTTACAGAGTTCTTTATGGAGTACTTCTATTAATTACTAGTGCTGGGGTTCTAGTGCAGCCCGCTACTAAGCTAAGACGTCTATAAAGGCCTATTATATTATAGTTAACTGTTCCCTAACTAGGGTTATAATACTTATAGTTATTAAAAGAGATTTGGGTTCGTTTGCTATTTTAATAGTAGTTATTTTAACGCAACATAATATAAGGGCGCGAAGAGGCTTTAGGGAAGATTTAAAGGAATAATATAAATTCTATCTAAATCTATGGGTATATAGCTCTTGTAGAGTACAAGACGTTGCGTAAAGAAGAGAAAGGAATATAGGAAACTTATAACTAAATATTTGGGGTCTTAGCAGTAAATGCATAGGCATAAGCCCACGCGGATTTTAACAGGGTTCGACTAAATTCCATTATATTAGTGGAATTTAGTAGAATTTAATTAAGAGTGGAATTTGGTGGAATTTAATTGAGTTGGCGGAACTTGGCAGAATTTAATTAAAACATTGGAATTTATCTATTAAGTGTATCACCAAGACATTCCTACTGTAAATGGACTAGTCCCATTACAAGCGTTATCTTAAAATAAGACAGAAGAGCTAGATCCGGAAGTACTTTAAGCAGTCCTAAATAAGGAAGTTATTAATAAGGCCCTTGTTATATTAATCGTTATACAAAATCTACTATTTTAGATGGTTAAGTAGCTAGAGTTTTACATTTTTCTATAGTTAATTAACCTTAAAATAGACGACTATATAACTATAGCGCATTTAGCAGTTAGTAAAAAGATTTATAACTTATAGCTATTGCAAAAGGACATTATATAAAAGAGGCTGTAGTCTATACTAATAAGTATTTATCTCTCTATTAATATCTAGACCTTTTTAAATAATTACCTTCTCCTTATAATTTATGGCCATTTTATTAATAGCTAGGAAAAGCTTATAAATGCTCTCCTTGGCCTTTATATGGTAGCCTCTTATAGTAGAAACAAGTAATAGAATACTCTCCTTTTAGTGCTTAAAGACTACGGGATTATATAAAAGCTAGGTGCCGTTATATTTAATAACCATACTATAAACAATAAGCTCTATTATATAATAAGTAACTAGCTTCTTATGACGGCTTGCACAAATGCCTCTGAACCAAAGCTTGTGGATTGCTATCTAATGAAGATACTAAGCTAAGGAGAAGGAAAGGTGGCCGCGAGGGCTTATATAAATAAATAGGTAGCGCGAGCCGCTAAGGCGCTAGTGGTAGACAAGCCAACAGTAAGAAACAGTACTAGACAGTACGCCAGGTAGCAGAATATGGTAGAATTTAGCAGGTAACGCGCTCTAGCACCGTCACACTTCTCTAGGAAGAGGGAATTAAATAAAATCCCGCCTACTAATGGATCTACTATTAGGGTTATATTCTAAACCTTACTATATAGGCTTTTCTCTTTAAAAACTTAATTAGTCTTAATAATATTAAGTTATATAAAGAAAAAGGAAAAGATTTAGATCTAAAAGAGTAGAAAGAGAAGGGTAATATATTTTAGAAACCTAGCGCACTTAAAAAGCTTTATAATATTACTGTATATACCTATAGCTTAGCTGGTTATATAAGAAAGTTTAAAAGTCTTATAGGGAGAAGAATTCTGTTTAATAATTATACAAGATAGAATAGCTAGTATTTTATACTTAGCGTAGCAATTTAAAAAGAGTCTGCTGTTAATATATATATTAAGCGTAACGTATTCCATCACCGAGTGTCCGACATCGCCAAGTGTCCGATAATTTCCTTAGCGTCCACCATCTACCTTTACACAACCATGTCTTAACAAAATAATATACAATCTATTTAAAAAGATGGTAGAATTAATCTAGCTTTATAAGCCTATCTTCAAGGCCAATTTTTAAGCGCTAAAGCTACTGCTAAATCGTTTAATGTTAATCCCCGCACCCTCTGCCAACGCGTTAACGGAATGCAGGCACGACGCGATTATGTCCTAAACTGCCGCAAGCTTACCTAGACCAAAAAGCAGACAATTGTCCAATACATCCTTAACCTTAATTTGCAAGGGTTTCCTCCCTAATAGTATAAGGTAGAAGATATAGTAAACAAACTATTAGGTGCGCGGGGTAGAGAGCTAATAGGTAAATACTAGGTAGAGAGGTTTATAACGCGTTTAAATAAGCTTAAAATGGCTTTTAACTAAGTAAAGGACTATTAGAGGATACAGTAGGAAGATCCAGAGGTTATTAGTATGTGGTTTAAGCTTATTAAGGAGACTAAAGACAAGTATAGTGTCTAGGACAACGATATATATAACTTTAATAAGACTAGCTTCCAGATAGGTGTTATTGGGTTTATAAAAGTGGTTACTAGCTTTAAGAGATATACTTAACCAGAGCTTATTCAGCTAGGCGATTAAGAGTGGGTTACTATTATTTAGAGTATTTGTGCCATAGGGTCTGCAATCCTACTATTTATTATCTATAAAGGGCGCGTCTATATCTCTGCGTGGTATAAAGAAGCTAAGATACCATATAATTAGAAACTCTTTATCTTAGAGAACGGCTGGACCAATAATAAGCTTAGAGTTGTATAGTTAAAGCACTTTAACGCGCATACAAAGGATTAAATAGTGGGGTCTTAAAGGCTCCTTATTTTGGATGGTTATAATGTGGTGGTGTAGATTGGACGTCGCCTACTGTCTTGGCATTTTCCTGTATTTATGGAGCCTTCGGCTTCCCTCCTTCTTAATTATCACGACCCTACCAGTTCACGGAATACTTTCTTTTCTTTCTTTATTACCGACAGAGAGACAGACAGACAGACTGACAGACTGACTGACTGACTGATAGATAGATAGCACCGTGACTTTCCTATCTGAGAGACACCGTACCCTTCCACAATAAGAGCCACCAATCTTAAGATTTTAAGGACTACTACCTTAAAAACAGAATCCTTACGCTCTATATGCCCGCCTATTTGTCACATATACTATAGCCTCTAGATATAGTCTGCTTTGCGCCGTTAAAGCTAAAGTACTCCCAGCGTGTTTAAGACTTGGCATGCTAGCACGTCTTCTATATTAATAAGGAAGCCTTCTTACCAGTCTTTAAAGACGTATTTTTTAATATGTTTACAATAGAGAACTATTAAAAGGCCTTTAAAGCGTTAGGTCTTATTCCACTAAATCTATTAACGGTACTTAACTATCTTAAAGTACGGTTATGTACCCTACTAGCACCCCTACTACTAAAGACCCCCTAGCAGTTAAAAACTCCGTCTAATATGCTTAAGTTTAGATCACAGTTAAAGCTAGTAAAGGAATTCTTTACTAGATCGCCTATAACGGCCTAGTCTTACTTCCAGCAGCTTATTAAAGGTGCTAAACTAATACTGCACCAAAACGCGCTTTAAAAGTCACGGATTACTAAGCTTAAAGAGCAATTAGCAGTAATAACTAAGCAGAAGGGTTGTAAAAGGAAGCGTCTCCAGATAGGTGGCACCTTAGAGTTTAATGCAATAGCTAATTAAGTAGCTTCTAAAGCGTTAGTGGCGGTTAAAAAGGCTTAAAGAGGTAGTGGTGGTAATAGTTAGGATAGGGCACCAGCAACTTAACGTCACTGCGGGAAGTGTGGCAAGACTAGGCATAACGCGCGAACATATTAGGAGGATAGAGAGCCTTCTTCTAAGTCTAAGGCGAGTACTTAGTATATATTTTCAGATAGTTCTAGTAGTGATAATAAGGATCCTGTTACTTGAGTTGGTCGTGCTAAGAAATTATTAGACACTCGGTGATGTTGGACACTTGGTGATGGAATACGTTAACCTTAATATACTTAAAAAGGACTATCTTAGTCTAAAGGACTAGGAGGCGCTTTATATAATAAAAAGTTTTCTTTAGATATTTTACTAGACAACCCTAAAATGCTAGGGACATAAAGCAACGCTTAAGAATATACTCTTTATAATAGATGTTACAATTAAGCACCTTAATAAATCTTAGGTTAGTTTATCTCCTCTTTCTATTTTCTAATTTAGCTAATATTATATAATTAAAAAGAGTATATATCTAATAAGGAGCTCTCTAAATACATTAGAAATACTTAGAATACCTTTAATAGGTATTACTATAAAATAGATAACTCGCCCTGTTTGTATCAATTTAATGATACAAGTTAGTCATATCCAGGGGCACGAAATACGTATAGTATCGTATACTCTTTTGGATGGTGGTGACTATCTCTTCTAATCGTACATGAATAGGTAGAATTTAGGGGTTTCCTGAGCTCGCTTAGCTCACGTGATTGCGTCTACAAATTCCTGTTCGAACTTGTTCAGACACTGGCGGCACTTGAAAATAGAACCACTTATGCATAGCCTCCGTAATTGCTTTAATAGAACCGTAAAACATAAAAGAAATATATAGGAAATAAAACCATAAAATACAAAAGAAATACATAGGAAATTCCTCCGTATAACAGGTGCTATAATTATATACTAGCGGTACTTGAAAAATAGAACCGCTTATATATAGCCTCCGTAATTTGCTTTAATAAAACCATAAAACATAAAAGAAATACATAAAAATAAAACCGTAAAACATAAAGAAAATGCGTAGGAAATCCCTCTAGAAGTGCCTTTTTGGTTGTCTTCTAAACGGTGCTTTGAGCTGGCAGTAAGTCCTGTTTACGGTCCGTAAAATAAACCGTACGGCCTTCTAACGGGCCGTAGATGAACCGCAAGTGCTCCCTTAGTCTCGTTCCACCCATTCCGTAACCTTTAGATTGAGCTTATTTATGTCAATTAGGGTTTTAAGAGCTTAACACGGCTTTACCTTAGTCATGGCGTCCGCTAGGTTGTCTCCGCTGCTAATCCATTTAACCTCTACAATCTCACGCTGTTTATAGGCCTGACGTAAGCACATTAGGTTAACCATAAGCCTTTTCTCTTATATTGTACCTAGTTTAACTATACAGTCGTAAAGGGACTTTAAATCGGTATATAGAACTAGGGGTAATTGCTCCAATTATAGGATCTTCTAGATTGTTAACTTAATTACAGCTCCTATATTAAAGCTATGGGCTAGTACGTATAGCTTAAAAGCTAGTATACTACGGGTTACTTATTTGCATTTAATTAAAGACTAGTAGAGTATATTTGCATCCTAATTACGGTCTATAAGTACGATTATAAAGCCAATTTATAATAATAGGTCCCTATTATTGGTAAAGAAGGCATCCGTAAATACTAGTAAGCTAAGGGAATTTAGGTCTAGTGGCACAAAAGTAAGTCCTCTTATTGCATTATTAATTTGCCACTAAATGCGTTTATTAAGCTGCTTAATATTTTCCTCTTACAGATCTGTTACCTAGGCCGTAAAGGACAAATTATAGGCAGATTTGGGTTAACAGACTATAGTAATATAGGCGCCTCTTGCACGCTATGCAACGTATTAGTCCTTTATATTTACGGTCTTACAGGTCTCTCCGCGGGAACTGGTGAGGTCCGTAGGCTTTACTATAATAAGCCTTAGGTTTTAAGCTTGGCGTTCCTAAGTTAGCTAGATTACGTTGCCCTTTTATATAATTAAGCCTCTATTAAACTTAATTAGAGTCTACTTAGTTAACTACTCTTACGGCTTTACCAAGAACTTTGCCTCTTGTAGTTTAGTCTCTTTAGCATCCGCAAAAGTCCAGTCCGCTAAGAAGAGGGTATTGTCTATTTAGAGTCCGATAATACTAAGGCCGTTTAATAGGGTATATAGGAGGCAGGGGTTATAGGTTAACTATTCCATTTTAAGCTTACTAACGTAATACTAGTAATATGTTTTAAACTAGTGGTTTCCAGCTTCTAGCACTCCATAAAGGGGTTTTATAACCTATAAAATTATTCCTGGTTATAAATTAAGCTTAAGGGGTAGTTATATAAAGATGTCTCTACTTAGGTAGATATTAGACTGCATATAGGCTTACGAGATATCCCGTAAGTAGAGGGCTACAGGTTTAGTTTGCTGTAGTCCAGGCATAAGTGCAAGTATAATCCATTAACTGACCTATTAAATTATAGGCAATTGCGTAAGGACTAAGTCCTTTCCCTAGTCGTTATAAGCTTATATAACAAGCCTTAATTTTTTAAAGGCTTTATTAGTACTAGGGTGCTTAATTTTGTTAATAAATTGTAAGTTAAATATACGGACGCCTTACGGAACGTCTCTCTCTATTATAGCCGTAAAAACACCCTTTTTAAGTAGTCCATTAATCTCCTTACGTTATAAGTCCGTAAAAAGTGTTTTCTATACTAGAACTAATATATCCGCAGGTGGAAGTTGCCTTACGGATATACCTGCGGAGGTTAGGTAATTCTCTATCACAGGGTTCTTAGTTATGGGGTGCTTTTAGGGGCGTCCTTAACCGCGCTTTATAGTAGGTTTAATAGGTTTCTAGGGGACTTCTAAAGTAGGCAGGGGTGCTTCTAGTTTATCTGGCTTAGCGGGTGCTTCTAGTTTATCTAGTTTAACGGCATAGGTATTTTTGGACCAAAAGTAGGGTTTTACGGACGTGCTTCTAAAGTTAGTTAGTCTGCTAGGAAGTTATACGCAGCACGTTTCGTCTTCTACAGCCAGTAGACAATAAGGTCTAGTCTAGTTGCCGCTCTTACACCATACAAGAACTTTAGAATTAAGCGGAAGGTTATGAACTAAGGTCGTGTTAGGTCCGTTACAGTAATATAGGGCGCTATTAACAGCTTATTTGGCCCATAATTTAACTATTTCGGCCATTGCCTTCCGTATTATAGCTGCTCATTCCATAATAGACAGGGCAGGAGGGCCTAGGTTACTCATCCTTAGGTAGGCTCCATAAACCAAAAGGGTGAGTACTAGTCCGTCAGGGCCAGCAGTGTCGTTAACAGCTTTTACGGCCATCTGTAAAGCCAGTTCCTTTTAGATGTCCTTATACTCGTCCGTAATAATCTGGTAAGCTCTCCGTAGAGCTAGATAAGCTCGCTTAACAAGCCCAACGGACTAGTGCGCCTTAACTAGAACGGCTTTTATTGAAATAGCTATGGCCGTAGCGTACTGTTGGAATTCCTTGCTGATAAAGTTCCTACTGGCGTCGTGGGTGATATACTTGCTTCCTAGGGCAGTTGCGGGGCCAATTAGGGTGTCCGTAATATTGTTGTAGTAAACCTGTAACCTATCCATGTCCGCGAGACAGAGTAGAAAAGGGGTGTCCGCTTTTACTATATGGAAGTTAACTAGGCCAATTGGGGTCTTAACTGCAACTGATCTAATTAATGCGGTTAAGCTAATGCCAAATTAGACGTTTATGGCCCTAGTTTGCATAGTATCAATGTCCGTATTATTATTTGTGGTGGTCTTATATGCAAGGTATTATCCATAACCTATAGTAGACTTTTTAGAGGCACCTGTATCAATTATAACGCCATAGAATTCTTTGGGGGTATAGCGTTCTATAGTAATATATACAAATGGGTCCTATTCGTGGTCCATAACATCCGTAACGGATCTAACAGGTATACTTGCGGGTTGGCTTTTAGGTGCGATTAAGTGTACAAAGGAGCGGTTGGCTAATACGGTTGTAATATTAAAGGCTTAGCTGTCTGTAAAAGGTCTAAAAGTGGTTAGGAACATCTCTAAGGTCTCCTATTCCTAAGTGTCTAAGTTAAAGTTAATTATAAGGGCTTCTATTAACTTATTAAGAGACTCCTCTACTTCCTTTCCTTTGTAGTCTAAGATAAACTAGTTAATCTGGCTGTTAAATCTCTTTTTGGACTTGTTACGTTCTTCCTAAGTATACCTTATAGACCAACATCCTTTCTTACTACACACAAAGCACTTCTAGTTAGTTTGTCTGTTGGGGTATGCTTTTATACGGGAGTTGCTTTGGGGGTTACGGGTAGGACTTGGTCGGTACGGGTACTACTGGCGGTAGCGGCGGTCCGTAAAATAGGCATTTAAGTTAGTTTTTGGGTTTTGTAGGTCCGTAACGAAGGCTTAAGTACTGCCTAGCGGGTTTAAAACTTCATATATTGTAATAGAGGACCGTAAATTGTTAATAAGGCCAGTTAAGGTGTCTATAGGCTTGTAATAGGCGTATTTATAGGGTTCCACTTCCTGGCAAGCTGTAATAAGCTTATTATACAGGAAGTCGTCCATTTAAAGCTTAATGTTAAGGCCGTACTGTAGGTGCCGGAGGTTTTTAATAAGGATTTGCAGGCACTCTATAATTAATTTTTTGGTATTCTTATTAATTACGGTCTGTAACTTAATTGCATTTCATTGGGTAAGGATATTACGCTTATATTCTAGCCCTTTAAAGTAGTTACGTGTAGCCTTACATAGCTTATTAAAAGGAACACTAAGGGGGTTACTCTTAAGGTTAGTGTAATAGTAGTCAAGGGCTAGGCCACGCAGTATAGTAGAATAGGCTTGGCTAAACTCCTATTTAGGAATATCAGCCTTCTAACAGAGGTCCATAAAGATAGTCAGTTTAAAGTTAAAGTTATCGTTTTTACCGCTATACTTGGATTTATTGGTATAGAGCTTAGCTAGGTTAGCTAGCTCCTTGCCGTAGGTCTTTACTTAGGTAGTTTATAGATCTATAACTTAAGCAACAGAAGGGTTTTGGTCCGTATTTTGGTTTACAGGGGTATTGCGGTCTATAACTTGGGTATTAGGTGTGCTCTGGTCCGTAAGATTAATTCTAAAACTACTTAAATCTATAGGGCGAATTTGGTTAAATGGGTTGGCTATAAGACTAGAAATCCTATTAAGTTTAAAAGAGGCAAGGAGTCCGCTGGTTTTAATATAATCTAGAATCTACTCTTTGGTCCATTCCGTTTGGTCCTCCTTACATAGTATATTATATAGAGACCGTGCAATAGTAACTTACCTATCCTTTTTAACCTATATACCTTGGTGACGTAAAAGGGTTCGTAGATTGCGGATAGGTATAATACTGCAAGCCTTAAAAGTAGCTTCCGTAAAGTCTACAAAGTCTTCTTTGTATTGCTCCCATATATCATTATTTAAAAGCTTGTAGTGTCCGTATTCAAGGATTTTGAATTTAATGTAGTTGTTAACGTTAGTTATAGACGTAAGGTTGACTCCCTAACTCTACTTCTCTTAACCTTTATTAATTTGCTTGCTGATGTCTATTATACTATATATAGTATAGTGTGGTGCGTAGCGGGTAGAAGAGGTCTTATAGTGGTCCGTAAAGGCGATTAATAGGTCCGTAGTAGTTCGCAGAAGGGTAGGGGGTTTCCATAAGGTCTTATAACGGTCCGTAAAGGCGATTAGTAAGTCCGTAACAGTTTGTAGAAGGGTAAGAGGTCTTGTAACGGTCCGTAAAGGTAATTAACGGGTCCATAACGGTTCGTAGAAGGGTAGGGGGTTTCCATAAAGGTCTATATTCTGTAACAGTGCATATTACAGACGCTTTAAGTACGATGTTACGACTACTTGGAGAAGAGTCGGCGGAAGCTAGTTAGTTGATATAGGCACGGTCCAGGATGGATCCGGTGGAACCATGTAACAAGGAATGGTAACCGAGGTCACGTGGTGTTAAACGCATTGACTATGTTAAATAAGAGGGACGTTACGTTTAATACAGATAATACGTACCTTATGTACAAGAGAGGATTTCTTAGGAGTATAGTTGTGTATTTAAAGGACCTTAGTCCCTACCATAGATAGTTCTCTCCTTGTAGTGAATCTTAGAATACAATTAAAGTTAATCTGTTAGGCAACCACTCTACCAGTTATTATTATATTGTTATTTTGTTCTTACCTACATACCCAGCCTAATAACAGAACCTACCGTAGTTCCTACTATAAGGTTCCGTTACACATTTACTACTAAGGTTACGGTATTAAATAAGATCGAACAATATGCCACCAAGAGCACCAGTTACAACGGCGTTAATGGCAGCCACAACCTCAGGGCCAAGAGATACCAGTATGGACGATAGGGATTCTCAAGTAGTTACGCGAGGTCAGTTATAAGAAATGGTTAATTACTTACAAGATAATAATAGGATACTCAAAGAACGCATTAATAGAATTAGAGTAGCAAAGATTAAGTTACCTTTAATTAAACGATTCTTAGGAGAGAAGTCAAAGCTCAAGGGATTTCTTACGCAGATGCACTTTAAGGTAGTATAGGAAGGAGCGAAGTTAGCAATATCGTTAGATTAAGTAGCCTATACAGGATTGTTCCTAATAGGGAGGGCACTTAAGTAGTTTAAGCTATATCTTACGGAAATATAGGCCAATAGCATAACAACTACTAACCAGGACGTATGGTATATATTTACCAGTTAGAATGGGTTCGCAGAACAACTAACACAGATATTTAGAGACCTAGAGGCCATAACTATAGCAGAACAAAAGCTTCAGAACTTAGTACAACGCACTTTAGCAATTAAGTATATAACACAGTTTTAAACACTAGCTATATAGGTTAAGTGGAATAATAGGGCGCTTATAGCATAGTATAAATAGGGACTTAAGGCTAAAGTCTAGGACGCAATTATCCTAATAGAAGATGCGGATACTCTAAGAGAGTTAATAGATTAGTTAATAAAGATTAATAATAGAATCTATTAAAGGGAACAAGCTAAGAGAGGGCAAGATAGAGTTCCACAGTTATATAAGGCGCAGAGTATGTAACAATAGATATAGAGTTAAAAACTATAGAGTGGCGTAGAGCTAATAGACCTAAGTGGTACTAAAGAAACCTAAAGGTAGGAAAAGAAACTATAGAAACCCAGAGGTTAAGGATTAAGTAATTAAAGGACCTAGGAGCAGAGGCTAAACCAGGGATCTTAATAGCAGAAGACATTTAGGCGGACTCTATAGTAAAAAAAATAGTTTAAAGATGGAGCTTGTATAAATTATAGAAAACAGAGTTATTTTACTAGAGACTGTAGAGGTGGTTAGAGTAACTACGCAGTAAAGGGAACTAGGCCAGTAGACGGCACATATATACAGAGGGACGATGGTGCACTATAAGAAATAAAAGAGTGTTTAGTTAACAGTTTTGCATATTATTACAACAACACATACCAAATTTATAAGGACGCTAAGTACGGCGCAAGCTATTAGCTATAGGAGCCATTATTATCTAAGTTTAAAGGAACCAACAAACCAGCTTATAGATCGGATATTAAAGATAATAAATTTAACAAAGGCGAAGCATTTACTAACAATAAGGCAATAAGGGCAGCTTACTAAAAGTATACAGACCTTAGAGAAATTAAAACAGAAGCAGAGACTAAGACCATTATAGAACAAGGTTTAGTAACGGGTATTACAACACTATTAGATACAATTTCCATCGCTTTATAAAATAATAGGAGTAATATTTAGAAGAAACTAAGTAAGCAGACAACTACTAGTGCTAGCTTATTACTTAATAAAGGTAAAAGGCCACAGGCTTAAGATTCTTAAGAAGAGATAAAAGAAGCTTAAGATTCTTAAAATAAGATAAGACATACCCAAGGACCCACAACGGACGAAAACCAATAGGAAAGGGTAGTAACTTAGTTTAGTAACAAACAAATAAGTATAGAACGCAAGTTTAAGAACTACAAGTTTAGAGAACAAATAAAAACGTTAGCAATCCTAGGTAAACGCAGTATTCAGCCTAAAGATTAAATAGTTAATACCAGGATTAAAAAGCAAGACGACTACAAAGATCTAGCTGCTAGACGCAGAAAACAAGAAACTATAGATAAGTTTAGAACAAGAATTATCGCATAGTAAGAGCAAAAGCTAGACAAGAGGTCAGCTATACCAGGTTATATAAGGGATAGAGCACCCATATAAAGAGTTACTAATAGGCCAAGTGCAGGGATACCTAGGGTAAAATAGTTAAACAAACTAGAATAAGAAGAGGATCTAGATATTCCAACTAGGTTTAAAGAAAGACATACTAAAGGATATTACAATGTAGTAATAATAAGGTACTTTTTAACGGATAAACCATATATACTAAACTAGTTATACGGAAAGTGGTATAGGCAACAACACAACAATAAATAGGCAGATTTTTATATATGGCTAAACAAAAAAGTTATCTAAGACCAACCCATTACAGAAAAACGCATAAGTCACATTAAAGGAGCATTAATTATAACGTTAAGGAACCTAAAAGAAGGATCTAGGGACTAGAGAAGTAAGCGATAAATCTTAGTACCTATAGTAGAGATACTAGTGGTCAGGTTAACTAGGTATAAGTTTAAACTTAAGGATAAAGACAAACTAAGAGTTAACCTAAAACATATAGCGTATTATACACTATTATAGATAGCTTGTATGGATAATATATATAATATATATAGAGCGCCTAAAGATAAGAACTGGAAGTACCTAGTAAGGATATATTAGGCACTAAAGGAAAAGCGGTTTAGGAATGCCAAGTATATACATAGTTAGCACCTAGTAGAAGTACAAGGTTAAGGAGACTTAATACTTTAACCCAAAAGATTCCTTACAGAAGAATGCCTAGATAGATAATAGTAGTAGGAGTACCTAGAGAATACTTGTCTATAGCATATAGAGGAAAAGAAACGAACTAAGTATTAGCCAAAGTTGGACCAAGTATAGGCAGGATCGAGCAGCCAACAGTTAGGAAAAGGGGAGGCGTATAAAACCAGAGGAAACTAGTATTAGAGCCTTAAACCCTTAAAGGAATTTAAGGTTAGCACCTAAATTTAAGAGCTAAGTAGCAAGATTAGCAGTTTAAAGCGTTAGTAGATAGTAGAGCAACTAGGAACCACATATCACCAAAGGTAGTAGAAAGGATAGGGTTATTATATAGATAGAAGGAACACCCATATCCACTTATAACAATTTTAGGAGATTAGATAGCCTATAGAGAAGGCATTATTAATCTTAAAATAGGACCTATTTAGATAACTATTAAAGGGAGACCAGTTAGAATGTCTTTTAATATCCTACTATTAGGATAGGACAAGGCGATATTAGAAATGCCTTAATTATAGGAGTATAATCTAAAGATTAATTAGATTATAGGTTAGGTTAATATTAAGGATACACAACGGTATAAAGTGCAACAGCAAACCAAGTTAGTATAATACTAAGTTGGAGCAACATATAAAGAGACTAAGCGAGGCTTAGGTTATATACCAAAGAGATACCATAAGTATGGTAAAAAGTTATAGTTACTAGAAAGTAAAAAGCTGTTAGAGTATATAGTATAGAACCATAAAATAGAATTAGAAAAGGGAATAAGTCTAAAGTTCTTTCCAATCTACAAGCTTACTAAAACCAAGTTAGTAGCGCTTAAGGAGTTTATCCAGGAGAACTTACGCAAGGGATATATTAGACTATTATAGTTATTAGTAGGATATCCAGTACTGTTTATCCTAAAGAAAAACAGAAAACTTAGAATATATATAGACTATAGATAGTTAAACAGCATTATTAGGAAGGATAGGTATCCTTTACCCTTAATTAGCAAAATCCAAGATAGAATAGGCAACGTAAAGATCTTTACAAAGATAGATCTAAGATAGGTGTACTATTAGATTAGGATTAAGAAAGGCAACAAATAGAAGGCAGCCTTTAGGTTAAAGAAAGGACTATATAAACCATTAGTTATATAATTTAGGCTTATAAACGCACTAGCAATGTTCTAGAAGCGAATTAATAGTATATTAGGAGAACACCTAGATAAATTTATTATAGTATACCTTAACGATATTATCATCTACTTAGAGAATAAGAAAGAACATAGAGAACACGTTAAGTAGGTCTTAAAGAGACTACAAGAAGAACAGATGCTAGTAGCAATTAAAAAATGCGAGTTCTTCACCTAAAAGACCAATTTCGTTAGATTTATTATTAAACTAGGCCAACTTAGTATAGATCTAAAAGAAATCAAGGCTATAGTGAATTGGCAAGAACCAGAGAACGTTATATAGTTAAGATCGTTCCTAGGGTTTTATAATTACTGCAGAAGGTTTATAGCGCAATAGTTATAGGACATTAAGCCATTTACATAGTTAATAAAGAAAGAAGAACTATAGGCATAGGGAAAGAAGTAATAAGAACTATTTAAGAGAATTAAAGAGTTATTTACCTAGGAGCCAGTTCTTAAGATCTATTAACTAGGTCTAGAGACGGTTGTAGAAATAGATACATTAGACTTTACACTAGGGGTATACTTTATATAGAAACATTAAGATAGATGGCACCTAGTGGTATACTATAGTTAAAAGATAACACTACTAGAGTTAAACTATGACATCTATAACAAGGAGTTATTAGGTATAGTTACAGCACTTAAGGAATAGAGAGCATTCTTATAAAGTATAGAGAAACCATTTATGGTTAAAATAGACTATAAGAACCTTATAGGATTCCTAATAATAAAGGAACTCAACTAAAGACAGGTTAGATGGGCAGAAATGCTTACAGAATACCATTTTAAAATTCAGCATACTAAGGGTACAGATAATGCACGAGCAGACGCTCTAAGTAGAAAGGCTAAACTATAAAGTAATAAAAAGCTATCAGGAGCTTTGTTGCAAAAGGATCAAGACGGATTAATTAGGTATAATTATCCAAAGATCGCAGCGACTAAGAAAAGTTAGATCTATAAATCACTAAAGAGTAATTAGACACAGAAGATCTAAAAAGTATAGGTAGAGAATCTAGACTTAGAGCAATATAAAAATAGAGAAGCAACGTATATACCTAAGTCTATTACAGAAGAATTTGTTAAGGGATTCCACAAGGGAATAATATAAGAACACAATGGAGCTATAGGCTTAGTATTAAGACTTTAAGAGGAATATATTATTTAAGGAATCTGGGGACTAGTAAGATAAGTTATAAAGGAATATCTAAATTACTAAAGAAACAAACCAATAAGGTATAAGCCGTACGGAGGGCTATAACCTATTAAGACACTAGAAAGACTATGGGAGATTATATTATAGGACTTTATTATTAAGTTACCAAAGTTAAGAGATCCTATTATAGGACAAGATTATAACGCGATTTTAGTAATAGTGGATAAGCTAACAAAGTGGGGATACTTTATAGCATACACTAAAGAGATATTAGTAGAAGATGTCGCTAGAATCTATATAAAGGAAGTATTTACAAGATATAGAGCACCAGATAAGATTATATTAGACAGAGATCTAAGATTTATAGTAATATTTTGGGAAGTATTTCTGGCAGAACAAGGGGTTTGCGCAGTAATATCTATAGCGTATTATCCGCAGACGGACAGACAAATAAAAAAACTAAACTAGATACTAGAGCAGTATCTAAGGCATTATATTAATTACGCACAGAATAATTGGGTATCGCTATTACCAGTTACATAGTTTGTATATAATATAACACTATAAGAAGGAATAGGGATATTACTATTTAAGGCGAATTACGGATACGAGCTAAGAATATTATTATTACTACGTTAAGCAAAAAAGACGAGTAGCACAGCTAAGTAAAGAATAGAGATGTTAATAAATCTTTATGTAGACCTTAAAGAAACAGCTAAACTAGTATAAAAACGAATAAAAAGGTACTATAATACTAAGAGATCTAAGGGACTAGATCTTAAGGAGGGAGATAAAGTGTAGCTACTATACAAAAATTTTAAGAGTTAATAATTAAGTAAGAAATTGGACTATGTTAGACTAGGACCTTTTAAAGTTAAGTAAAGAATTTTATTGGTTACGTATAAGTTAAACCTACTAGCTAAAATAAAAATCTACCCTATATAATACGTTGCAATGCTAGAGCTAGTATACGGGAATGTTAAGCCACTAGTCTACAAGGCAGATATGTATAAAGAATAAGAGGAAGATAAATGGCAAGTTTTGAAGATTATCAATCACAAGGATATAGATGACGAAATATAGTATAAAGTAAAGTAGATAGGCTATAGTAAGACTATTTAGGAACCACTAAGCAACCTAAGGAATGCTATGGAAAAGGTATAGGAGTATTAGAAGAAAGTAGGTTAGGTAATATTAATAAAGAAGGATTGCTAAAGAATAAGTCACCTAAGGGGGACCTAAGAGGAGCAATTGCTAAGCTACTTAGAGTTGTTTCCCTTATAGGAGGAGAGCTAGTTCTTTTGTTACCTAGCTTAGATAAACCCTATTAAACAAGTTTCTATTCCTTAGAACGGACCTTCTTACAAATACGTTTAAGACGTTAAAGATAAGTATAAGCTAAACGTTAAGCTTTAAGGACGCATGTGGACTCTTCTAAGGCATATTAAACCTTAAGTAGCGCGGAGGCCAGCTTACTATTAAGCTTTATAGTGGTAGATTAAACACAAGACCCTATAATAAGTTACTTAGGGAACTTAAAGACTATTAAGAGTTATAGGACGTATATACTTAGCGTTAGAGATAGAGCAAACATTATAGGACAATTAAACATTTGCTTTAGTATACTTAGAGTAAGAAAAGGGTTATTGGGACAAAGGACTCGCTAGCGCAACACATACTAACCCCTCTTTAGCGCAACGAGAGTAAGGGATCGCCATTACCTCGCCCAGTGACAGTATGGAGGAAACCGTACGAAGGCAACGCTTAACCCAGGAAAGAGAAGAAGAAGCTTTAGGTATAATAAGTATGGATATTAACCAGACTAATTAAACGGACATTACACCTCTAGTAGACGACTTAGAGATGTTAGGAATCTTTAAGGACGAAGATAAAGAGGAGGGAGATAATATTACGGACGCTTTAAGTATGATGTTATAACTACTTGGAGAAAAGTTAGTGGAAGCTAGTTGGTTAATATAGGTACAGTCTAGGATGGATTTAGTGGAACTATGTAACAAGGAATAGTAACTGAGGTTATATAGTATTAAACGCATTAACTGCGTTAAATAAGAGGGACGTTATATTTAATACAGATAACACATACCTTATATACAAGAGAGGATTTCTTAGGAGTATAGTTGTGTATTTAAAGGACCTTAGTCCCTACCGTAGATAGTTCTCTCCTTATAGTGAATCTTAGAATACAATTAGAGTTAATCTATTAGGCAATTACTCCACCAGTTATTATTATGTTGTTGTTTTGTTCTTACCTACATACCTAGCCTAATAATAGAACCCACTGTAGTTCCTGCTATAAGGTTCCGTTATAGTGCAAGTATAAGGATTGAATGAGCAACTTTATTGTAAATCTATAGAAATTAAGTGAACTAAATATATGAAAGTAGACCCGGAACTCCATAGTCTATAACTTAATATTTGACCGTATCCGAGATATATGAGGGTAGCGTCGATTATGTCTCGGAGCCTCTTAGGCGACGATCTTGTGTCTTAGCGTAGTGCTGGTGAACTGTTATATATTCGCGTATATAAACTTCTAGTAAACCGTACTAAGACTTGAATAAGTATACAGAGTTAGTAATAGGTCCGTAATCCTCCACCTTCTAACCTTCTAGCAGGTCGTACTAGGATTAAATGGGTGGTCGCTATTATATATTGCTTGGGAGGAGGTATCAAGTGATTGCTGATCTATACGCGCTTACTAATCAGTGTTTGTATTAATTTAATGATATAAGTGAGTTATATCTAGGGGCACGAAATACGTATAGTATCGTATGCTCTTTTAGATGGTGGTAACTGTCTCTTCTAATTGTACATAAATAGGTAGAATTTAAGGGGTTTCCTGAGCTCGCTTAGCTCACGTGATTGCGTCTACTGTGGTTTGCGAAAGTATTGCGAAAATCAAGATTAAGCGAGCCTCCCGCCTGCATGCGCTTGATTTACAAAAACGCTTCTACAACTACTAAAAATAAGTATTATTTTATAAAACTAGTAGATGGAACTATAAAATAGATACTGCTTTGCAATTTTAGATAGGTGGTAGCTTAGTATATAATATAGTAGTAGAGCTTTTGGGGGTGGCTGATATTTAGGGGCTAGGGAAATGGGCAGTGTTATATCTTGGCAGTCTTGGCAACGAAAACCGCGACTTAAACGTTTTGCTTAGCCCAACGCTCTAGTACCTAAAATTCTACAATCACCTTATTTACTAAGCTGCTATATATTAAAAATTATAAAGCAGTATCCATTTTATAGTTCTATCTACTAGTTTTATAAAATAATAATTATTTTTAGTGGTTGCAGAAGCGTTTTTGTAAATCAAGCGCATGCGGGCGGGAAGTTCGCTTAATCTTGATTTTCGCAATACTTTCGCAAACCACAGTACAAATTCCTGTTCGAACTCGTTCAGACACGCCCCTTTATACTACTGCACTTATTCTTTATTTAGCCTATTATATAAGATATATTAAGTAGGTTTGGAAGAAGGAGTAGCATAAGCCTATATTTAATAGCATTAAAGAGCTTTAGGAAAGATATTAAAATAAAAGTTCTACGCCTAAAAGTATATCATTATATAAAAATCTAGCTCTAGCTTAAGACCTTAATAAGTTTAATAAAATTGCTAAGGATCTTAATAGTATAATATTTCGACCAAAAAATTAGAATAAGTATAAGGACTTTATCTCTAGGATGCCGTATAAAATTTTAATAACTGCGCTTTAATAGTGGTTTTGGGGACAGTAACAAAAGCGCTAGCCATGGCTCTCGCTTATAGCAATTAAAATTCTCTTAATTCTAGTAATAAGCAATAAGCTAGAAAGAGTCTTTTTAGAAGAACGTTGTATAGTATTATAGGAGAGAATATAGATAGATCCTAAAACTCTTAAGAAAACAAAGTGTTTAAAGAATTAGCATTAGAGAAGAACTATAAAAGGGATAGGGGATTTTTCTTTAGCTATTATATAGTTAAGGGGAGAGGTATATAGGGACCTGTTCCTACTGTAATATCCGCAATATCCGCAATATTCGCAATATTCGCAATATCTACAATATCCACAATATCTGCCAAATTCTGCCAAATTCTACTAAGTCCACCGAATTCTGCTAAATTCCACTTAGTTGGGGTAGAAAAGCCCCGCACGGGGCACTTTATCCTTATCGATTGTGATATCATATGCATTTTCTATTGGGGAAAGGATATTTTATGCTCGCTTATTCGCATCATGCAAAACCACCCTGCCCCCTGCTTGACTCGATCACCTACTCCCTATTACGTACCCCACCGCTGATCCTGCACCGACATCATGTATATATAGTCTCTTTTTTTTTATAGATTAATCAATACACGAGTTCTTCTTTCCTGATGCCTGCGCACGGACTTCAGATCGACACAAATACCGATAAATTAGGTACAAAAAACCTCCAAGGGAGACGTGAGAGGGAATATAGCATATACCCCACCAGGTAACACGCCTGTACTACGTCAACGGGAGGAAAAATACCGTTAGGTCGCTGCTCTGAAACCCCTATAAGGGAGTGTCCTGATTGCCTATCTTGCCCTGTCTGCCATTCGTACCATGCTTCCACCCGATTGTAGATTGCCGTAAGATTGCCGTAAGGTCTTGTGTGCCTGCCCTTGCTCCCATTTGAATGCCCTATGTATATGTATGTATACGCCTACGGTCCTCCTGCTTGCAGCATGATTTCCACCCCAAAGGAACAGCGGGACGAATTTGAACTAAAATAGAACTAGGTGTCTTGTCCTAGGGCCCCAACCTAGGTCCCCTATTCCCTATCTCCTGCATCCAATAAGTGCGCTCAGCTTAGTACTAGTAGTAGGGGTGCACCAAGCCCCTATACCTAAGTACTTACGCTGCCAACAGTACCAGAATGTAGCTGGGTGGATTAAGGTATAGAGGAAGACGGAATACCGCGCGGTAAGTCTAGGCTGTTCGGGTAGGATGGGGAATGAGAGGCTCATCACGGACTTCCCGGGGCGTATACGGTTCGTTTGGTTGCCGTGCCGTGTGCAGGTGCCGTATCGTGTAATTGTATGCCGTACGGGAGGAAGGGGGGACGCCGGAGGTAGATGCCGTGTTTCAAATGATCAATTGGAATGTACGTAAAGACGTAGTAGCTGTGTCGAGTTCTCGTTGGGGCTCACCCTCCCAGTGAAAAAATTTCACGATACCACCATTTCGCCGCGCCCGCGCTGCGCCGCCGTACACACGTCTCTGCATTTGCTCTGGTAGTCTATTGGCACGATCCTGACGGAACGCCGATAGCTGTCTGCCAGGTTCCACCGCGTGGAGGTGCAGAGGCCGATTTTCATGGAGCCCTAATGATATAGATATTTAAACGCTTTTTAATTTATATTTAATTCAATAATATGTTGTTGAAAAATACTGAATCCTTATCGATAAGTATTGAATATTGATAAAAGCACTGACTGGTTGCGAGGAATCTGACTCTGGGTTTGATGATTGTGCAGATTGTTGTTGCGAACCTGGCTTCCAGCATCTTCATTATCCACACATTACTCCCGAGTTGGGCTTCGGACCCGAGCCACATTCAGAATTTGTGCTGGGAGCACATCCAGAATTGGGGTTAGAGGCACATCTAGAATCAAGGCCAGAAGCACAGCCTGGTTCGCAACCGGGCTCAAGATCAGGTTCGGAAACCGGTTCAAACTCAGGTTCAGAGACCGATTCACGTCTAGATTCAAAGCCAGAGTCGGAGTCTGGTTCTAAACCGGGTTCTGAAAAGCAAAACTTACAAAAACCTAACTCGCAACAACAAAGTTTATCACAGTCGGGTTCGCAGTCGGGTTCAGAGTCAGATTCCGGCATGGCGGTGGAATATCAGCAGCCAACCCACAGTTGTCTAGCTGGTGGCACTTCTCAAACGACCCACAATCGTGTTCCTTTGCGGTTAGCGGAGTATATTTATGGGCAAACTTAGAAAATTGTGGTTTCCAGCACGGCTCTGGAACTCTTGAGGGAAATAGGTATTCTTTCGACTTGTAATAGTTCTGATAGAATCTGCAATCTAGCTCGATCGACAAAGCATGCTGTAGATGCTTTGAGTAATAGGGTTTCCAGCAATTATTTGGCACATCTACGGGCAGTTGGCACCCAGCAGACTTGTGGCAATCTTCGAAGAATCTGCAACTGTGTGAATCCCCATGGTATTCTGGTGAATATGGAATAGTTCTTCGCCACAATGATGTGGGATATCGGCTGGTAATTCACACTCTGGTGCTTCGTGGCATTCCTTGTACTTGTCACACTCCGCTGGTGGACCAAATGGAGAATGGGGAGGGAGTTCATGGGGAGGGAGCTCATGCGGTGGCGATAGTGGAGGGAACTCATGCGGTGGAATATCTGAAGAAGGTTCATTTGATGGTGTTTGAGAAATTTCGTGTGGTGAGGACACTGGAGGGAGCCCATGCGGTTGTGAAGGTGAGGCGATTCGTGTGATGGTTGAGCTAGACGGCACTCATGTGAAGGTGGAGCCGGAGGCTGGTTGTGCGGTGATGATATTGAAGGAATCTGATCTGGTGGTAGGGTTTTAGGATCGTTGCGTGGTGGCGAGAACTGAGGTGGCTGCGATCCAGAAGAACGTTCTCCGCCTTTTCCAGTAATCGGAATGCATTTCAGTTGGTTCCCGACTAGCCTAATGTAATATTCCACTCTCCAGAGTCTGTCACGGGACATGCCTAAAACTCGGATCGACCATTATAAGAGATGGTATTGTCCGGTCCGCGGGATAAGCCGGGCATGCCTTGTAGTTAATTAGCCTTAGAAACCCAAGATATCCATTGAGGATTCTCACCAGGGACGCCATGATCGCACTATAATGGACCGGTTTCGGACGTAACGATGCATCCATGGCCATTTGAGTCTTCATAACACTAGCACCATCCATACAGAAGGGTGCCGACCGATAGCCACCACCGATGCGAGGCTAGCTATCCGCAAGTTGTCACATAATCCCGTTGGCTGAGCTTTTAGCTTGCAATTGGAAGCAGTTTGGCCGTTATGCCCACCTAGCTCATCGAGCCCTTGACGCCTTAACACGCTTGCGGAGACGCCTAGGCTAAAGCAATGAGTGGAAGGAATTGATTCATCGCGAACGATAGAATCGAGCTCAAGTAAAGCAAAATGGGAAAGGAAAAAGCGAATAAAAAGAAGCTGAGGGACGCAACAACTAGAACAGGGATAATTATGCTTTTATGATTTGTGAACTAAAGATGGTTTTCTCAACATCATAAATAAATTTCAAGAAAACAGCCCAAACTAGCGAGTAACCATTGCAAGTGATCATGTTCGATCTCATCAAATTAGGCTTTAGATATATAGGCTGGACCCGGAAATCACCCCAAAAGAGGCACAAGAAATTACCCATAGCCTTGGACAAAGAAGCCCGAGAAATTATCTCACTTAGACTAGAACCAATGAAATCAAAGAGTGCGTACGGTGCCTCAAGAATCCCGTGGATATAGTTCTGTCAGTGATAAATGAAATTTAACTCCTAAGGTCAAGTTGTCTAGATTCTCTTAAGATCTGGACGCGAGGAGATAGAACTGAGTCTTGACGCTTCATACCCTTCATTGTATGCGTGCAGCACATGACCTGGCTGAGATATGGTGTCGGCTAGGAGTTGTTCTAAGCGACCAGCCCAGAGTAGCAAGTACTTTTTGGAAGTGGATATTGTCGATGGGAAAGCCAGTTGATTGAGGTTCACGACTGTATGATTATAACGCGAGAAGCGTATTTCTCAGACCTCATTCTAGCTTGATTGTTCGAGGCGCACTTCGATTACTGGTTGCCACGACACGAGGGAGTTTGGCCAAGCTTTCGAAGGCGTGAAGTCCTACGAGAGCTGGACCGTGCGCGAACACCATATGATCATGGAGCCTTGATCCTATTGATTCTATTGGCTGGCTCTTATCGATAACCATAGGACAGGGATAGCCTGAATGTTTTCATCACATCCAGAAGACTGCCTATTCGACGTACATGTAGAATACGCTGTCGTATTTTTGAAAATCATTGAAGGCCCAGTGGGGCAAGACGGTTGCTGTTTTAAAGCTATAACTTTTGCCTTTTAACTCGCCTCATTTCCGGGTGTGGTACCAGGCCAAGGAAAGCTCAGGCCACCTTTATCAGCCACCTCCGTCATACTGGACTCTCACCAGGGACCCTGGCAGACGGGGATATGCAGTTGATATCGCATTGCCCATCTACTAAAGCTGTTGATGTCTCTGTCTTCAAGTGCCTAAAGGCGCCCTGCAACGGGGCATTCTTCGAGCAGTGCGCTGCGCATTCACTGTATTTCCCTATCTGTCGGCTCTAGATTTTAGTAGAGCAGAGACTCCGGTCAGGAACCATTGCCCAATCCCGAATGCCCAAAGCCGAATTGGAACTCGAAGCGGAGCCCATTCAGGCCCAACATTGAATCAGAAGGTACGAAGGCATGGAAGTCTATACTAATTTCTGTACATGTTTCTACAGCGGCAATGATGATGTGGGTTTTAAGGTGGTCGGCCCGCGTCCAAGCTATGACATAATGCAGAAGTCCTGAATTCCGCCCGGACAAAACGCAACATGCACAAGCAAACCTGACACTCACATTCTCCTTGTCCGCATTTCTCTTAAATCTTTTGCTTATTCATATTTGAAGTTGCCAGTCACCGCCATCCTTTCTACATCATATATTCTCCACTTCGCCTGCTACATCCTCTCCTCTTTGCCCTGCTCCAACTCGACCCCGCCTCTTCGACTTCTCGACAACCAACCAGCAAACATCCACGACTCGCAACTGCAATTACTCGACAATGTCACACACAAACTTTCGTTCCTCTGCTGGCGATCTCGGTTTTCACGATGAACCACCACGCCGTGGCCCAGAACGATGGGACCGCGACAAGTTTGAGCGCTTCAGCAGACGCGGCGGACCCGCAGAGGAGCGAGAATCTTTCCGCTTCGAAGAGCATGACCACTCCGGTCCTGGAAAAAGTCGTCGCGATGTGGAAGTCGACGAGAGAATAGATCGCAGAGGACCCCGAACCCGTGTCGAAGAACGAGAGCGCTTCTTTGAAGAGGATCGTGTTGAGCGTCCTCGCCGTCGTCCATCCGAATTCCTTGATGAGCCCACTGCCTCCGAAGTGGCGAACCGCGCCCTCGCTCCATATCGCCGCAAATCTATTATCGAAAAAGATATTAATCCTCCATCTCGACGTCCTGCCAGGCCCCAATACATCAGAAGGCAGTCCTCGCTCGATACTTTTGATCGAAAGCCATTCACGCGATATGGCGATCATGAGCGAGACGATTGGAGGCCCCCAACCAATGTACCAATTCCACTACCCATACGTCGCTCCCCATCTCGTCGCCGATCCCTATCTCGTCGCCGATACAGGGAGGATGATTTCGAAGAGATTAGGTACAGGGACGTAGAGCCTAGAGAAGAATACCGCGAGGTCGAGGTGCGAAGGGAGAAAAGTACTCGGCGCCGCAGCCGCAGCCGTACGAGCCGGCGAGGAGCTCCTTCTGCCCGAAGTTCCACCTCGAGCTTCGAAGAAGTTTCTCTAGTACGCGAACCTTCTGGGAAAAATGGTAAGACGAGAATGCCAAAACGTTTAGTGAGGAAGCAGGCGGTTATCGAACTCGGCTATCCTTTTGAAGAAGAGGTAAGCTTCTAAATGTGATAAAAATGGCCATCTCCTTACAGTTTCTATTAGGATGACTTCATTATTGTGCGCCGGGCCCTTGAGAAGGAGCAAATTGATGAGATTATCAAGATTAGTGAGACATACCAGGATAACGGTTAGTCCCTTTTTGGAGTGTTATCTGTAAGACTTACTAACAATGACACCAAGAGCGAACTACGTATGTTTATGAGGAAACCAAAACCAACACCATTGAACCCCGGCCACCTCCACCACTTCCTGAGGTCATACGAATCCCACCTCCGCCTCCTAGCGTCCACTATGCACATCCACAATCTGTGCGCAGTGCATCTCCTTCTCGTCATGAAGTATATGAAGAGCGTATCGAGGAATCTAATCACATAGGTGGGCCTCTAACAGTATTGGTTCCCGAGGAAAGACGGCATCGTGATGAACGCGACATCAAGAGTGAAATCCGTCGATTAGAGGCGGAAAGGCAATTATTAAAATATGAGCGTGAAAGTGATCGCTTCTCCGAGTACGAGATTGTGGAGAAGAGGGACAAAGAAAGAGATGTTGTCCGTATCGAAAAGGATCGCAAGGGTAGGTTGGCTCTGGTCCGCTCGAGTCATTAGGATGGGGTTGATGTTGGTGGATAGCGAAAACCCCAAACCCGAAATTAATCGCTGCCATGATGGCTACGCTCACTTAAAGGAATCGAATTTCTTCCAATACACACCCATCGAATCCCTCGGAGATAGACGTGTTTGTTAGGTTTAGGAATTTTGAGTTTTCTTCCGGCGATGTTTGTTTTGGTTGACGGATAACTGTATGGCTGGACCTTTTTCCATTCGAATTTGAAATTCTAATTTTCTGCGAAATCGCGTCTGAGGCACTTTTCCAACGTTTATTACCCGCTCTGACAATATCTGCGATCTTCCCTATACTCGCGGTTGAATTATTCTACCACAACGGCTTAAAATACTACTAAAAGTTTATCGATTAGAGAGACGACCCGATATTTTATAGATGTTAGGTCTGAATTAGCCTATAACCCCCTAGAGTTAATATCATTTTCGTTAAAAAAATTTCCGTTATTAAGGATTATACAGCATCCTGGCGCATCCCGTGGTTAGCGTGTTTTGTCAACTTTCCCCTAAACAGCAAAAATACCGAAATTTCCTCTACAAAAAGGCCGTGCGGGAGTGGCTGCGCTAACCACCAGAATTGCAGAGATGCTGTAGACCGCTACGGAGGACGGAGCAGAAAAAGATTTCTCCTTCCTATTTGGGAAAAGCGTGGTTTGGTGCCAAGACCACACGCAAATATACCAAAAATTTGACTTTGAGCTTGTAAAAAGCAACTCTACACCGACTTTTGAATAGAATCTACTTACTTAATCGCTTGCAATGTCCTCTATATACCTTCTACTATTTTTCCCTACTATTCTTTAAGCCCAAAATGCCTTACTACGGCCTTGCAACAAGGGCGCAGGCCGTAGTAATGAAGGCTATAGGTACACCCCTAAAACTAATCACTTAAGTTACTGGGATTAGCGGCAAGCACATCGGTAACCTATTAAAAAAGGTAGTAGAGAATGGTTGGCGTGCAGATTGGGTCCTTCTTAATAACCACCTTAAGGATAAGCCCCGCGTAGGGCGTACCAAAAAGATTACCCCCAATATTGAGTAGAGAGTTATTAACGCCATTACATGCAATCGTTATGGGCGTAAAAAAAAGCAGTTGAAAAATTGCTTAAGAAATAGAAATCTCTACAGTGTCTATTTAAACTATACTTAAAAAGCACAGCTTCCGTAAGATAAAGCTAATAAGGAAGCCTAAATTAACTGTAGCTATAAAGAACAAACAATACAGATTTATATTAGCCTACTGCCACTAGACCTTAGAAGATTGGAAGGCTATAATTTGGTTAGATAAGACAAGTATCATTTTAGGCCACCGTTAAGGGGGCTACCAAGTATAGCGACGATCCTACAAGGCCTGCATACGCAGCTGCGTATAAAAGCGGTAAAAGGGGTACTCCAAGTTCATATTCTGGAGTTGCTTTACATACAACTTTAAAGGCCCTTATTATATTTAAAAGCCCTAAATAAAAAAGGAATTTAATAAGTTAAAATCTATTATTAAGATCTGGAATAAAGCTTTAGAGCTAAAGGCGTGTAAGGCTTAAAAGAAGAAATAAGCCTATAAAAGAGATCTATATAAACTATATTATAGGAGGCGTATAGGCAGAGCACCTACTAAATGAAAGTTCACGGTAGTATACGGAGCTTTTACCCAATTAGACGGAGGTAAAATTAATTAATAGCGATATTTAACAAATATCTTATTGCTAAAACCTTTTCCTTTTACCTAGAGCCTTACTCGGGCCCCGTCAGGTGTTTTAAACATTCTCGCTTCGCAGAAGCCCGCGCGTAGCGCGGGCCTACACGCTCAACACAAATACTAGCTCAACGCCAAAAATAATACAATTATCTATTTCTAAGGCCTGTAGCCGCACAACCAGGGGTCCTTTTTTAATTCTGACACGTGCCAATAATAGCCAAGTACCTCCTTATTGCACAGCGAATCACTAAGGCAGTAGAAGTGCTGCGCACACGTAGAAAACCGCATGTTGCGGCATACGTGTTACGGCGCTGGTGGAAAACGGTGGATTATGGCAGTGGATTGTAGCGGACAATCGCAGACAGTTTCAGACAATCTCGGACAGTATTACGGTACTGGCAAATTGCCACAGATTGCCGCAGATTGCGGTCACGTGACGCGAGGATCGCATAAAACATCGAGCGGCGCTGCTCTTCTTCTCCTTTCCTTTCTCTAGCTTTGGATCCTCGTTTATAGACATTCCAATCGTACAGGCTTGCGCGTCCATCTTGCCGTGCACGTGCCTCGATTGACTGAGTCGCTAACAATACGCTCGTGATTACGGCTTGCTCTATAACAGGCTTCTACACGCCTACAACAGCGGTAATAATAGGTCTACGCGTCCTCCTACAAATTAAGTGCTTAATAACACTTAGCTCCTTACCCTTAAATTATACTTAAACCATATAGATTAAATTAGGTTTGGTATTTATTATTGGTAGGTCGCTAATACGGCTAACGCAATTCTTATAGAAGGATAGGCAATTAAATATAAAGAACCGCTAAAAGTAGGCATTAATTAGGGCAGGAGATAGCTTAAGAGGCATCCAAAATATATAAGAATTACACAGAAATCAATAAATATACAGCGCAAGCATACCTAGCAGCTTGCCTCTATTACGCAGTGGTTTACAGATCTTTATAGCTACTACCTTAAGTAGGGTATATTAGACGATGATATATAGAATTTTAATAAGAGCGGCATATAAATAGGGATTATAAAGAATTAATACGTTTTTATATAGAACAGACAACAGGGTTTTATGCCGTATAGAAATAATAGGGAGCTTATTATGCTTATAGAGGCTATAAGCGGTAGTGGCGATTATATCCCACTAATGGTTATAATTATAGTAAAAACCGTATTTAAAAAATGGTACAATTAATTACTAGCCAGCTATCTTATTTATATAACAGAGAGTAGCTACTCTACAGATATTATATGCCTAGATTATATTAAGCATTTCTATAAGATAATAAAGAATTAAGTTAAGGGTATATGGAGACTACTTCTAATAGACGGCTATAACTCCCACTATATGTACGAGTTCCTCTTATATGCAGAGAGGAAGAAAATTAAGATATATACACTTTTTCCGCATATATTACATTTCCTATAACCGCTAAATATAGGCTGCTTCTAGCTAATAAAGTGGCACTATAGCCAGGCTCTTAACAAATTAGCTTGGTATAGCGGCCACAAATTTAACAAAACTGATTTCCTTGCTACGCTGCCCTATATTAGGCAGCGCATATTTATACAAAGTATAATTACTACGGGCTTTGGGCGTACGGGTATTATACTATTTAATCCTAAGAAAGTTCTTCCACATCTATGTTTTTTAGAGAATGTTAACCCTAATTAAATTATATATAAACAACCTCTTAATCCACAACTTATTGGCCTAATTAGGGCTAGTAGGCCTTGGCCTATAAAGAAGGAGCTATGCTTTATTAACCATCCCAAGCCGGATATTACTGCTTTTAATATACGTGCGTGGGAGGCCTCTTGTAGCATAGGACGCCTAAAAACTTTACTATATTAGCATATTACAGATATAGATTGGATAACGCCACTAACTGTATATACTCTTAAATACCAAGCTAATAATTTAGTCCAATTGGATATTAATCCGGTTATTATATGGTCCTTAGAATTAACTCTTAGAGGGGCTATTAGCCAGGCCTACGCCGGTATAGAGTACTAGCGGGAGCTATATAGAATATAAGCCGCTTAAGCTATATATAATTCTTATAAAAAGGCTAGCCGCTAAGTTGTAAAGACAGGAGGGCCTATATATATAGAGACTGCGCGCAAAATAAAGGTAGCAAGGCTCGCTACTAACGCCGCTTATACGCTATAGGTGACCATAGAATAGGAAGTAGCTGCAACTAAAGTATAGAGGAAGAAGTACAAGGAACGCGTTATGCCTAATCTTAGGCATATTGGCAAGGCCTGGGGTAAGGTTTACAACCCTATAGAGCCTATTAGGTAGTGTATATTATGCCTAATATACAGTAATTTGGACGTGAGGCGTGTGGTAGTAAAGCAATGGCTGCAACCGCGCACGGCAGCTGAGCCTGTTTTTAGTGACTTAGAATCTAATAAGGACGTATAGGACGAGGCCCAGGAATTTATTCTGGGTTAATTAGGCCCTGTGCTAGAGGGCTAGCTAGTTTCTAAGTCAATCCGTATATTATTTTGGCGTTGAGCTAGTATTTGTGTTGAGCCTGTCGGGCCGCGCAGCGCGCGGCCATTTGCGAAGCGAATCTGTGGAACAGCCGGAGAGGGGCCGAGTACGTACTTAAATCCTAATACAATTATATAGGAAGATAAGGCTACTTCTTATATTATAAAGATTTACTAAACCTACTTTAACGTCTACAAGATTCGACGTCTTCTTTAGCTAGGTAATTCGCCTAATCTAAATATAATTAAGCCCTGTTTGTAACGAAGCCTTATAGGAAATACCACAGTAGACTTGCTAATGGGCTAGGTATATAGGTAATAAACAAGTCAATAACTTAATAACAACTAGTGGAGTGGTTGCCCAATAGATTAACTCCAATTATATTCTAAGATTCACTATAAGGAAAGAAACTATCTAGGTAGGGACTACAAGTCCTTAAATACACATCTATACTCCTAAGAAAGTTATTACTCTATCTACTCTGTCCGCTCTATATACTCTATTATAGATTTTATAGATTATATTACGTGACCTTACTTACTATTTCTTATTATATAGCTCTTGTAACGGGACTAGCCCAGTTACCGTAGGAATGTCTTGGTGAAACACTTGATAGATAAATTCCGACGCTTTAATTAAATTCTGCCAAGTTAATTGAATTCTGCTAAATTCCGCTAACTTAATTAATTTCCACTAGTCTCCACCAAATTCCACTAACGTAATGGAATTTAGTTAAAACCTGTTAAAATCCGCATGGGCTTGTGCCCACGCGTCTGCTGCTAAGACCACGAATATTTAGCTATAAGTTTTCTATATTCCTTTCTCTTCTTTACGCAACGTCTTGTTCTCTGCAAGAGCTATATACCCTTAGATTTAGATAGAATTTATATTGTTCTTTTAAATCTTCCTTAAAGCCTCTTCGCGCCCTTATATTATATTGCGTCTATACCACTACCCTTAAAATGGCAAATGAACTTAAATCCGCTACGTTAACTATTATGGCCCTAGTTAGGGAATAAATAACTATAATGCAATAGTCCTTTACAGATGCCTTGGCCCAGTAACGAGCTATACTAGAAGCCCAGCATTAGCAATTAATTAAAGCAATACGCAAAGAACTCTACGACGCCAAAGTACTCGCGTTAGAAACCCTAATAGCAACACCTATAAATAAGATTGAGATAACTGTATACAAACCTAGCCTGTTAAATGCGAACCCTAAACTAGTAATAGTAGCTTAACCTATACCTATAACAAACCTAGTACTTACTATAAAATTAAAAAAGCTTCCTGACCCTCTAATATTTAATAGAAATTAAAATAACCTGCGCCCCTTTATAACTAAGCTCTATTTTAAACTTTTAACAAACTATAACCAATACCCTACTAAAGCTAGCAAGATTAGCTATAGAATATCTTATTTAAATAAAGACGCTACACAAACTATAGACCTATTCTTCTATAACGGCACCTTTATTAATTTTAAAACCTTTATCTCTCTATTAGAATAAACGTATAATAACGCCAGCCGTAAATATACCGCTGTTACTAAACTTAAAAACCTATAATAACAGAACTAAGAATTTACCAGCTTCTTTTCGGAATTTTTAGGCCTTATTAGCGAACTAGATTGGAATAAAGTCGCTAAAGTTGCTGCTCTTTAATAAGCTATTTTGGATAAAATTAGAGCATAGTTAGTAGGTAGGGAACTACCAAAGGACCTATCTGAATTTGCTATAATATGTTAATAAATTAATAAGGACCTTTAATATAATAAATAGACTTATTCCCTAAAGCCAACTATACCTTATATTTAAGACTCTATAAAACCAACATATACCCTAAAACGCGACCCTTCTTTAAAACCTACGCACGACCCTATAGACCTTAACGCCACTTAATCCTACGCACCCTTAGGAACCAACGAACAAAGAACTTAAGCCGCAAATAGAGAATGCTTCGGATGTGGTAGAAAAGGACATATCTAAAGGAATTGCCGAACTTACCCTTTTAAAAAAGTCCGCCGTAGTTCCTCCTACTCCTCAAATCGCACTTGCTCTTTAAGCCGTACTCGCTCCTTAACTTGTACTTATCCTATAAATTATACCTAGTTATTATAAAGCATATTACCCTTAACTAACTTAGAAAACGAATCGTCCTAGGACTAAGTCGCGCCTTAGAATAAGAAGTGAAAGAGTATAAGTGTCTAGGCTCTTCTAGCGCTAATACACAACACAACTCCCTTAATATACTTAGCGAAATTTAAATACTTAGAAAATAAAAGGAGATATAAATCCTTATAGATAGCAGAGCTACTAGTATGGGCTTTATTAATACAAACTACGCAAAAACCTAACACCTAAATTTAAAGAAACTTAATAAGCCCTAAGGCCTATAAGGCTTTAACGGCAAACCCTTAATATATAGCGAATTAACGCACTACGCTCTTGTGAAAATGCGGATAGGTAAACACCTTAAATATATTTCCCTATTTATAACACCTCTAAAGTAATATAAGATAATACTTAGATATAGATAGCTAAAATAATACAACTCTTTAATTAGCTGGGTTAAAGAAATACTAAAGTTCTATACAACCTACTGCCGAAGCTATTGCTTAAAATACTACCTGCCCTATAAACATACACAAAATTATTTAAATTTAATATAATATAAACTGCCCCTACTATGGACCCTAAATTAAAACGATAAAGCTATAACTGCCAATTATAGTAAAGAATGTAAAGACGTTACGCCGAAACCTTTTAAAATTCATATAATACAAGCCGCACCTTTTATTTTGTTAGCACGAAAACGAGACTATAAAATCTTTGCTGTTACTATAGAAGATATTAAAAAAGCACTAAAACTAAAGCAATATATTAACCCTTAACCTCTTATACCTAAAGAGTACTATAATCTAATTAACGAGTTTAAGAAAAGATTTGTAGACTAACTACCCCCGTATTAGGATGCACACGATTTTAAGATAAAACTTAAACCTAATATAACACCAAAGTTTGGTCCACTATACGGTATATTACAAGAAGAACTGCTTATAATGCGATAATACCTTAATAAGCATCTAGAAAAGGGATTTATTCGCCCTAGTTAATCTCTATTCGCCTTACCCGTACTATTCATTAAAAAGCTAGGAGGAGGCTTGAGATTCTATATTAATTATTAAACTCTAAACGCAATCACGATTTAAAACCAATATCCTATTCCCCTAATTTAAGAAACGCTTAACCGCTTATTAAAGGCACGGTACTTTACAAAGCTTAATATAGTTACTACCTTTAACCAAATCCGGGTCTATAAAGGAGATAAGAAGTATATAGCTTTTCATATACAATGGGGACTCTTTAAATACCTAGTAATACCATTTGGTATAAAAAATGGTCCTAGTACGTTTTAATAATATATTAATAATACGCTTTATAAATTCCTTAACGTATTTATTACCGCGTATATCAATAATATCTTAATCTACTCGTCTTTGCTTTCTAAACACTGGAAGCATATCTAAATGGTCCTTAAACGCCTATAAGACGCGGGTTTATAATGCGATATTAAGAAATATAAGTTTTATATATCTAAAGTCATATACCTAGGCCTAATTATATCCCGCAACGGAATTAAAATGGACCCTAAGAAAATCGCTGTAATTATAAACCGGGGAAGCCCTAGTAACGTATAAGATATTTAAAGATTTCTAGGATTCGCAAACTTCTATTATTAATTTATTAACCACTTCTTAGAAATTGCCTAGCTATTAGTAAACCTAACAAAGAAAAATATATAATTTAAATAGTCTACTAAATACAAACAAGCTTTTAATAACTTAAAACATTACTTTATAACTACTTCAATCCTTGCCTACTTCGACCCTAACCTTAAATATATTATTAAAACGGACTCGTCTAATTATGCGCTAGGGGGAGTGTTATTATAATATAATAAGAACGGCGAGCTACGTCCAGTAGCCTTTCTCTCTTGGAAACTCGCCCCTGCTAAATTAAACTACGAGATATACAATAAGGAACTGCTTATAATTATTAGATACTTTAAACAATAGCATTCTAAGCTAAAAGGATCGTTGTTCCTAATATGCGTGTTAATGGACTATAAGAACCTGCAGTATTTTATAACTATAAAGCAATTAACGCAGCGCCAAATTCGTTGGGCCGAATACCTCTTATAATTTAACTTTAAGATTATATACTAACTGGGCAAACTTAATTAGAAGCCTAACGCATTAATATAATAATTATAAGACCTACCTGCAAATGCTTTAGACGAACGGATTATAAATTAATTACGGATTTTATTACCCCCTAAACGTTTTAAAAAACTACGTCCTATATTCCTAGATACGGAACTTAATAAAAACGAATTAGAAGTTAATAAATAGGAAATGGAAATTAATAAGCTAATAGAATATAAATATAAGAACGATATATGGATAATAGATATAATAAAAGCGATTTAAATGGGAAAATGATAGTATAAGGATATTACACTCGCTAAATGCAAAATTTGAAATAATTGATTATACTATTAATAGAAGATAGTAGTTCCGAATTCCAAGCCTTTATAATTTAAGATACTCGGATTCGTACACGACTCCCCTATAATAGGGCATCCTAGCCGTATAAAGACTTATAAGATTGTTTAACGAGCATACTACTAGCCTACGATATACGACTACGTATAAAAATACGTTTAAGTATACAGGATGTGCGTGCGTGGAAAGATCTCTTATATAAAGAAATAAGGAGTACTTTAACCGCTACCAATTCCAATGTAAAGATAGCGCGATATTTTAATTAACTTTATAGTTGACTTGCCTAATAGTAATAGATTTATGAATGTTATAGTAGTTGTTAACCGTCTTATAGAAATGTGATATATAATCCCTATAGACTTAATTAATGCGATATTAGTAGCCAAATGTTTTATTAAGTACGTCTTTAAGCTACACGGACTTCTTAACTTAATAATATCTGACCATAGAAGCTAGTTTATTTTAGACTTCTGGCAAGCTCTATATAAACAATTAAGTATTTAAACATAACTCTTAACTGCATTTTATCTGGAGATAGATAGTTAAACCAAAATTATGAACGCAATTATAGAATAATACCTATAAATATACTACTCCTACCTATAAGATAACTAGAAAAAATAGCTGCCTTTAGCTAAGTTTACTGCGAATAATATAATAAACGTATTAATAGGCGTGACGCTGTTTTATATGATCTACGGATAAGACCCCTAACTTGGATTTAAACTACAACCTAAAATTAATATAATAGGACCCACAATTAAACGGATTTAGTTAATTAACGCGTATAACTTTACTAATTAAATAAAGCAGTTAACGGAACTATTATAGGGTAAATTAACGTACGCTTAAATAGTATAGGAATAGCATGTAAATAAAGGACGAGCTCCCGTATAGGACTTTAAGAAAGATAATATGGTTTACCTAAATATATAAAACCTAAAGACTTAATGGCCCTTAAAGAAACTTAATTGGAAATTTGTGGGCCTATACCAAATTAAGAAGAAATTAAGCCCGTATACTTATAAGCTTAAACTACTAACTAGGATAAAAATATATCTAATATTTTACGTAAGCTTACTATAACCCTTAAAAGACGAACCTATGACCTATAAAGTGCCGCTGCTACCTCCCATAATTGTTAACAACGGTAACGGTTCTTACTTTATTAACTTAATTAATAATATGCGATAGAAAACATGATTTAAACAATTTAAACTTCTTGTTAAGTAGGAAGGATATAAAACATAAACCTAGAAAACCTATAAATAGGTTAAGGCCAACGCGCCTTTTATAGTAAAAGAATTCTATAAAGACCATCCTTTACGGCCTACTCCGGCTGGATAGACATAATATAAAGGTAAACAACTGCTACCTAACACAAAGACACAAAACATAATAGTAGGAAACTTAAAATTAAAAAGAACTTAAACTATATTACAACGCTTATAAGGCGATAAGTTATAAATTCTTAACCAAATTAAATTGTTTTGGACCTTTAGCTAAAGGGGGGGGTACTATAACGGGACTAGCCCAGTTACAGTAGGAATGTCTTAGTGAAATACTTAATAGATAAATTCTAACGCTTTAATTAAATTCTGCTAAGTTAATTAAATTCTGCTAAATTCCGCTAACTTAATTAATTTCCACTAGTCTCTACTAAATTCCACTAATATAATAGAATTTGGTTAAAACCTGTTAAAATCCGCATGGGCTTATGCCCATGCGTCTGCTGCTAAGACCACGAATATTTAGCTATAAGTTTCCTATATTCCTTTCTCTTCTTTACGCAACGTCTTATTCTCTGCAAGAGCTATATACCCTTAGATTTAGATAGAATTTATATTATTCCTTCGAATCTTCCTTAAAGCCTCTTCGCGCCCTTACAGCTCTACTAGTTCCATCCTAGACTATACCCTTATTAACTAACTAGCTTCTTTTAACTCCTCTCTAAGTAGTTATAATATTATACTTAAAGCGTCTATAACACTATCTCCCTTCTCTTTATCTTTGTTCTTAAAGATTTCTAATATCTCTAAGTTGTTTACTAGAGGTATAATATCTATCTAATTAATTTGGTTAATATCTTTGCTTATTATACCAAAAGTTTCTTCTTCTTCTTCTATAGCTTATTAGTCTTATACTATTACTGCTATTCTGTCTCTTAGTAAGATAATACTGTCTCTATATTCTTATTATATAAAGAAGGGGTTAGTTTATATTATGCTGGCGAGTCCCTTATCTTAGCAACCCTCTTTATATTTAAAGTGCACTAAAGCAAATATTCGGTCGTCTTATAACATTTACTTAGTCTTTAACGCTAAGTATATGCGTCCTATTACTCTTAATAGTCTTTAAGTACCCTTATTAATTATTACTAGGGTCCTATTACGGTACTGGCATATTGCCGTCAGATTGCCGTCACGTGATGGCAAAGTGCCGTTACGTAATCGGAGAATTGTACATAACTTTATGCGGTGCTTCCGTTCTTCCCCTTTCCTTTCTCTAGCTTTGGATCCTCGTTTATAGACAATCCAATTATATAGGCTTGCGCGACCCTTCTGCTGTGCTTATGCCTTAATTAACTAAGTTGCTAATATTATCTAAAGCTCATTCTACTCTCTTTCTTCCTAAGAAGGAACTTAAATATATCTATAAGGACACAGAATAGGACCCTAAGGACATTACTAGGACTATAAGGACAGGACAAAACCAAAAAAAAACATAAATAGAACGCGAAACCTAAGAATAGGACACGCATGGACCAGAACCCCTAGAAAATAAACAAATACTAGAAATTACCTAAAACCCCTACTACTATGCCAAGAAATACAGCAGCTGGCAAAGCCGCTATAGGACCCGCAAATACCTCCAATGGTAAAATAGTCGCCGTCTTAACTCCCCAAGAAGAGCTTATAGCAGCTAATACTGAAATTAAATAGCTTTAAGAGCTGCTTAAAACTAGAGATACCCTTATACCTAGTAAGGAGTTATTAGACACCTAGAGACTTACTATAGTCCTTAAGGCCCTAGCCTAATATACAGTATTAGCATTATTGTGGTCCGCGAAGGTTGCGGACCCTCTGTTATTTATAGATGGAACTAACCCTATATTTAACAATTGGAAGCTTTAACTGCAAGATAAGCTTAAAGTTAATATGGACCACTTCCCTACTACCTAAGCTAAAATGGCCTATGTCTTTAGCTGTACTGGCGGGGATGTATAGACGTATCTATATCTGTAATATGCCTAGGACTTAGCAGACCCCTTCCTCTCTAGAGAAGAGATAATTAACTACCTGTCTTCTATCTATAAGGACCCCTTTAAGGTGCAGAACGCCCGCCTTAACTATAAAGGCCTAAACATGAAAACAATGGAGACCTTTTTGGCCTTCTAGACCCGTTTTTTACACCTAGCCGGCTAGGCCTGAATCCCCTAGGAGGATCTGCTACCAGACCTGTTTAATAAGCTTACCTTAGACCTATAGCAAGTTATGCTGCTAGTATTTACCACTGTATAGACGCTAAAGGAACTAACGGACTAGTGCTTGGCTATTAATTAAGGCCTCTATTAAATTAAGGCATGTGCTGAGCGGTATAAAGCTAGGAACCCTCTAAACTAGACTATAAGTAATATAAGAACAGCTAATAGTGCCCTAGTACGGGCCATAACTCCTATAGCACTGACCGTTCAGCCCACCATTAATCTAGCAGCTAGTTATATAGCTAGTCCTGCCATGGGCCCGGTATAGACTTAGCCTATATATAGTAACCTCTATAAGCAAGCCCTTAGTAATTAAGGAGCTTGCTTTTTATATGGCTAAAAAGACCACTTTATAAAGGACTGCCTAATAGCGGCAAAGATAAACAAGGTCCTATTAATTTAGAAAAATAGTATAGAGCTAGAAAAAGAGGAATTCTAAAGGAAGACTCCTTTCTAGGGTTAAAAGGGATTAATATGTTATATATTAATCTAGGTTAGCTAGTTAGTGGAAGAAGCTGCACTATCCCTTATACTTTATTCCGCATAGATATTAAGTTTTAACCTCTGCTCTAGCTAACTTAGGAGTAAATGCCTTTACCTTAATTAATATAAAGTGTGCTATAAAACTGGCTAACTTTTTAAATACGCCTCTAGAAGAATTGCCTAAGCTAATTCCTATTTATAAGTATAACGGATGGGTAGGACTACCTATTACAACTATCTTGCGGATCTATCTCCATGTTAACGGATAAAGGTAGTATAATATCCCCTTCCTTATTACGGACCTTGGAAGAGCTTATAGCAGCTAATATTAAATTAAACGGCTTTAAGAGCTGCTTAAAACTAGAGATACCTCTATACCTAGTAAGGAGTTATTAAATACCTAGAGACTTGCTACGGTCCTTAAGGCCCTAGTATAATGTATAGTATTAGCATTATTGCGGTCCGCAAAGGTTGCGGACCCCCTATTACTTTTAGATAGAGCTAACCCTATATTTAATAATTAAAAGCTTTAACTATAAAATAAGCTTAAAGTCAATACGGACTACTTCCCTACCACTTAAGCTAAGATAGCCTATATCTTTGGCCGTACCGGCAGGGATATATAGACGCATTTACGCCTATAATACGCCTAGGACTTAGTAGACCCCTTCCTCTCTAGAGAAGAAATAATTAACTACCTATCTTCCATTTATAAGGACCCCTTTAAGATATAAAATACCCGCCTTAATTATAAAGCCCTTAATATAAAAACAATGAAGACCTTTTTAGCTTTCTAAACCCGCTTTTTATACCTAGCTAGCTAAGCCTAAATTCCCTATAAAGATCTGCTACTAGACCTATTTAATAAGCTCACCTTAAACCTATAGCGAGCTATGCCACAAGTCTTTGCTATTATATAGACGCTAAAGGAACTAATGGACTAGTGCTTAGCTATTAATTAAGGCCTCTATTAAATTAAGGTATGTACTAAGCGGTATAAAGCTAGAAACTCTTTAAACCAGACTATAAGCGCTATAAGAACAGCCTATAGTGCTTTGGCATAATTAGCAACCCCTATAATACTAGCTATATAGCCTACTATTAATTTAGCGGCTAGCTATGAAGCTAGCCCTACTATTACGGACGCTTTAAGTACAATATTATAACTACTAGGAGAGGAGTTAAAAGAAGCTAGTTAGTTAATAAGGGCATAGTCCAGGATGGAACTAGTGGAGCTATGTGATAAAAAATAGTAACTAAGGTCACGTAATGTAATCTATATAATTTATATAATCTATAAGATCTATAATAGAGTAAATAGAGTAGACAGAGCAGATGGAGTAAGGACTTTCTTAGGTGTATAGTTGTGTATTTAAGGACCTATAGTCCCTACGTAGATAGTTTCTTTCTTTATAGTAAATCTTAAAATATAATTGGAGTTAATCTGTTGGGCAACCACTCTACCAGTTATTATTTATTACTGTTATATTATTGGCTTCCTATTTACCTATATAACCTAGCCCAATAATAAGTCTACTGTGGTATTTCCCATAAGGCTTTGTTATATATTTACTACCTAGTTATAGTATTAATAAAGTTAAATAATATGCTACTAAAAGTACTAGTTATAACGCCGTCTATGGCAGCTACGACCTTAGGTTTAGGAGGAGACACCAGTATAAAAGATACTAATTTACAGCTAGTTACGGTAGGTTAGTTGTAGAAAATAGTTAACTAATTAACAGATAACAATTAGATACTTAAAGAAAGAATTAATGGTATTGGAGCAGCTAAGGTCAAGTTACCGTCCATTAAGCAATTTTTAGAAGAGAAGTTAAAGCTTAAGGGATTCCTTACGCAAATATACTTTAAGGTTATATAAGAGGGGGCAAAGTTAGCAATACCTATAGACTAAGTAGTATATATAGGATTGTTCTTAACCAGAAGAGCACTTAAGTAGTATATATAAGATTGTTCTTAACCAGAAGAGCACTTAAGTAGTTTAAATCTTACCTTACTAAGATTTAGGTAAATGGAATAATAACTACTAATTAAGAAGTATAATATAGATATTTAGAGACCTAGAAGTAACAACTATAGCGGAAAGAAAACTTCAGAACTTGGTATAACACGCTTTAGTAATTAAGTATATAATAGAGTTTTAGATACTTATAATATAGGTTAAGTGGAATAATAGGGCGCTTATAGTATAGTATAAGTAGGGACTTAAGGCTAAAGTCTAAGACGTAATTATTCTAATAGAAGATGCGGAGACTCTAAGGGAGTTAATTAATTAGTTAATTAAGATAGATAATAGCATCTATTAGAGGGAATAAGCCAAAAAAAGGTAAGATAAAGTTCTATAGTTATATAAGGCGTAGAGTATGTAATAAGAAACATAGAGTTATAGACTATAGAATAGTGGGTTAGAGCTAATGGACTTAAGCAGTACTAAAGAATCTAAGAGATGGAATAAGAAACTATAGAAACCTAAAGGTTAAGAATTAAGTAATTACAGGACTAAGGAGCCAAGGCTAAACTAGGGATCTTAATAGTAGAAGATGTTTAGGTGGACTCTACAGCAGAATAAATAGTTTAAATTAGGAGCTTATATAAATTGTAAAAAACAGGGTTATTTTACTAAAGACTATAGAGGTAGTTAGAGTAACTACGCGGTAAAGGGCACCAGATTATTAGAGTATAATAATATAGATATAGGTATATTGTGTGGGACTAAGAAGTGTTTAATTAAGCACTTTACGTTTTATTATAATAACGCATAACGTATTCCATCACCGAGTGTCCGACATCACTAAGTGTCCGACAATTTCTTGGCACGACCAACTTAAGTGACGGGATCCTCATTATTACTACCAAAACTATCTAAAAATATATACTAAGTACTCGCCTTAGACTTAGGAGAAGGCTTCCTATCTTTTTAATATATTTATGTATTATGCCCAGTCTTACCGCATTTCCTATAGTAATATTAAGTCGCAAGTGCCCTATCCTGACTATTATTACCACCACCTCTTTAAGCCTTTTTAACCGCCACT
>Ga0307507_10002048_pt1 | contig 43699 bp, 23 predicted proteins | sample 7_EM_MG_FD_207223 | JGI IMG/M metagenome (GOLD analysis project Ga0307507, IMG submission 207223) | Populus trichocarpa ectomycorrhiza microbial communities from riparian zone in the Pacific Northwest, United States - 7_EM | ecosystem: Host-associated > Plants > Roots > Unclassified | place... | reverse complement strand
ATAGTTTCTTTTAAAGTTAGTATTATCTAAAGGCGGTAGAGACGCGTCTAAAGCAATAGCTTTAGAAAGTGTAATTATAGGCGTTGGAGTGGCTATTACGTTTAGGTTGGCTTTAGTAAGATTCTAAGGCATTACTAATAGAAGGGCTAGTAGATAGCTATAATTATAGTAGTATTTTAGGGGGGGGCAGTAGAGAGATCTCCTTAAATATAGATTGCGACTTAGGCGTAAGAACGCTTGGCACGGAAAAACAATTACACAATTAAGGCATGTAAAATCGTCAAAATTACCACTAAAAGTCTATTATAAGATTTAAGTCTTAACCAAAATCTGGTATATATATTTCCTATCAAGCGGGCAAGCTAGCTTGCAAGCTGAGCCTTATTTTAGCTTGCTTGCTTGATTAGTCAGCAAGCAAGCAAGCCAAGCTAGCAAGCCAGCTTGCTTATTCCCATGTCTGGCGCTGACTGACAACTTCTTGAAAGACCTTCACATGGGTACTAACGGTATGCCAGACCCTCCCAACAAGTTCATCCACTGCTGTATACTGAAACATTGCAAGACTATAATCTAGGAAATACCGTCTTCAAGTTATCGTTTCTCTGTGCTGAACTGCCTTCCCAATTAATCTCGAAGTGGATCGGACCCGATCGCTGGATTCCAGCTCAGATGGTGTTGTGGTCTTTTGTCGCCTCGGGTCAGTTTTGGCTTAGCGGACGTACCAGTTTCTTAACGTGTCGAGCCTTACTTGGTATAATCCAAGGAGGCTTTATTCCAGATGCAAGTTATTCCAAGAAACTCTGAAGTTCCCAAGCCACTAACAATTGCAACAGATTATCTTATATCTTTCATACTTCTACAAACATCACGAGCTTTCAATCCGTCTCGGATTTTTCTGGACGGCCTTGTACATCGCAGACACAGTCGCCGCTTTCTTAGCTGTTGGTCTTCTTCGTTTGCGTGGCGTAGAGGGTAAAGCTGGCTGGCGATGGCTATTTCTCATCGAAGTATGATGTCTAAAGATTCTTTACTCTTCCTTATTAATGACTGAAAGCAGGGCCTGTTAACACTCGTCGTCGGTATCGCTTCATTCATCCTGATGCCGGCCAGTCCGACTCAGACGGCAAGCAAATTCCGAGGCAAGAAAGGGTGGTTTACTGAACGGTACGTCCACACATTGTTACACATCTGGAAATATTTTCCAAGGAAGTCCGTGAATCTATTCCAGCTGGAACTTTCCATCTCCTCACAAATGGAATAGATCGTTCTAGAGCAACAAATGGTCCAATTAGACCTCTTCACCACACCTCTAATTCGTCATAGTGAGGAAACCATCATCGTCAACCGAGTAATCCGCGAAGATCCCACAAAATCAGGAATGCATAATCGCCAACCGGTCACTCCTAAACTGCTCTGGAAATCTATGCGCGACTACGACCTGTGGCCACTCTACATTATTGGCCTTCTATTTCAGATTCCAGAAACAACACCGACCCTATACCTCACCCTCACTCTTAAGGGTCTTGGCTTCGACATCGTTCACACAAACCTCCTTGTTATCCCCTCTACTGTTCTTCACATTATCACCATGTTGGCGCTGACCTATGTGGCCGAAATATGGGGTGAACTAACCTTAACGGCGCTGTTCGGACAAATTTGGGCCTTCCCGTTTCTATTATACATATACCTCGTCGACATCACGAAGATCAACAAGTGGAAGGCATTTGGCATTATGTCTCTCCTTGTATCCTACCCATCCGGTACTTTATACCCCTTCCCCTGACTTTCATCCGACCCTACCCTTATATAACACTAACAAAACTCCAGCACATCCCATCCAAGTCGCTTGGAACCCGCGCAACTCTAACGCAGTGCGCTCACGCACTGTCTCCGCAGCCCTCTACAACATGTTCGTTCAAGCATCCGGCATTATCGCGTCGAACATCTACCGCGCGGACGACGCGCCGCGCTATAAGCGCGGAGACAGGGTTTTGGTTTCGCTCTGCGTCTTGAATATTGTAGTATACCTGCTCACGAAGGTGTATTACGTGTTGCGGAATAAGATCAGGAGTAAGAAGTGGGACGCGATGACGGAGGGTGAGAGGTTGCATTATTTAGCTGTAACAAAGGACGAGGGGAATAAGAGGTTGGATTTTAGGTTTGCGCATTAGATAGAGTAATGAAAGGGAAGGAAGAGATAATGTTAGGAGGATAGGGTTATTATAAGATTTTAATACTCTCTAACAAAACCTAATTCGTGCTATAATACGTAATAAGAAGCTCAAGACTTATAAAAATAGCTGCTACCTGTGGATAGAAGCTACTCCGACTTATCATAGCATGGAGGCAGAAATTATTCTAAAGCAGGATTGGGATTGCTCATTCACTATATGACATTAGGATTAGAATGCGCTAAATCTCCAAACTCTAGCTTATCACATCTCACGCTTTGACCTTTCCAGCGCTATTCTGAGGTCCTCTGCAGAAGAGCTGCCGTGTAGTTGGACAGCAGGAACGGGACCTTGAGGCCAAGTTGGTCCAGCACCTGCAGGCGAAGACCAGATATCATAATTATTAGGGACCGAGGGCTGAACATAAGGTGGGTTGGTCGAGCGGGGAATAGGATAAGTATTAGGGGGGTTGTAATGAGGAGCCTGCGGTGAGGAATAAGAACCCGAGGGTGCATAGGCGTGATGCTGTGGAGTAGGAACCATGTGTGTGTATGCTTGTGATGAAGGAGAATTGCCCCACGGCTGATCTCGTGGATTGGTTGAAGGGGAGTAGTATTGTTGTGGAGATTGATATGAGCTGGGTGGAGTAGCTAGTACGGGAGCAACTGATATGGAATCCTCTTTTTCTTCAAGGCTCAATACAATGGCTAGCTCTAGATCAGCTTGCTCGGCGGGAGAAAGAATTTCGGCTCTGGCGGGCTCCACCGGTGCTTCATCTTGGCCTAACCCGTCACTATTAGGTTCGATCGACTCCGCCTGGCTCTGCCTATCTTCTCCTCCGAGTCTTGTTGGGACGGCGGGTTGGGACGGTAGTTGTACTGAGGGCTTTTGTTGAGATTTTCCGGATGCGTTCCTCCTCAAGTTTGCAAATGATAGTTTATTGGATATTCCTCGGAGCCCAAGCCCCATTGCCGCGGGCGGATCTCCTAGTGGCGGTGTGCTCTTTGTACCAGATTCAGTCCTTCGTGAATCCAATGACGTCCCGGGCTTGTCAGAGTTCCAAGCAGCCCCTTCGCTTGTTAAGAGGCTTCCAAGATCCGTAGAGCTGTGGAGGTCAGGTTGGGATACACTACGGTTATGGGTCAAGAAACCCAAATTAAGTCCACCCGGCTTTTCGGGAACTGGCGGAAGCTGCTTTTGAGCCCCTCCGTTAAGCTTTGGCGTCATCCTTGGAGATCGCACAGCATTAGCCTCTGTAAGTTGTTGTTAGTCTAGCTTTATTGCCGGAATTACTTTTTAAGGGGTAATATACGCTTTTGGTCCTCCTCTAACATGAGAACTCGCGGAAAGCCACTGATAGGATACGCTTTGTAACTGTCGCGAGCTTCATAGGTCGTACGAAAATATAAACTGATCGTAACTGTGGCATTCTTTGATGAAACATGAATGTCAAGTGGCCCTAGATCGAACGTGGCGAGCTTAATCATCCCGTTAACAATGGCTTCACTTATTTCGATCTGGAGCAGTGTTAGTATTCGATTGCAGTTACCTGACCAAAGCAACCACGCATCTATCGTGACTGCGTGCATCAAGTAACATACCCTTTTCATTTCAAAACCTCTGTCATGCTCATTGATCTCAAAATACGGTCGAAAATTACTTCTTTGCTGCAACTGGAAAAATTCGCCCAGTGAACGCAGGTAATGAGACCCTTCTTCAAACCGGCAAGATATTCGTCCTGAGAGCGAAGGTTAGCCAATACCACCTCCTGAAATGACAGACAGCTTACCAGAACAGGAGCAGCGGTTGGAAGGCTCATCACGTGTTGCCGATGTTCGGTCGTAATAGAAAGAGCTTGCAACAAGTCTGTGCGCAATTCTCTGGATCTGGATCTTCTCGTTGGTGAATGACAGGGATGCTATAGTGTCATCCTGAAGTTTGTATATGTGTTTCTTCTCATCCAGAGGAGGAGGATCATGACCCAAGTTTGGATTGATCCTTACATAACGACGTCTATTATTGCTATATTCCGAATCCACTACAACCTTCATAAAATCATTCCATGCAAGTTCGGCGTCAAGGATGCTATCGAAACGATGATGCTACAACAGCAAGTAAGCTTGGGCTTATACCGAAAGATGAAGACTCGGGGAATGAAATAGGCAGATGGAACCCGCGTACCACTACTGTGAGAATTTGACGCCACTTCGAAAACACTCTTCGATTCTTGGGTTCTGGTTGCCGATTGTTAAAATTTTGCTCCCTTTGTCCCAATGTCCTTGTTAGTGATTTAACGCAAATAATCTGGGGTCAATAATACGTACGCGTGACTCTGAGGTGGCATTGACCGCCTGTGTCGTTCGATCTCGGGTGCCATTTGTTTGGCGTTCTGGCCGGTTCCTATGGAGAGGAAGATGTCAGGATGACGTCGAGCAACCTCCGGCCAAAGCAGTTTACGTTCGCGGTGTGCCACTAGTACGGGATTATTGTTGTAGAATGCGCCATCAAAGTATGTCTGTTCGGCGGCTTTGTGGTAGAAAGGTTTAAAGAAGGGAGATGCAGCAGAAGTAGCGGCGGCCGCTTCCCAAACTTCAAGTTCCAAGGACGGATTGTCGGGACGATGGAAATCTGAACTAGGATTTAGTTCTCCGTTACGACTGTAGTTTGCAATCACAATAGCCTTCTTTCCAATTTCGTCAGTTGAGGTCACCGCGACCTTCACCTCGTATCTCTTATCCGGGTCATGGGTTCCACCGAACAACAAATCTCTGCCAAGTGACTTTTCGAGGGCATCGCGGAAAGGAGTAGTTTTATATTTACTCCCATGATTGAGCCTTGCAGCATGGTCGAAAACAGGAATATTATGAAGTTCCCGAGGGGTGAAGGCCTGGTCACAGAGCTTAGTGAATTGCTTTATGCATCTTTCGACAGGCCAAGATTTGACACCCAGAGCTAGAGCGATGATTCCTCCGGTACTGCGATTGTAAAGTTACTGCCAGGTTCTCAATATCTCGGGCAGATTTAATATAACTTACCTAGTTCCAACAATGAGGTCGAAAAATTCTCTGATAGGTATCTTATTGCCCAATTCCTCTTGAATGGCTCTCAGTACTTCAAGCTCAACAATTCCTCGGATACCTCCACTACATGTATTTAGCGGGCTTTGTGCGAGAGGCTGTTGAAAAGCTGGCATAACTTACCCATCTAATGACAAAATACGGGAGCCAGCATACTCCGGCTTGAATCGTACTACACAGGGTTTTACCCACCTCGAGTCCTCCGAATGCAGTGGGCAGCTGTTCAATTCAAAGCTAGTCCTGTTCTGAGCGTGACCAAATAATTTGACACATTCAGCGCATAGGATGTGACCGCAGGGAAGGGGATGCTCCGGAACCTCTTTGAGACAGCAGAAACAGGTACAGTGACTGACAAACTTCCACGCAGATCCTAAATTTTTGTAGAAACTGGTCATATTCCGAGTGTGGAGGTCAATGTAAGCTTTCTCATCTGGCGTTCCTTTGTCGGACAATGCTAGAATCTCATTCTGTAGATTGTGAATATTTCTGAAGAGGGTAGCTTTCCACTGCGGGCCGTATTCAAAAGCGGAAAACGTAGATTGGTAATTTCCCGTGGCGATTATTTTGCCTCTGTCATTCTGATGACCTTTCGAATTGTGGCGGGACTTAGCATTAACGCATTGACCTTTCTCATTCGAAAAGCCGCACGGCCAGGACATATCGCAGAATTCCTCCAGGGCATTCTCAAAGTATCTTTGATGATGCTTGGCTAGATCCTGAGCAAGTCCTGACACTTCTTTAGCATGCAATAGCATAGGTCATAGGAATCCTCTTACCTGGGCGACCTCGGCAGTCTAACAGAACGCAAGACGCTACCATGGAGCCGAGTTTGTCAAACATCCAAGCACCAGTTTGACCTCTCCACTGGGTTTGTATCGCTACTGCAAGTTGTAGAATGTGGCCGCCAAAGTCGAGTGGAATCGGATTGTGTTTTAGGGAAACTTCGATGAAGTCAAATGGTTTTTCTAATTTGCAGGAGAAATGGTCAAAAGCGGACTGGATGTAGATATTGAGTTGCGACGAGTTGGACAGCATTCGGGCTCTTTTCTTATCATAGTAAGCTACGTCGCAACGATCTGTGATGGTTTCATGCAATTTGTGAATTTGTCTTCGTAGATGTCCAAGACGATCCTTGTTTGGAATGCGTACCACCCGGAAGGAAGAATAGTAGCAACGAATGAGGTCTTTCATTGTCTCAATTCCAATGCCCTGGCTGCGCCAAAAGTGAGCGCGCTTTAGAAATTCTGGAACTCCGATATAAGGATCTAGGGCGTTAGATACAGCTTTTAATAGAGTTTCTGTGGCATGGCCCACATCCCACTCCTTTGGACTAACGTTTTGTTCAGTCGCGTTGACGACAATGATTGCGTGGGGTAGAGCTGGCTGATTGACGGATTTCTCCAAGGAGGCTGAGCCCCAGTCCAGAAGCAGTTGCAGTGATTCCTGAAACGTCCTGACCAACAGTTAGCTACTTCGAATCAAATAAGAGCTTTAAAGCGTACTTTGCATTTTTAGTGACAAACACAACAACATCGGAGAAAGTATATAATAGCCTTGGGTAGAGCTTTGTCACAGCAAATGATCTGGTTCTTCTCTGGTCCGTTGTTGCCCATTCTAGCTGTCGCAGGCGGCCGTTGGTGATCCTATTAACTAGGTCTTTTGCACCCGATTTTGACCTTCTCCATGCTGCACCCATGGGTTCTGTTTCGCCAGCATTGAGACCTTCGCAGTCGGCATAGAGCATAGGCAATGGACCTCCCGAGGTTGCAGGGTCTGCGTATAGGTGTACATCTGCAGACGTAGGTATGGCATCATGTACTGAAGCGCCAACCACAGGGGAAGGATATGTCGGATCCGCTTGGGGATCGGCGCTGGATTCCTGGTATTCGATGAGCATTTTGATCAAAGTACTCTTTCCAGCATCTACAACCGCGTCAGTACTTTCAATAAACAAGATGTAAAAGTTTCCGTAATTACTTGTTTGGCCTACAAAAGAAACTAGTTGCGGGAACCTCACGGCAGACTCGGATCGTGTACTGGCCGCCATGATTCGTGCATAAGTTCCATAATCCGCGAAGAACGGACGCCCCATCGGGTCTCGTGTAATTCCTAAACAGTCAGCTGGACATATACAATCTAATGCAGTTCAACTTACCAAACCATGTGGTCTTTTCATCCTCTTCATGAAGCTGTCGAAGTTTCCGCTGATCAACAGTCGGATCAAGAATTGTCTTCAGCCTTTTCGCAACGTGGTAATCGATTTCGTCGGTTTTTTCATGCAATTTGCCGTCACTCCCCAGCTTTTCCGGCCTATGGTGGAGAACAAGATTCCAGCAAGTTACACAGAGACGGGCCGAGCAATCAACGCAGTAATGAACGTCTTCATGAGGAGTATCGCAGCGAGGGTCTTCACAGCCTTGTTGGGATCTTCTGAACGAAGCAGCGTTATACATTATGAAATCTGGTTACAACACTTGAAGTACGTGAGTAGTCACAGCCATGGATAAGTAACGAATATCAGAAGTGCGTCGCATAAAAGAGGGGTGTCATCTGAATCGCAGCAATGCAACCTTTAAAAGAGGTCGGGTAATTCTCAGCCTCAATATTCCAGGCTCCAAATCCGTGCCGCGATGGCGCTGCCACGCCTAAATGGCGTCCAAAGAGTGGGGTTTCCGGCCCCTCGATTCTTTTAGAGTCACAGCCTTGTCAGTAGCGTCTTACTAGAATAACCTAAAGGTGCATTAACTTGACATCATACCACTTATTTTGAAGGCTAGCCTTCAGCTCACTCGTTTTTTCTTTTTGGTATGAGCCGTTCTAGGCGCATACTCTCACGGAGATGCAGCCGTTAACACGCCCCCTATCCTTTCCATTGCGAGGGCATTTCAAGAGTACCTCGTTATCTTACAAAGCAGGTAGTGCCAAGACAATTATAAGCAATCAGGTTGGTGCAAGTTTGCGTAGGAGAGAGAATGTGAGCATCTTTCGGCCCCTTTGGTTCCTGCCTGAAATGCATCGTCTTTCCGCATCTCGTGGTTGATCTGCAAGAGGCTTTTCGTGTAACAACAATCCTCCTTCAGCTTGAGGGCGTTCCAGTCCAATCAGCTGTAGCACTTGAGCCATTCTCCAACCCCTTCTGAAGGTCGCGCTCGAGATAGCCTGGGGCCGTCTTGGCTTATTTCTGTTCCAAAAGCCACTTGCAGGAGGATTAAACCGGTGTGGAAAGTCGAGAACCAAGCCAATGAGGGAACCGTTCCAAGCTCCTGGTTAACGTAAGGAAAATACTAAGGCAGACGGTTTTGAAAACCGTTCATCTGCTAAAACGCAAGGAACGCCAAAATCTCTACCTTTTGGAATTCGTATGCAATTTCAACCCAACACCCAAAACTTTTAATTAAAGTATTATGTAATAGAGAAAAAGCAGATTGGTTATTCTATAGAATTTTACGATAGTTAAATTCAAGGCGCAATTGCTATTTATTTGTTATCGTGGGCCTAGAATTCGCAAAATACTCGCTTTAAAAATTCACCGGTTTGCAAAACCGGCCGCCTTCGTAGAGCTTCGTTCTCCAGCTTGTGGACCCCACTCTCAGGACTCTCCCATCTAATGCTCAGACTACCCGTGGTATCCAGTAGCCTCGATTTATGACGAGTCGCCGAGGCTTTGCTGATACCTCCTATATCTTTGCGGGTACGCCGAAATCTTTATAGATGAAGTAGTGTAGGTTGCTGAGATGTGCTCGGAACTATCTTGTGCAAGGAATATGTCCTGGTTGCCGGGCAGGAAATACCTTGGCCGAGGTACCCACCAATGAGAGCTTGATCGCGCCACAACGAATGACGTCCAAAACAACACTCGCCAGCGACAGCACCGCAGCTTCCACCAACTCTGACTAATCCGCGAGAGCTCTCCCACCACTCTCCTCCGTCACTCCTTCGAAGCCATCTCCATCACACCAACATGGCCCCGCGGAAAGAAATCGCCCGCAGCGAGCCCGCTGTCATCACCAACGGTGTTGCACCGCCACCGATTCGGGCATCGAGGCTCCCGCGACATCTTCGCTTCCCTCTCCTCATCATCATCAGCCTGAGTCTGAACGTGGCCGCCTTATCGATTTTGGCAGATGGGCTGGGATACGAGCTAGGTAGCATAAGCCGCAGCCGCAATGAGACGTGGCAGGTAGCTGCGCATCTAGGCTGGAAAGTTGCCGAATTGGCTGTAGGATGGTACGGGAAATATGATGGTAAGTTCCAATCCCAAATTTTGATCTGTTTCAAATATCACATACGCAATTACTCATATATTTGGTGGTGTATAGATCTAGACATCACCTGGCTCACCCTCCTAACCCACGCACCGGTCCTCTACCTCCTCCAAATCTTCTACTTCATCTCGCCCACCACGGCTCTCACAAACCTAGCTATCGACCTCGCCTCCGTCGCGCTGCCCACCAAGCTCCTACGCCCACGCTCCGCGCTCCACAACCCCAACGCGCCGAAATCAGCCGTCCCAAACCGCAACATCATCCACAGCTTCCAGGTCACGCTCTCGACTACCCTCCTCGGCACCGCCATCTACAGCGTCGTGCTCTACACTGCGCTGAAAGCCGGCCTGGTCACCTTCATGGTGACACACTTCGACCTGCCGACCGTCGAGCCCGCGCACTCTGTCTCCCTGCCCCAGCTCGTCATCGCGCTCGCGCCCGTCGGCTGGGCGGTCCGCGGCTTCCTGCTCGCGCCCTCGCTCGGCGCGCAGACGCACATCGGCGACGCCAAGGCCTCCGCGTTCAACCCCGCGACCGCGACGTTCACGGAGACGCTGCGCCAGAACGTGTGGGGGTGGAGCAAGCAGACGAAGGTGCTGTTGACGCAGACAGCGGTGCTAGCGACGATGGTGGCGGCGAACACGGCGGTGCAGGTTAGTGCGCTTGAGGGGACGGACGTTGTGGGGGCGGTGGGGTATGCGGGGGTTTGGGTGCTGGCGGGGTTGCTGAGCGCGGTCATGTTTGGGTGGGTCGGGGATGTGGGTGAGGACGTGGTCGTCAAGGAGGTTTGATGCGGGAATTAGACAAAACCTTATTCGGAAGTTGATTACATCGTGCTTTGGCGGGGGCAATTCTGCGCCCCGTAAGGTGGGGCCGCGTTGTCTGGATCGAGCCGGTCAGGGGGAAGTAGATCTCACGGCAAGAGGGATCTCATGGCGAGGATGGAGGCTCCATGGGAGGACTTCATCTGGCGAGTCTAGAACGGGATCTATTTCTTTTACGGCATTTTGGCATATGGAAGGTCTTAGGATTGGGACTCTGGGGGCGCTGAGACGACTTTGACAGATCCCCTCGTCGTGTGAAACGTTAGTTAGATATTTTTCTACACCAAATACGATTATTTGAAATTTTCGCCTTGACACGCGTGTGATATTGTGGGGAGTGGCTCTGCTGCATTGGCGTGCGCTGGGAGTGATAGGTCGATAGTGATGCGGCTGAAGGGAAAAACAAGCTCTAGGCTCTCTACTGCCAAGTAGTAATACGAGCAAGGGTGCTAGCTGAGGTTGTGTCTAGATCTTGTTAATATGCAGCAAATCAAAAGCTAAGATAGTAATGTGGAATTGATTAAAGATACAATGTTGGTGGAATTGTCGAGGTCCTAGGAAGAGATGGATTGGTTTGTAGCGAGTGACGTGATACAAAATGGCGGGTCCGTCGAAGAATGGTTGGTGTTTCCAAGAAATCAATCACTAAAATAAGCCACGAATTGCTCTGCGGAAGACTTCCGATCGATGGGCGTTTTTATACGAAGGAACCATAGAGACGGTAGATAGCCACAGGACGCCGCAACCTTCATGGAAGATCCCTGAATGGAAACCGGCAAGCAGCCAATGAAAGAGACACCCCCTAGGTCATGAATATGCCCTACCCCACATTTTAGTACTGCAGAGATTAAGCTAATAGAGGCGCTTGACACCCCTTACCGCCCCTCATATCATCTTTAGCGGGCGGAGTACGGCACGTTCAGGGAAGGTTGTGAGGAAAAGAAGTAGATATGCAGCAACTGTTACATGCCACTGAACTGAAGGCCCATCATCCTAGCAGAGCATGAAAGCAAGCAGGAGATGTAGGTTTCCTTAGCCACTGAACGTGAGTTTAGACTTTAAGGGTTTATTCGATTGCAAAACTGTTAGATTAAATATAAACTAAAGGTCCGGCAGGGAGGACGCATTCCTTCCTAATTTATTACGCGTCTGTGGCTTTAACTAAAGGCTCGTTCGGTTGCAAAAGCGTTAGATTAAATCCAAATTAAAAGTCCGGCAGAAAGGACGCGTTCCTTCCTAATTTAATACGCGCCTATAGCTTTATAGGTTATATAGGCGTATATAATCTAAAGCCCTTAATTTAAACTAACGCTAAGACCTTAATTTAAATTCTATATATAGTAAGGTAACAGGCTCTGCACCACCCAGCCACGGCACAAACCCACAAAAGGAAAGCGAGTGACTGGCAAGATGCCAGGCACGGCTGTGCGGAACAACATATATAGGCGAGGTGACTTCGTCACCTAACAAATACGCCTAATTTTAGTATCTTCTTAGGTAGTTAAAAGAATATTAGGGTTTTATAGTGTTACAGACAGCTTAAGTACGATGTTACGACTACTAGAAGAGGAGTCGGCGGAAGCTAGTTGGTTAATACAGGCACGGTCCAGGATGGATCCGGTGGAACCATGTAATGAGGATTGGTAGCTGAGGTCACGTGGTATGATCTATATAATCTGTGTAATCTATGTAATCTGTAACAGAGCAGATAGAGCACACATACCTTACGGAGCGGAGGGATTTCTTAGACGTATAGTTGTGTATTTAAAGGACTATAGTCCCTACCCAGATAGTTCTCTCTCCGTAGTGAATCTTAGAATATAATTAGAGTTAATCTGTTAAGTAACTACTCCACTAGTTATTATTAAGTTGTTAACTTACTTTATTATCTACATACCTAGCCTATTAATAGGACCCACCGTAGTTACTACTATAAGGTTCCGTTATATATTTACTACCTGGTTACGGTTTTAATAAGTCGAATAATATGCCACCTAAAGCACCAGTCACGACGCTATTGAGGGCGACAGTAACTACGTCAGGTAATAATACTAGTATAGCAGACACTAACTTATAGGTAGTTACGATGGGACAATTATAAGAGATTATTAATTAGTTAACAAACAACAACATAATACTTAAGGAACGACTTAATAGGATAGGAGCTTCGAAAATCAAGCTACTATTAGTTAAATAATACACAGGGAAGAAGTCCAAGCTTAAGGGGTTTATTGCGTAGATAATTTTTAAGGTTATATAAGAAGGAGCAAAGCTAGCTATACCTATAGACAGAGTAATCTACGCGGGACTGTTCTTATTAGGAAGAGCACTTAAGTGGTTTAAACCTTACCTTACCAAGATATAGAAAAATGGGTTAATAACAACAAACCCAGAGGTTAGGTACATGTTTATAACATAGAATAGGTTTATAGAACGTCTAATATAAGTATTTAGGAACCCAGAAGCAATAACTATAGTAGAAAGGAAACTTTAGAACCTAGTATAAAGAACCTTAGTAATTAAGTACACGATACAGTTTCAGACACTCTTAACATAAGTAGAGTGAAATAATAAGGTGCTTATAGCACAGTATAAACAGGGACTTAAGGCTAAAGTTTAGAATATAATTATTCTAATAGAAGATGCGGAAACCCTAAAGGAGTTAATAGATTAAGTAATAAAGATTAATAATAGGATCTACTAAAGGGAACAGGCCAAGAAAGGTTAGGACAGAGTTCTATAGTTATATAAGACGTAGAGTACGCAACGACAGATACAGAGTTAAAAACTATAGTATAGTGCAGAGCTAATGGACCTAAGTGGTACTAAAGAATCCAAAAGATAAATAAAGAAACTATAAAAACCTAGAGGTTAAAGATTAAGTAATTATAGGACTAGGGAGCAGAGGCCAAACTAGGGATCTTAGCAGTAGAAGTGTGAGGGGAACTTATAGACAGGGGGCTATAAGGACACGATTGTGGAACAAGATAGATTGGTAAGAGAGACGAATCCTTAAGGAGGTAAGGCCTCGAGGATCGTGGAGACTATATACTACAGGCACGTGCCTCCGGCACGTGACCGACGGCCATCTAAGGGGTATCTAGGGGTTGTCCTGAGGGCAACCCAAGGTAACCTGTAATAATATCCCTTATATTGCCCCCCCCTTTCTTGCGGTCGGCCCCCAATCGCCATTACCTTATAGTAAAGGGAGATTATAAGGGCTCATCCCAGAAGGGGTTCGGAGAGATATTGGCATGCTACTGTATATTATCTATCTATCTAACCCCTGCTTTAAACTCCTGAAAACCTTAATAAGGAAAAATATAACTAGAGAAAAGATATAAGGATTACTAGGAGACCTATTAGAAGCCTACTAAAAGCATACTAGTAACTACCTAGGCTAACCTAAGGATTTTTATACAACTCTACTTCCAAGCCTTTATGCCGGTCTGCAATTAATTATAAGTGTTGTAGGCAATTTGGTGTTCCTAATATAGTTCCATAGAACCTTTTGGTATAGGATTCGACGTATAGGGCCTTAGCTCACCGTTGTCTTTAACTATTAAGATATAATCTGTAATCCTTTCTCCTAATCCCCTATATCACTAACGCATTGCTCCCGCATTTGCCCTTGGGCTGCTATATGCAGTTAAGTAATCAATCAGTTAATTAAAGAGACTTATCTCTTAAGATTTAATATATATGGTTTTAAATCTAGTGGTCCTGTGCTATATAATTGGCATAGCTTTACTGCCTAGCAAATAGGAGACACTTTACAATAGCGCCTATAGCTATTATGCGACTGTTAAAAACGTTTGTAACGTTGTTCTTTTAATATTATAGTATCGTTTAGGTATAATTTAACCTATATGCATCTTTAATTAACGTCTTAATTGCCTTCCCCGGCCGCGTAATCAGTTTTTATAAGGAAGTAATGGTTAAATAACTTATACGCGTGTTTCCTTCCTTCTGAATAACGCTATTGTAACGGAGTTATATCGGCAAGGTTGCGGCTATTCACTAAAAGGGTATTAGATGGTAAAGTATAAGAACACCTTGCTTATTAAGCTGTTCCTTTTCCTTAATACCTTACTTCCCATTATTAACCTTTGTCCAATTTTGGACGTATCTTTAATATATTATTAAGATTTTCTTCTTTTCTATTATTATTTTAGTATGCCTCTTCGTTCTCCTACTAACTGCTCTTTTAAGCTAATTCCTTAGCGTATTCTAGCTTTGCCGCTATATATAGAACCTTAACCTCTGCTGACCCATAACTGGTGCTGGTCCTGCCTAAATGATTTTGCCTGCACGTCCTTAAAAGACCAGAAGTCTAATAAGAGGATTCTGGAGGCTTATAATAAGACGCACTGTGTTAGATCTAATACCTTTAGTCCTTATAATTAATGCATGCGTACTAAGAGCGGCAGTTGCGTTAAGGTAAGTTTTTCTATTCTTAATAGATTTCCATTGCTAACTTTAAGCTTTAATAGCCTAGGCCTAAGTAGCGACGTTCCTTTAATGTCCTTAACTACTATATTGCCTGGGCTCTCTCTTATTCCAGCGTAAACGCTAAACAACTTAGTCGAATTTAAGATTATGCCATAGCTATCTACACTGCCTATAATTCCTAGCAAGCCAGCCAGCAACGCCTTATACAAGAGCAAGGTTGGTACACTAAAGATAGGGTAAGGGATGGGGGTAATAAAAAGAAGGTTGCTGTCTACTATAAGAAGGAGTTCGCGTATGCGCGTTAAGTTTTAAAAGAGCATAATATAATACGGTATTAGGTAGGTTACCCTTCGGGTACCTAACAGATAGGTAACTAACAGTTGCTGTAGCAAGGTCTTAGTGGTTCCGGACTATACTAGCCAGCTAATATCTCTGTTCATTCTGGGCTTAAGCGTATCTTTATTAACTATAAGCTAACGCCGCAAGAGCTTTATTAGTATTGGTTTAGACCTAATATTGGTGTTAAGCATTTAAGGGTCTCTGCCCTAGCTACACCTTATTATCCTACCCCTATTTTTATACCTACTTGTACCCCTACCAAGGGGTCTAGATCCCATTCTTATTAGCCATTACTTAGTAGCCCAATAGATACTAATCCTGCTCCTAAGGATAAGGCATAGTGGCTTTTTAGATTAGGCATTTGGGATTTATTCTTATATATAGTAGTAATTAAGAACCTTAATTAGGTACTTAGAAAGGCCTTAGAGGGCTTTTAGGAAGGGCTTAGGAGCCCTAGGAACAATGTTCCTAATATAGATTAATAAATGGGAATGTAATTCTAGCAAAATGCCCTATTAACTCTATGCTATATACGTAAAAAGGCTAAGGACCTGTCCTACCTTAGGCTGTAGCCCTAATCCTTATGGTTTCCGGAGCCTGTCCGTTCTATATCCAATTTGACCTATTTACTCTTTAGGGCCTTTTGCGGTCTACCACAAGCTTTCTTTATAGGTCGCAATAACACTATAGTATTAGAGCGCTTTCTGCGATTTATAGATTATGGACCTTAGTCCTAATATTCTTTTAGAATATCTTTATAATATTTAAGGTGATTCTCTGGTTCCTATATAGAGTCCTTAGTAGGCCAGCCTAGCCATTTAACTTTATATTGAAGCTTATTCTTAACAGACTTATAGCATAGTATAGCTTTAATCTCGTACCGCTCGCCCACTACCTTAGGGTGTTTAATTGGGCCTAGACAGAAGTTCTTTTCTAATAGTAGTCTATACCATGGCTCTAGTAGGTTTACGTGAAACACTAGATACATATAGGCTATAGATAGGGGTAGCTAGAGACAGTAGGCTAGCTTACTAATTTATTCCTTAACTTAGAAGAGACCTAGGTATCTTGCATCGAGCTTCTTTAATAGTTAACGGGTCTTGATATTTATTAAACGTAATAGAACCTCATCGCCTACTCCAAAATGCTTATCTTAGTGTTTGCGGTTATACCAGAGTCTCTACTACTCTTAGGCATCTTGTAGGCTCTGCTTTATATGCTTCCATTACTTCTCCTATTCCTAGAGGTATCCTTATACTCTCTAATAGATGTCCTTTAACTTCCCAGTAGGATCCTATAATTGATTATACGGCCTTAGCCAGTAATTGCTAGGTACACTATTAAACCCAGATAGTTAGACGCTATAGGCAATCTGGATTAGTGTATACTTATGCGATATATGTTGCTTTGAATTATAAGCATACTCCGCGTATAGAAGTAGCTCGCACTAGTTGTCTTACTAGTAGTTTAAATATATTTGTAGGTAAGACTCTAGTTCCTAGTTCTAACGTTCTGTTTGTCTATCCATTTATGGATAGAAAGCTGTACTATAACGGTAATCTATCTTTAAATAAAAGCATAGATCCGACCAGTACTGGCTTATAAAGATACTGCCCCTATTAGTAATAATAGAGTGCGGCTGGTCTACTTTGAGAAAGTATTTCTCCTTAATTAGGCTAGTAAGCGCTTATACGTTAATTGTCTTATTAACAGGAAGGTATTAGACGTACTTCGAAAACCTATTAATAAGTATAAGAACCGAATTGTATGTTCATTCTTAGCTATCTTTGGATGGTAGGAGATCCATAATAAAGTCCATAGCGTAATATTGCTATAGCTTACTAGCGGGGGGAACTGATTTAAGTAGACCCTATAGCTTATACCTACGGATCTTATATACTTAATACTTCTTACAATGGCTAATGTACTCCTTTGCTTCCTGCTTAAGCTTTAGCTAATAGTATTTGCGCTAAAGTAATTCCACTATCTTAGCTTAACCATAGTGGCCGCCTAGAGGATCGTTATGATTCCTTATAAGGATCTTCTGTTGTAGATTTGCTTTATATAGCACCCAAACCTTGCCATTTCTATATAGTAGGCCCATTGGGTCTAGTTCCCAATTTTAGCGCCTTATAGCTTTCTTTCCATTACGTTTCCGGTCTACTTCCGCATTGAAGATAGTATAGGAAGCGTCCCTCCGTTGCACCTTATAGATAAGATCCGTTAACCTTTTAGATGGTTTCTAGGTAAAAGCTGTTTCGTCTCGTACTACTCTAAGTATAAGACTTAATGGTACTATAGATCTTGCAACTCTTTAATACGTGTGCGTTAGGAAGGCTGCTATAAGGTTAAAGTCCTTTAGTTATTATAGGGCTCTAAGTTCCGATTACTCTATGGCTTCGCTTTTAGCTTAAGGGGATAGCTTAGCAATTAGAGGTAGCGTATTGCCAGGTTCTAAAGTTGTGTTAGGGACATCTTGTCTAGGTATATTCAGACCCTTATTAGCCACGAACTAAGTACCAGCTGGAACGTTAGTAGAAGCTAATAGGGTTTACACCGCCTAAGACTTAGTACATAGAGCTATAGGTGCTTAAGCATCCTATACCCGGAGCTTATTCTATAATATAGGGAGTAAGATATCTATTATCTATTTTCCTTCTCCCGTTTTAAAGCCTTTGGCATAGTCTGGCCGTCGTAACGGTTTATTAGTAGGGTTGTTCTCCCCTAGCTTATATTTAATCTTAAAATTAAATTACGTAAGCTTTTTTACCTATCTGGCTTATTAAGGTGTAAGCTCCTTTGTAGTTATAAAGTAGCGTAGATTGTAATAATCTAAGAATATACAAGTGGTATAGCTTACGTACTCAAGGTAATGTCGCCACTATTTAAAGCAGTTAACTATAGCTAGCAGTTCCTTATTATGGGTATAATACCTAACTTTAGGCCCCTAGAATTTTCTGCTATAGAATACTACTGGTCTCCAGTAGAGCTAGGTAGCGTCCGGATCCCTATCAGGTTGCAGTAGGATACCAATAAGAGTAAAATTTAATACATTAGTGATTATTATTAATAGCTAATCTGGGTTAAAATGCCGCAGTAATAGAGCTTCTATAAACTTTGCTTATAGTTCCTAGAAGGCATCCTAAACCTTTCCAGGCCATAACTACAGTTTATACTATTTAGTTAGTCCCTTCTTGGTTTTCTTCCTTCCTACCTTTAAGCTTTTTGCTCCTTAGGCTAGGTCTTAGAAAGCTTCCGTAATATAGTTAAATAGGTGTCAGGCGACGTCTAAGTAGTTATAGATAAAGCGCCTATAAAAATTAGCAAAGCCTAGAAATACTTAAACATCCCAGTAGCTCTCTAGCTCCAGCCACTCTTGGATTATTTATACCCGTACTAGGTCTATAACTACGCCTATAGGCGTTATAATATAACCTAGGAACTCGACCTGCTTAGTATTAAAGGTATACTTTAACGCCTTAGCGTAGAGGCCCTAATTATCTAAACATTCTAGTACTTAGCGGACGTGTTACTTGTGCTAATCCTTATCTTCTAAGTAGATTAGGATGTTATCTAAATAAATAACACATATGCGGTTAACTAGTCCCCCTAAGGCTCTATAAATAAACGATTGGAATGTCACAGGCGCATTAGCTAGCCTAAAAGGTATTACTATATACTTAAAGTGGCCGTATTAGGTCTTAAAAGCGGTCTTCTACTTATCCCCTTCTTTAATACGGAGCCTATAATAGGCGTCTTATAGATCCAGCTTTATGAAGATCTTCGCCCTAAATAGTTAATCCAGCATTTTACTAACTAGTGGTAGTAGGTAACGGTTCTTAATTATAACTTTATTAAGACCGCGATAGTCTATATATAGCCTTATAGTTCTATCCGGTTTTGGGATAAAGAGGATTAGTACACCTACTAGCAATTTACTGGGCTAAATCCATCCTTTTTTCTATACACTATTAAGGTATTCCTATAGGATCTTAAGCTCTTTGCGAGAGAGGTTATAAATAGAAAGGTTTAGGGGTTATTTACCCTCTTCTAGATTAATTACATAATTATATTCTAAGTTCTACGCTACAATTTTAGCTCACCTACCTAAGAATACCCTTAGTAAGTCCCTTAGGCCTAATAGAATATTTAACAGATTAGGGTTGTGTTCATCCTCTATATTATTATTAGGTAGGTCCCAGAGCTCCCTTAGGACGCTTATAGGTAGCGTCACGCGCTATAGTAGTTATTTATATATAGTTGCTACCGTACGTTAAACCGTTTCATGCGGTAGCTAGTGGAGGGTAAGGAACTCTTTAACACAGCGTTTAAGGTGCTGTAGCATATTCTCTCTATATTGCTTAAGCTAGAGTAACCCATGGCGGTAGAAGTATCTTGTGAGATCTTTAAGATCGCCGCCTCCCTGCAGTGTCTCTGTAACCTGTCCGGTAGCTCCCCATAGGGTCTCTATTATAGAGGGGTTATTACCTATACTAGGCTCTATACCTATCTTGCTATAGAATAGGGGTTCAATCCAATACTCCTTTAGGTATAGAGCGTATACTATTTTACCTAGAGCCATATCTTCTAGGATATCTTTTAAGCTTACTAGTAATATACACCCTTCTAATTTTTTATCGTTCCACTATTTAAAGGCTCCTGTTTTAAAGCGTATTTTAAAATCTACTTCCACAAGCCAAGGGTATCCAAGAATAAGGTTATAGCCTTTAAAGTTAGCTACCTAGAAGGGTTACGGGCCAACTACCTTAGTATAGTTATACATATTAGCCACTAACACTATAAGCTTATAGGTACTGTATAGTTTAATTTAATGCTTATCCAAAAACCCTATAATAGGTTTCCGCTACCTTAGCAATAGGATAAGCTTATACTCTTTTACCAAATCGTATTATATAAGATTGATTTCAGCGCCGCTATTATATAGTACTTAGAACTAACATATCTCGCCTATAGGGAGTACCATTTCTAGCTTAATAGTAATATAAAGAGTCTCTCCTTCTATATCTTGCCCTAGTTGCAGCCAGGAGAGGTCCGCAACTAGGGCTTTTCTTTTTTTGGATTATTAGTACAGTTATCACCCTGCTTGTTTTTCTAATTAGGTTTACCTCTAGAGAAGTTTTCTCTTAACCTTTTAGAGTGTTCCTATAAGGGTGCCAGATAGGTGTTAGGTTGGCCCTAGGAGTCTTTCCTATTACTTAAGGTCCCTAACTTTAACCCTTCTAAATTTCTCTTTAAGAACGGCTTTTTTAAAGTTTAGGTCTACCCTACGTTGCTACTAGAGTGCCCGCGCTTTTAGTAACCCCCCAGCTTCCTACTAGAAGAGGTCTGGTTCCTTACCATATTCTTAGCGTTTAGAACTGCTCATTTAAAATCCGTATATACGGTAATCTATAGTAGGGCTCCTACGCGCTTTATTTTGTTATAAATTACTAGCTTAATTCTAGCCTAGATAAATCCAATCTTCTCCTTCTTATAAACGCTACCGTCCTTATTTTTAAAGGACTCTAGATCTATTAGTTAAGCATAAGTTTCTATAAAGTTTATAAACTGGCGGAAATCATGGCGGTTAAGCTATATCCCATTCCAGAATAGTTCTGCATAATTATATTATATAACATGCGGATCTTAAGTCCACTTCTTTAGAAAGGTTTGCAGCTGCGGCCATAAGGTAATTTGCTCTTTATTAAGCTAATTAAGTGCAATCTAGTTTAGCGATTAGTTTTTAATCTTACTAATAATCTAGCATGTACGCTCTTTGGTATTATTTCGTATTATTAGCATCTTAAAGAAGTTGTCTACTTTATAAACCCAATTGTCTAGCTGTTAGGCGTTAGGTCTATAACAGAGTTCTAGGCTGTTAGAGGCCTTAGCTAATTAGTCTATATCCTTTTTTTATTTATGGCGTAGATAACTCTCTAAGTCTTCCATACTTCCTTAGGTAGATACTAGGTAGCCCCTAAAAAGCCCTTAGCCTTAGCTAGGTTATAAAAGAGTTTATCTAGCCTAGATTAATCCCTACTAGATCTAGATTTACCCTTAAAGGGTTCTAATATATTTACTAGTAGCCTCCTCCCGTATAGCTTCTAAGAGCCTTGCGATAGCTTCCCAATATCCATCTTAAAGGATATTAATATAGGGCTCTTAACTTTCCAAACTTAGGCCTAGGGAAGCTCCGGCTATAGAAGTAGTATTAGCACTAGTAACTGGTGTAGGCTTCCTAATAAGGCTTAGGTTTTAAGTTAGTGTTTAAGTTAAATTACTAAAAGGGATAGGCCCGCTTGGCTTATAAGTAGTCTATACACCGCCACTATGCCAATTATAGGCCGATGGTCTTCTGGGAGGGTTCTAGTTGGATCCCTAATTAGACGCGTTAGTGTATTCCTCTAGCATTTCTGGCTTAGGGGAAGATCTTAGAGTTACTTCTGGCGCTTAATCTTCTAATTAGCCTAGGTAGGGCCAGAGGGGTTCTAGTTACTTTCTAGCAGCGTTATAACCATTATAGAGGGTGTCTACGTTTTCCTCCGCGTTGTTGGTAACTATAGGTATATAAGAGTCTTTAAGCTCCTGGCACATCTAGGTGTTAGGGCTTATTCAGCCGTCTTGCCTAGAGGTTTGTATTGTTGCAATCTCTTGCTATCGGAGGGACCTTCCTACCTTAGCGCGACGGCTTTCTATAAGGTATTTATGGAGTTTCTATTTAGGTTGTTGCGAGATTTTTAAGGGAGGATAGTAGGTGTAAATAAAAATATAAACAATCTGGTTCTTAAAGCCAGCTGCCCTTCTAAAAAGAGTAGGAAGAATTTAAATGTAAGGGGAACTTATAGACAGGGGGCTATAAGGACACGATTGTAGAACAAGATAGATTAGTAAGAGAGACAAATCCTTAAGGAGGTAAGGCCTTAAGAATCATGGAGACTATATACTACGGGCACGTGCCTCCGGCACGTGACCGATGGCCATCCAAGGGGTGTCTAGGGGTTGTCCTAAGGGCAACCCGAAGTGACCTGCAATAATATCCCTTACAAGAAGACGTTTAGGCGGACTCTATAATAAGAAGGTTAGTTTAAATTAGGAGCTTACATAAATTATAGAAAATAAGGTTATTTCGCTAGAGACTATAGAGGTAGTTAGAGTAACTATATAGTAAGGGGAACAAGACTAGCAGTAGAAGACACGTATATATAGAGGAATAATAGTGCACTGCAAGGAACAAAAGAGTGTTTAATTAAATACTTCGCGTTTTATTATAATAACGCATGCCAAATTTATAAGGACGCTAAGTATGGCGCAAGCTATTAGCCATAGGAGCTAGAGTTAAGAGGACTTAAAGAAACTAAAGAGTTAAACAAAGAATAAAATCAACTCTACAAGCTAAATTAGGATATTACAGTAATGTGCGGATAAAGATTAGCAATAATAACAATAGAGTTAGAGTACTCATTAATTAGCAGTGATGAGGAAATAATAGGGACTAACTAGGAGTACCTAAACCTTAGTAATGTAACAGAAGCAGAGACTAAAACCACCATAGAATATAGATTAGTAACGGGTACTATAACACCATTAGATACAATTTCTATTGCTTTATAAGATAATAGGAGCAACGTTTAGAAGAAACTAAGCAAGTAGATAACTACTAGTGCCAGCTTATTACTTAATAAAGGCAAAAGGCCACAGGCTTAAGATTCTTAAGAGGAGATAAAAGACGCTTAAGACTTGTAAGATATAATAAAACACACCTAAGAACCCATAAAGGACGAAAACTAATGGGAAAGGGTAGTAATTTAGTTTAGTAACAAACAAATGAGTATAGGACGCCAGTTTAAGAACTACAAGTTTAGGGAATAAGTAAGAACATTAGTTTTAGGTAAACGTAGTATTTAGCCTAAAGATTAAAAAGCTAATACTAGGATTAAAAAGCAAAACAACTACAAAGATCCAGCTGCAAGACGCAGAAAATAAGAAACTATGGATAAGTTTAGGTAATAAATTATTATATAGCAAGAACAAAAGCTAGATAAGAGATTAGCTACGCCAGGTTATATAAGGGACAGAGCACCCGTATAAAGAATTACTAATAGGCCGAGCGCAGGGACGCCTAGGGCAAAGTAGTTAAATAAACTAGAATAAGAAGAGGATCTAGATATCCTAGTTAGGTTTAAAGAAAGACACACAAAAGGATATTACAATGCAGCGATAATAAGGTACTTTCTTACGGATAGACCATACATACTAAACCAGTTGTATAGAAGGTGGTATAGGCAATGATACAACGACGAATAGAAAGACTTTTATATATAGCTAGACGAAAAAGTTGTCTAAGACCAACCTATTATAGAAAAACGCATAAGTTACATTAAAGGAGTATTAATTATAATATTAAGGAACCTAGAAGAAGAATCTAGGGACTAGAGAAGCAAGTAATAAATCTTAGTACCTACAGCAGAGTTACTAGTGGTTAGGTTAACTAGGTATAGGTTTAAACTTAAAAGTAAAGACAAACTAAGAGTTAACCTAGGTTACCTAGCGCATTATATACTATCGTAGATAGCTTACGTGGAAGATACTTATAACATGCATAGAGCACTAAAAGACAAGAACCAAAAGTACCTAGTAAGGATATATTAGGCACCAGAGAAAAGACGGTTTAGGGACACTAAGTATATACACAGATAGCACCTAGTAGAAGTATAGAGTTAAGGGGACCTAATACTTTAACTAGGAAGATTCCTTACGGAAGAATACCTAGATGGATAATAGTAGTGGGACTGCCTAGAGAACACTTATCCATAGTATATAGAGGAAAAGAAATAAATTAAGCATTAGCCTAAGTTAGACTAAGTATAAACAGGATCTAGTAGCCAAGAATTAGAAAAAGAGGAGGCCTACAGAACCAGAGGGAACTAGTAATAGAGCCTTAAACCCTTAAAGGAATTTAAGAGTAATACCTAAATTTATATATCTAGTAGCAAGATCAGCAGTTTGAGGCGCTAATAGATAGTAGAGCAATAAGGAACCACATATCACTAGTAGTAGTGGAAAGGATAGGGTTACTATATAGATAGAAGAAACACCTATATCCACTTATAACAATTTTAGGAGATTAGATAGCCTATAAAGGAGGCATTATTAATCTTAAAATAGGACCTATTTAGTTAACTATTAAAGGGAGACAGGTTAGAATGTCTTTTAATATCCTACCGTTGGGACAGAATAAGGCGATACTAGGAATACCTTAGTTATAAGAGTACAATCCAAAGATTAATTGGGTTATAGGGCAGGTTGATATTAAAGATACTTAACAATATAAAATGTGATAGCAAACTAAGTTAGTATAGTACCAAGTTAGAGTGATATATAAGGAGACTAAGCGAGGCTTAAGTCACGTACCAAAAAGATACCATAAGTATGGCAAAAAGTTATGGTTACTAGAAAGTAAGAAGCTGTTAGAACATATAGTATAGGACTATAAGATAGAATTAGAACCAAAAATAAGTCTAAAGTTCTTTCTAATCTATAAGCTTACTAAAATAGAGTTAGTAGCGCTTAAGGAGTTTGTCTAGGAGAACTTATAAAAGGATATATTAGACCATTATAGTTATTAGTAGAATATCCAGTACTATTCATCCTAAAGAAAAACGGAAAACTTAGGATATGTATAGACTATAGATAGTTAAACAGTATTACTAAAAAGGATAGGTATCCTTTACCCTTAATTAGTAAAATCTAAGATAGGATAGGCAACGTAAAGATCTTTATAAAGATAGATCTAAAATGGGCGTACCATTAGATTAGGATTAAGGAAGGCAATAAATAGAAGGCAGCCTTTAGGTTAAAGGAAGGACTATATAAACCATTAGTTATACAATTTGGGCTTATAAACGCACTAGTAATGTTCTAGAAGCAAATTAATAATGTGTTAGGAAAACACCTTAATGAGTTTGTTATAGTATACCTTAATAATATTATTATCTACTTAGAAAATGAGGAAGAACATAGAGAATATATTAAGTAGGTCTTAAGGAGACTATAAGAAGAATAGATGCTAGTAGCAGTTAAGAAATACGAGTTCTTTACTAGGAAAACCGATTTTATAGGATTTATTATTAAGCTAGGAAAAATTAGTATGGACCCAAAGAAAGTTAAAGCTATAGTAAGTTAGCAAGAACTAGAGAATGTTATACAGTTAAGATCGTTTCTAGGGTTTTGCAACTACTATAGGAGGTTTATAGCGCAGTAGTTGAAGAGTATTAAGCCATTTACGCGGTTAATAAAGAAAGAGGAACTATAGGTCTAGGGTAGTAAGCAGAAGAAGCTGTTCTAGGAACTTAAAAAATTATTTACCTAAAAGCCAGTCCTTAAGATCTATTAACCAAAGTTAGAGACGGTTGTTAAGATAAACGTATTAGACTTCGCACTAGGAGTATATTTACTATAGAAGTATTAGAATGCATAGCATCCAGTAGCATACTATAGTTAGAAAATAACACCACTAGAACTAAACTATAATATCTATAATAAGGAGTTGTTAGGTATAGTTATAGCACTTAAGGAATAGAGAGCATTCTTATAGGGCACAGAGAAACTATTTATAGTTAAAATAGAGTATAAGAACCTTACAGGATTCCTAATAACAAAGGAACTTAACTAAAGATAGGTTAGATGGGCGGAAATGCTTATAGAATACTATTTTAAAATTTAGTATACTAAGGGTATAGATAATGCACGAGCAGACGCTCTAAGTAGAAAAGCTAAACTATAAAGTAATAAAAAGCCGTTAGGAGCTTTATTGCGAAAGGATTAAGATGGATTAATTAGGTATAATTATCCAAGAATTATAGTAACTAAGGAAAGTTAGATCCATAAGTTATTAGAGAGTAATTAGACACTAAAGATCTAAAAAGTATAGGTAGAGGATCTAGACTTAGAGCAATATAAGAATAGAGAGGCAACGTATATGCCTAAGTCTATTATAGAAGAATTTGTTAAGGAATTCCATAAGGGAATAATATAAGAACATAATAGGTCTATAGGATTAGTGTTAAAACTTTAGGAGGAATATATTGTTCTAGGAATCTAGGGATTAGTAAGATAAGTTATAAAGAAATATCTAGATTACTAAAGAAACAAACTAATAAGGCATAGGCCGTATAGAGGGCTATAACCTATTAAGATACTAGAAAGACCATAGGAAGTTATATTATAGGACTTTATTGTTAAGTTACTAAAGTTAAGAGATTCTATTATAGGACAAGATTATAACTTAATTTTAGTAATAGTGGATAAGCTTATAAAGTGGGGGTACTTTATAGCATGCATAAAAGAGATATTAGTAGAAGATGTTGCTAGAATCTATATTAAGGAAGTGTTTATAAGACACGGAGCTCTAAGTAAGGTTATATCGGATAGAGATCTAAGATTCGTAGCCGCATTTTAGGAGGTATTTTTAGCTGAACAGGGAGTTCGCGCAGTAACGTCTATAGCGTATTATCTGCAAACGGACGGACAGACGGAAAGACTAAACTAGACACTAGAATAGTATCTAAGGCATTATATTAATTATGCACAAAATAATTGGGTATCGTTATTACCAGTTATATAGTTTGCATATAATGTAACACTGTAGGAAGGAATAGGAATATTACTATTTAAGGTAAATTACGGGTACGAGCTAAGAATATCATTATTGCCACGTTAAGTAAAGAAAATAAGTAGCACAGCTAAGCAAAGAATAGAGACTTTAATAAATCTTTATATAAACCTTAAGAAAACAGCTAAGCTAGTATAAAAGCGAATAAAAAGGTACTATGATGCTAAGAGATCTAAGGGACTAGATCTTAAAGAGGGAGATAAAGTATAGCTACTATATAAAAACTTTAAGAGTCGACGACTAAGTAAGAAGTTGGACTATGTTAGACTAGGACCTTTTAAAATTATATAGAGGATTTTATTAGTTATGTTTAAGCTAAAACTACCAGCCAAAATAAAGATCTACCCTATATAGCACATCGCGATACTAGAGCTAGTATACGGAGATGTTAAACCACTAGTCTATAAGGCAGACATGTATAGAGGGCAAGAAGAAGACAAATAGTAAGTTTTAAAGATTATTAGTTATAAGGACGTAGATAACGAAATATAGTATAAAGTAAAGTGGATAGGCTATAGTGAGACTACCTAAAAACCACTAAGCAACCTAGAGAACGCTATAGGAAAGGTATAGGAGTATTAAAAGAAAGCAGGTTAGGCAGCATTAATAAGAAAGAATCGCTAAAAAATAAGTCACTTAAGGGGGACCTAAGAGGAGCAATTACTAAGCTACTTAGAGTTATTTCCCTTATAGGAGAAAAGCCAGTTCTTTTATTACCTAGCTTAGACAGACCCTATTAAACTAGTTTCCACTCCTTAGAACGAACCTTCTTATGCACACGTTTAAGGCGTTAAAGACAAGCATAAGCCAGACGTTGAGCTTTAAGGATATATACAAACTCTTTAGAGACACGTTAAACCTTAAGCAGCGTAGAGGCTAGTTTACTATTAAGTTTCTTAGTGGTAGATTAAACACGAGACCCTATAATAAGTTACTTAGGGAACCTAAAGACTATTAAGAGTTATAGGACGCATATACTTAGCGTTAGAGATGGAGCGAACGTCACAGGACGATTAAATGTTTGCTTTAGTATACTCTAAACAAGAGGACGGTTATCGAGATAAAGGGCTCGCTAACGTAATATAGACTAACCCCTCTTTTATACAGCAAAAATACGGAGACGGCATTATCTCACCTAGAGATAAGATTATAGCAACGGTATAAGACCGGCAAACTATAAAAGAAGAAGAAAATGCTTTAGGTATAATAAGTAAAGATATTAACTAAATTAATTAGACGGATATTACACCTCTAGTAAATAACCTAGAGATATTAGGAATCTTTAAGGACGAAGATAAAGAGGAGGGAGATAGTATTACAGACAGCTTAAGTACAATATTATAACTACTAGGAGAGAAGTCGGCAGAAGCTAGTTAGTTAATATAGGTACAGTCTAAGATAGATCTGGTGGAACTATATAATAAGGATTGGTAGCCAAAGTTATATAGTATAATCTATATAATCTGTATAATCTATGTAATCTATAACAGAGTAGATAGAGTATACGTACCTTATAGAGCGGAGGGATTTCTTAGATATATGGTTGTATATTTAAAGGACCACAGTCCCTACCCAGATAGTTCTCTCTCCGTAGTAAATCTTAGAATATAATTGGAGTTAATCTGTTAGGCAACCACTCCACCAGTTGTTATTAAGTTGTTGACTTGCTTTGTTATCTACACACCTAGCCCATTGATAGGACCCACCGTAGTTACTGCTATAAGGTTCCGTTATATATAGCTAAAGTTAAATTAAACTAAAATTTAATTAAATAGTCGCCTTAGAATTAGGTTAAAGTACAAGGTTAACTTTATTCTAAAACCCTTATTTTAATTTAAACCTATAATTAAATAACCCCTAAAGCATCTATATTAAACTATAATCTATAACGGGGGCCTCGAGCTATATATTAAGCGGTTATTCGGTTATAAGTTTAGAATTGAATAAAGGCTTTAGAATAGAGCTAATCTAAAGCTCTAATCTAATTCTAAGGCGACTATTCGGTTCAATTCTAGTTTAACTTAACTTAAGTTATTACATCTTAATCTTCTTCTAACCGCCAAAAAAAATGCTAAAAGTAGGTATATTTTACTATATATAGAATCTAAACTAAGATTTTAGCGTTAGTTTAAACTAGAAGCTTAAAGCTTTTTATTTAAATCTAAAGCCTTTAGATTATATACGTCTATATAATCTATAGAGCCATAGATAAGTGTTAAATTGGGAAGGAACGCGTACTTTCTGCCTGACTTTTAGTTGACGCCAAGAGCTCTATTTTAGAAGCTAGATATAGTAAAGTTGCTAACCTTTAGCCTGTCTTTTAGGCGGTAAAGGAATATTAAAAATTCTATGGCTAGGTGCTGATTCCGAGGAGTTTAACCAAACGATTGCATCATAATCATACTTGGGCTCCATATCGGTTAAATATGGAGCCTCCATATTGAATATGAAGTTGCAACCGAACAACCCCTAAGACTAGCGATTATATACCTGTCCTTGCCGTATCTTGCAGGCTCTTAGAGGGTGATGAGCTAGGGGTTGATACGATAAAGCGTCGATCCAACGAGGTTGAATACGGAAGGAGGTTTGACATAGTACTTGTTTCCCCAGCATCCTGCGATGGAGAAGAGAGTTAAAATCGGGCGGTTCTAACTAGGGGATTACACCACCCTCTGGAAATGGAAGGTTACCATTGATGAAAAGTATGCCACTAAGACATGAACTTCGTAGGAAGATTTTGTATGAAAACCGGGTGAAGACCAGGGACATGTTCTACCTTGAAATGCCGAGGCTTGCGTTGAGCAACTGCCAAAGCGAAGGTTTGTCGAACCCCACATCCCATCAAGGGATGATGTTGACTAGCAAGGGGTTGCGGACTCTACTGATCATAAAAGACGTAAGGAAAGCTGGGCTGGTTCAAATTAGCTCATACGGACCAATTGGTACTTGCCTCATAGCGTTTGTCGATGCAGTTGGGTTCCTAGGCTGGTGGGAAATTTTTTTACGGCAAATAGCGGAAAATTCTTTGAAGAATCTTTCTACAGCCGATTAACTGATTTTTTCGAGCCTAAAGCTGACAGATCAGATGCAGCCAAGTGAGAAGATCAATATATGTACGACGTAGGGAGAAGGTGTAGTGGTAGCTTGACCATAGAAAGGCGACAAGGTTACCAAAGCACGTTATTGGTTGGCAGTGAAAAAGGCAAAACAGAGGTCAAGAATTTGCGGCTAATTGCAAGGTGGGAATGCCAATATGCAAGCATCATGCAGAACTGCTACGTACTGCTTCTCGCGTACGACTGAGATTGATGCGCAGCATCAACAAGAGACTGGGTATGGATTGTGAGAACAAGATTTTATTGTATGCTAGAAGCTGGTGCACTAAATGTCTGATAAATTTATGCCTTGAGATAATGTCGAGTAGAGTTACACCACGCCTGCCAAAGAACTGACAGTCTACTGCTCCAATGTAGATACATTGGCCGGCATATCCACAACTATTATATGTATCCTAAGTGCGGTTTCACAGACATGCGGAGAGTAGCAACATATGCTGTACCAGGAAACGGACCACAATGTTGTCTGCACCTCATGCCAGGGTGAAGCAGGACGACATGCCCTCTTGCCATAGGCGTGAATCACATGGACTCGAAAGAAATTGTTCGTACCTTGGTTGAAGTCCAACAAGAAGTCGCAGGACATGGAAATCGATAATAAGACATTGATTTATAACGGCCTTGGTCGGCCGAATCCAGACTTCGAAGAAACACCTGTCGCTTTAAGTGGGGAGGTAAAGAGGGATGGTGTTGACATACACGCAAAGCGGCAGAGACAAGGCTTCTCGGGGAAAGTCTGGAAGGTAAGTGCCAGCGATCTGTGAACACCAGGATCTTCCTTACAGGGCTTACCAGGCTTCGAGTGTGTTCAAATGCAAATAAGAAAATATAACGATAGTTGAAGACAAAGTGAATTATGCAAAAATGACAGGTAAGTGGTACCAAACTAAGGTAGAGGTCCGTGGAGAAATCGGTGCAGAACATCGATCCGCGAGCTGTGGTCCTTTCGTTTCCAGTCCATGCTCGAAGTGCCGAAAGTATTGAGACACTGACGACTTGGTTTTCAAGGCTTGACCTCAACATGACTCGCAAAAGTGGGATAGCGAGTGCCCTGCTTGCGTATGCGGTGCTATTTCGGATTGACACCACTGCGGCTAAAACAACTTCAGTCCTGGAGAGCGGTGCGGCTTCCTGTTCAAACAATGAACGGGTTGGTGGCGGTAAGTGATGGTGCACACGCGGGTGAGAACCCCAGGCTCTCTGCATATTTTGGCTGTTGCGATTGAGAGGGGTTCCTTCAGTGAACTGCAGCCACACACGCAACCGGCGAGATGGCTCGTGACCAGGCCATCAAACGGACGTACGTAGACGGCTTTCGGTGGATAATGAGGGGGATAGATAAAGGTTCCTATCGTCAAGAGAAACTGACGCGTTCTCGAGGGCAGCAAATGAGAGGGCGAATACCGGGAGATTTGAAACGGGCCCTCCGAGCAGCGACCGGGGGGCCCTCTGAGGGGAAATCCTGCGCAGCCAACCGCTGGGTCGGAGGGAGGTGGCGCGTTTCAGAGCGCTAGGCCGGGCGCCCTTCCGCAAATCAACGGGGGAAGCGCCAGCGTCGTGGCGCTGCTCCAGTGCCGCCCAGCGCATTGCGTTCCTGGAAGCCAAGCAACGCTGTCGTTGATCTGCTCCTTGGAACCCTTCACTAACGACAATCAAAGCCAAACTCCCTTTACACTCATTCCAGAGTCCTTTCTGTTGCTCATTTTGCCAGTGTTCCCTCCTTTGTGCGTGCACATAATTCTGCATTCCTTCCTCCAGCTCTGTCTGCCTGGCCAGCTCTGTCGTGGAGGATCCCTTTTTCTCACAACCATTAGCCAGGACGGCTGCTTGTTACTTTACCTTCCTCCTTGCGTCCACTTCTTGATTAAATCTCTTCGATTGTTCTAGGCGTGGCACGTCGTTCGCCTTCCCAATTGCGCAAGCACGCACGAGAGCATCCCCAGCCTGTTTTCTGACCAGAGGAACCCCGAATTACCTCGGTAGGCGACAGTCACGACGCATTGTACCTAATATCGCCGGCCACCGGGCTTGTCATTTTCCCGCACAACCCACCGCCAGACGTCGTCCTAGTTTGGCTGCATCACTCATTCAATTTTTGCTTCTGTCCCTTTCTGTCTGTTGCTGGTCAAGGCAGATTGATCCTAGTACTTGCCCTCCTCTGCTGCGATCTACTCCACAGTAAAGCACCTTTGATTCATAAGGTGGATCGTCTCGAGTCACTGCCAGCCGTACCACACTTCAACACTTCGTTTTAGAGCAATGACTACAACCAATATCCTCCGATGGACATCTATCGCAGTCTTGGCTGGCCTCGTTGCGGCCGAGGGTGGTAAAACCCCTTCAGGTGGAGCAACAGGTGGAGCACAACAAGGGCCAACTCCCGCTGACTTGGAGAACACCGACATTTCCTACTGGCTCGGATGGATTTGGGTGGCCATCATAGGATCTTTCATCGTCTATCAAGTTGTCTTCCACTTCATACGCTATGTCAGAACAGTTGCTTGCCTTAGCAATGAGACACAACGCTACTTCGCCGCTCCCAGCGTCATGTTCGGACGATTCAAGAAATACTTTCTAGATGCACCCCTCTTCAGAACCCGCCATCATCGGGAGTTTAAGCTGTCGACCGCTATCAACGTTGGAACACTGCCCAGCCGTCTTCAAATGGCCTTTTTAATTGGATACTTTGGCACCAATGTCGCATTTTGCGTCATCAGTATTAACTGGAATGGAACATACAAAGAAGTTGCAAGTGAATTCCGTAATCGCACTGGTGTTCTCGCTGTCGTGAACATGATTCCACTATTCCTTCTCGCTGGACGAAATAACCCCTTTATTACGTTTTGTGGCATCTCGTTCGACACCTTCAACCTCATCCATCGCTGGTTTGGACGAATTGTTGTGCTTGAGGCCATTGCTCACTCATTTGCATTTATTGCTAGCAAGGTACATTCAAGTAAGGAAAACCAATATTTCGCTTTCAAAAACCGTCAGCAGCTAATCAAATACAGCTGGGTGGAATTCCCTGGCAGCAACCATCAAACAGAGCGACATGATTATGTGGGGAGTTGTCGTAAGTCACGACCACAACAAGAGTCGAAGGGTAAATGATTAACTGGCATTCTAGGGCACGGCCTCGTTTGTTTTCATCCTGTTGCACTCTCCATCTGCCATCCGCCACGCTTTCTACGAGACTTTCCTTCACTTCCACATTGCAGCTGTATCTCTCGCGGTTGCTGCAGTATGGATTCATCTAAAGGAACTTCCGCAGCTCAGAATTATGTATGGTGTTGTGTCTCTATGGGTTTTCGAAGTGAGTAAGAATGTCCTCTTGACCGAATATCAATTAATTATAAAAACAGCGAACCTGCCGTCTCATCCTGATTATTATGCGTAATGTCGGCAGCGGTGGCACAAAAGCCGACGTCGAGGTCCTTCCGGGCGATGCTGTACGCGTTACTATCCGCATGGCTCGCCCATGGAAGTTCCGGCCCGGCCAACACGCCTACATCTATATGCCATCCGTTGGGCTCTGGACCAACCATCCATTCTCGCTCGCCTGGAGCGACGAGGAGGAGAACCTCAGTGAAGAGAAAGGGCTGGCCATGAATCGCCAGGACATTCTGGAAATGCGCAAGACGAGTGTCTCTATGATCATCCGCCGTCGCACTGGTTTCACCGAGAGACTATTTAAGAAGGCTGATCTCTCACCAGCTGGCAAATTTACCACCTCCGCATTAATTGAAGGGCCATACGGTAAGCTCACCCTGCTCTATTATGACTTCTAGAAATGATTTTATACACCGCAAAAAAGTGAAACATGTGACTAACTGCCATTAATTAGGCGGCGAAAACCTTACATCCTATGGCACTGTCATGCTCTGGGCCGCTGGTATTGGTATTACACACCAAGTGCCGCACGTACGGGATATCGTTGCCAGCTTCGCTAACGGCACCACTGCAACCCGCCGACTTACGCTCGTCTGGATTATCCAGTCTCCTGAGCACCTCGAATGGATCCGTTCATGGATGACAACTATTCTCTCCATGCCGCGCCGTCGTGACGTGCTCAAGATTCTCCTTTTCGTTACTCGTCCACGCTCCACTAAGGAGATCCACTCCCCCAGCTCTTCCGTCCAGATGTTCCCTGGCAAACCCAACGTCCAGGCGCTTATCGACCAGGAGATGCAGGAGGGCGTTGGCGCCGCCTGCGTGAGTGTGTGCGGCACTGGCGGGCTTGCCGACGACGTGCGGCGCGCTGTGCGGATGAGAGAAACGGTGTGGAACGTCGATTTCCGCGAGGAGAGCTTCTCATGGTAGACCTACGAGACGGCCAGCAGAAAGGAGGTCACTTGGCAATTTCTATCTCGATTTCCTGATACTTTTTGGCGATTGGCTCTGGGATGCGTCCCACTCCTTTAATAACCCCTGCGCATAACGGCGTGCCTGCCTAAATGGTGTGTTGTGATCTTTTTTCTCACTTCTCCATTTTTGTGGCCCCGTACACAACCATCTCGGTCTACGTAAATATCATGAGTGGAATCTTCTTTGTGAGCTGCTGTTTTTCTCTTCCTTGCTCTTTACTGTAGAAATTCAACACTTTCCTTTTTCTCCCTTTTTGTAACTTGTTTCGCCTTTTCAGGGGTGGGCGCGCGGCGGGCGCAATTCACATTCACAGCAAAGGCAAGCACTACGGGCCTTCACCTAGACTCGGAATTTTTCGTGCGAACGAAACCTGCAAATTCTTGCATTTGGGACTACTTTTGAGATGAAGCTGGAGTTGTGTTCTGTAGTTGTATATACTAGCTGCGCTACGTAGAAGTTAAGATTACGATATCGAAGACGTGGTACCTATAAGCTTTGCGCTTTATCTTACGTGTGCAGTTATCTGATGCTGCGATTGTCTGATTACGAGTCCTGAAACTACGCTGGGGAGCTAGGGAGCAAGCTGGACCCTCCCTTTTCCCCCGTTCCGCTAGTTGATGGCGGCAGTGCTGAGAACACTACAGCTGCATCTGCATCTCGCACACAACATGCACTCCAAGCCCTCGCGATCGCCATTTAGATCTACGTTCCCTCGCACTGCTGCATGCATAGTGACAGCAGTGAGCCGTGCAATCTACGGAGCAGCGCCTCTGCCAACCGCGCTACTCCATCCGTCCTCCTGCTATCCGAACGACGAAGTGCCAAGTGACGAGATTGCGCATAGCCCTAAATGCTTGCCATATTGCAGGTCGCGCTCGCGCTGGCCCAGTGATATTGGAATATCGGACAACGACTCTCAAAAACAGCAGCGGGCGCCGTAGATATTGATTGCTGACCCATCGGGCACACCCGAGCGAGGGCAATGAGCAGGAATACGGCATATGGGATCGGCGCACAGGTTCATTCCTTGCGCGGCTAAGCGGTGGGGGATGAGCGAGCGGTCGTGCGGTTGGTGGTTAGCAGCCTATGGCGTGTGGGCCTTGTGAGTGGTGTCGTCAGTGCTACAGCGGCAGTGAAACACCCAGTTGGCTGCTGGCATGTACATGTATGCGCGGCAGATCTCCCCATGCCCGAAGCGGGTCGACGCATATTACGTTGGCCGCGTTTGCGAGGACGGCAAGGTCATGGGGGTGGCTGCTACGGCGAGATATTGTGGAGTCGCCACCTGTGGTTTGTCAAATATTTGTGGGACTTGGATAATGCGAGCGCGGCACGCCACATCATGTTGCAAATTTGGTTGTTTTTCTGTTTCTTGCAAATGTTTGGGGCTGGGTGGTGCAAGGGGCCTGACTTTATCCTATTCTGCCGCGGGTCTGGATTTGCGGCGTCTTCTGAGCAGGCTACCTGGGTGCTGGCATGGGTGTCGAGGCGGATAAGCGAGGTCGTGCAGGTCGTGATATTTGAAATCTGTGAGTTTTTCCTGGATAGAAACGGTTTGAGAGGACGCTTGTGCTTTGTGGGGTTGATATGCCTTTGATGAAATTTGTGGGGTGGCCTCACTGAGTACGGCGACTTTAATGCGCTGCAATTATAGGCAGATAGAAAACTGTGATATGTGCAGCGTTTGCGGTGACTTAAGAAAGCCGAGACAGTCTTGATACCCTTGCAATAATCTCAAATCCAGAATCCCAGGTACAATATACTATTGATTCTATCCTCTACTGAACCATCTTAAGTGCTCGAAATGGTATCGGGCGTGGTCCGAGGGGGCGGCGCGTCGAGCTTGGTCTGTAAACAAGCAAGAATGTTAGGACTTAGAAGGAAGCATCTGACAACGCCTGGTCGAATACGAGGCAATCTCTCCGGTTGCTTAACAAAATCCATCATGTTTTACCGAAACTGAAAGGCCATACAGGTGACTGACCTGGACTCTCTTTTGCTCATCCTTGATTAAGCAACGAACAGACACCCTACAGCAAACCAGGATATTCATGTTTTCCATTTCGAAGGTTCTCACAGGCATTCTAGGTATTTCAACGGTGGCAGCGGATGGTGGAACAGTATTTTGTTCTTTCGTTAGCGGGCTGCTCTAGATAGCTCCGGCAAAATTTGGTTTATGGCCTTATAAGCCGCGGAAGATAGTTCAAGAGCAACTGGCAGTTTTCTTAGATAAGCTCATTCTAATGCAGAAGAACTGTCCCATAAATTTCCTCTGCCAATGAAACCTGCTTGGTCCTCTTTTCATCTGAGTTATTTAGATCTCGTTGCCTCCTCCTCTTCCGCTGCCCATCTTTCGCAGATTCCTTTCCATCCCCTTCGGACGACATCTGCCATGACTTGGCTCCTCTGCAACTTCTCTAATGCTTCATCGATAGGTAGAAGATAGCTCTCAAATAGCAGCTCATCATCATCAACACCTGTGTTTTTATGGTGCATAGGCTCGTAATTCTTAGGTTCCATTAAAACTCTGTCACGTAACTTCAGGTCCGGCGGGTAGGCTGGTGGGGCTTGATATTGATGGCTAGGTCGCGCATTTATTTCATCCTCGATGTTCGGAGGAAGGGTTTCAGCAATGTACCAGAAGAGGAGATACTGTCTAGTTCTCGACAGAGGCTGCAGTTGAACCCAGATAGGTTCGGCAGTTGGAGGCAGTGCGGAGGTTCGCGGGTGGGCTTGAGGTTGGTGATGTTTAATAGATAAGGGAAGGAGACGGTTTCGGTAGCCAGACTGTAGCAAGACAAGTTAACCAACTCGTAACTTTATTCCAAACCAGAGCCATCGCACCGAACCAAAACGCAACATACTTGCGATGCTTTAAGCGTCCTCGCTACTTACCTCTTCATAGCCCTCTCTTTCTGCACCCTTACCGCTTTCTTCCCCTGCATCTCTCCTTCCCTTAGGCAGAAACCAATACTTATGTACACTGTGCCGGCAAACAACGACTCGTTGGGATGCGATATGAAAGATAGCAACGCCACCTGCGATGGTAATATTCTCAGAAGGAAATTGGACTTGCACAGCTTCGCTGGAACAAGGCTGAAGATTGGCCATAGAAGCAGTCAGTTCAATAGTTACCGCGCACAAGGCATTTTGAACAAGGCATTTGGGGCAAGCGCGTAGTTAGAAGTAAACGATCCAGAGCTTGCAGTGTCAGGCATTAGTTTCTACTTCGTACTGAGTGCGTAGCTGTACGTGGCTGTGGCTCCTCCACATCCACGCTAGCACACGGCTCGTTCCGGGTTATTTCTGCTTCATACCGGAACAGATCGTCTTTAAAGAAGAACAAATCATGTAACGTAGTTGACTCAGCCACCAGGCAAACCTGAAAAAGGTAAGCGAGTGACTGGCAAGTGCGGAACAATATATATAAGCGAGGTGACTCCGTCACCTGACAGTAATCTTATTTATTAAGCTCTTTTGAAATTGTATTATTAAAACGTATCCAATTAGGCTATAGATAAACCATTAATAAATATAATTCCGAATATTTATAATGATGAATCCACTCTAGTCAAGAGGTAGTAGTCATTGTCCTATCCCTTCGCCTGGTAAAACTCGTCCTTCGGTTATCGATAAGAGCAAAGCCAATCGGATCAAGTTGAGATATCCAATTATCATTTTGCTAGTGCACGGATCACTAGATTGTAGGACGCTACAAGGGGAAGGGATATATAGAGCGTTTAGGGCTCCATGAAATCGGCCTCACCTCCACGCGGTGGAGCCCGGGAACCTAGCAGCTACTATCGGCGTTCCGTCAGGATCGTGCCAATAGACTACTAGAGCAAACGCAGAGACGTGCGTACGGCGGCGCAGCGCCGGCGCTGCGATGTGGTGGTGGTGCGAAAGAGTTTTCTTGCTGGGAGGGTGAGCCCAGCGGAGGCTTACGAACACGACTACCACGTCTTCACGTACACGTCTAGTACGCTCAAATCACGGCATCCACCTACGGCAACGACCCCTTTCTTATGCGGTATAGCGATACCGTATGGCACCTACATGACCGTATACACCTCGCAGGCGGAAGGCCTGCGACGAGCCTCTTATCTAAACCGCCCTCTACCCCCCCTATACCTTAATCCACCCAGCATATTCTAATACGTCGGCATTATGGTGGCGCTAGATTAAGCGCGCCATTGGACGCAGGAAGATAGGGGATAGGGGATCTATGGAGAGGGTCATCAGAACAGGGAGCGATCATTGGCTATAAACAGGAGGACCGCAGGCGACGCGGATACACGTATATGGCAGTAAGAGGCTAGGAGTAGGTAGGCAACGACATCTAACGGCAATCTATAACAATATGGAAGCATGGTACGAAGGGCAGATAGGGCAAAATAGGCAATCAGGACACTCCCTTATGAGAGTCTCAGAGCAGCGACCTAACGGTAATTTTCCCCCCGTTAATGTAGTACAGGCGTACCTGGGGGGGGGGGGGGTGCATGCTGCATTACCTCTTACGTCTCCCTTGGAGGTTTTTTCTACCTAACTTATCGGTATTCGTCTGCATAGACCATAATTTGGGACCGCATCAGACATTAATCAAGAACAAATAATATATATAGCGTTTATAAAGCGCTTGCTTGCAACTTTATGATATGATTCCGGAATATTGTAAATGCCCTGGACAGTGTACTTAGCGTTATTAATGATATTTAGGTTTTGTTTGTCTCGGTTATATAACTCTAGATTGGCCACTTTCGAGGGGTTGGCCTGGCCCTAGTATGCCCATTTGTTGACAGACTTATGCCGATGGTTGCTAATTAGCATCGATCTGGCTTTAATATTCATGAAGGTGAACGAACCTCGGGGGGTATCTTGCATCACTAGTCAAGCTTTCAAGGCCCTCCTTTACATAACCTTGGAGCCTTCTCGCTTCTTGACTGTTGTGATCTGGCCCTGGAATGATCGAGACTTTAATAGCAGCCGCTGAAGCACGCCGGAAGGTGATCTGTCGTTGGACAAGGATTCCTCCTGGCATGGTCTTCTGATTCTGATATGAAATAATACGAGACCTTCCCTCGTACCTTCCCTCAAGGTCACTTGATGACCCGTGACTTGATGACCCGTGTTCTCTTTTATGCCATTTCTCGACAGCAGAATCCATCCAGTCCTGTTCGGAATAGCAGATTCTTTCATTATCTCAAACCCTCAGCATCCCACTCGCTTCATGGAGTTCTACCGGTGAATTCTCATTAACCGCAACGACATTCACCCTTCTTATATTTCTGGCCCTAACTCACCCCTGACTTTCTCCCCTTCCGGTCCCAGCTCGCTGACCGGCTTCCTCGCAGTTCTAAGAGACCATCTAAGCTCCTGCCCGTTTCTGATTTCTGCCTGGCGTTTCGCCGGTGCCTCAGGATGAAAAATAGGAGGTTGAGAAGGAGGCCGAGTGCCGCGAGGCTTCCGAGGGTAATGCCGACCTTCGCGCCGGTGGGAAAGGGTGGCTTTGTAGGGTTGGTGGAATTATTGTGAGGTGGTGCAGGAGGTGTTGTGTTAAAATCGCCAGCTGCATACGCAATATAGTAGGCGTTTTCGAGGGCTGTTCCAGAAGTGATAGTAGTAGTAACTATCGAACGGAGGATGATAATGCCGAACGTTGCAAATTCGACAGTGACCACGGTTATAGTCCCGAAAACGGGGCTCGCGCACTGCACAACGATACCGTATACATTCCACTCGGGACTAAACCTACTGATTACCAGTTAGCATTGCAAGTCTGTTTTAGAGATCTACATTATCATGGGTTGTGATATACCTCGAGCAGCATCCCGCGACTGTTGTTGTACCTACAACAGAAGTCGAACGGCGAAGTAATTAGACGGACATACACCAGGACTCCAGAGAACGACTGCAAGCCAACCGCCGTACAATCTTGGGGGGTAATGTTGTTTTAAAATAAATCCTACTGAATGGTGGTACTACCAAAGATGTTGGTACTGTCAAAGTTGTTGGTCAAAGAAATTGTGGTCGCACCAGTTTGGTCGAAGGGCTCGGCTATTCTTTCGTTCCTGTCCGGGATATTATTCTCTAATTGAGAAATTGACCAGATTCGATTAAATCAGATTTTGGAAGCTATAGTCAGGTCATGTTATTGCATACAACGCAATGCCATGAGAGTGAGTAGTTATCCTGGATGGGAGTGTCCACCAAGGGAGGTTGAAGTTGTCAACCGAACCGGGAGGGCTGTCCGGATATGCTGCGACAGCTGCCTTGCCCAGTGGCGTTACTATTTTCAGCTTTTGTCTCAAATTCTCACTTGTCGTTGGTCAGCCTGAACGGCCCCAGATTTCGCGGCAACCCATTTCCGGAGGGGGCGTTTGCACGAAGACGCCTCTGCATGAGAACTAAATAGACACACGGTTCGTTATATTGAACGTGGCTTCCTCGAAACCAGCCTTACCACACCACAGTGGTAATTCTCAAATTTCGAACCTTTCACCATGTCAGTTTTTTAAGGGTATCTCCAAGTTCAGTCCAAAAATCCAAAGTTCTGAACAGGGCTCCCGCCCAGACTAACTAAATATGGTTAAGCGTAGGGTCATTTGAATTATGTCACTTGAACCAGCCCCTCCTTTTCGAAGGCTTCATATGAGAATGGATATCTTGATCACATTCGTTCTGTAGTGTCTCGTCTTCCGCATCATTGTGCTTTCAATCATTGGCGAGATCAGCGAAAGCCACTGAAGATTATATATTACTCGTACACCTGACCGTGCCCGTTGCTTTCGCACAGCCCTGTTTGGCCCTACGTTCTGGCACCATCATCTGAATTATTTAAACTCTACTCTATCCAGGGCATTTGAGAGAATTCCAAATTTGCAAGCTCCTACGTTCTAGGATTAGTATCTTCTTAATTCCAGCTCTTTATCTAAGGCCTAAATGCCCGACTACAGCCTTATATGTAAGTTCGAAGTGGCTCCTGCAATACTGCCTGCAAAATCTGCCTAAGAAGCGTCAAACTCAGCCTCGTGAGGCTGAACCGCAGACGTGTTTTGTAGTCTTAACGTCGACGACCTTCTTCCATCCTTTAACCTTTTTTCCTACTATAACAACAAAATTGTGCTTAACGTTACGATAAGCCTTGGTTTTAGGATAACGCCCTCAAGATCTGCGCTACTCTGCTGACTAACCTTTTGATTGCTCAGACCACCGCCTCCTGAGACCCTACGTCACACCAGAGTAGGCTTTACCCTAATTCTCCCTTAGAAGCACATAGATGGCCGTCTACAAATACCTACCAATCGATCTCGGAGGACCTGCTATTCGGCTCCTCCGACTTTTTAGAGGAAACCTTACGGATGATATTCAATGCGACCTTTTTGAGTGATGGATTAACCAATTGGAAGGCGGTATACCCTATAATGCTTTGTCATATACATGGGGAAGCACGGAAAAGCCAGCCAAGATTATAGTTAATGGCAGCATAATGCACGTTACTTTAAACTTATATATAGCACTCCAGCATCTACGTTTTAAAGACAAGGACCGAATTCTGTGGATTAACGCTATCTGTATTAATCAGGAAAATTATTAAGAGCGAGGACATTAGGTTTAACAAATAAGTTATATATACAAGGAGGCTGAACAAGTTGTTATTTGGTTGGGCTAGGGTACTAAAGAGGCTAACCTTATCATGGATTTTATAAAGCAACTACATGAAAATAATGTCACGATTGGAGGTGATTGGAGACATTAGGCTTAACTTTGGATGCATAATCGATATCCCGAACTAGGGGATAGAAAAAGGTGGCGTGAAGGGATGGAGTTTATATTAGGGCGACCATGGTTTTCAAGAATTTGGGTCTTATAAGAAATTGCTAACACTCGAGTTGCTACAATCCTCTGCGGTAAAAAGTCTGTCTTAGCGCGGACTTTCGCTCAAGTTCCGTCTTTAATAGGATTATAACCCCACCCTTATTACCAGGCTATTCTAGATATAATGCCAGGTTTATCACAAAAAGAGTCTTGGTGGAGCGATAAGCGGAACCTTCACACTCTGTTAATGAAGTTTTGTAAAAGCTAAGCAACTAACAAGCGGGATATTATCTACGCCTTACTAGGTATATCATCGGATGCATGTAGGAGTGATATCTTACTTCCAGACTACACGAAGTCATTACAGCAGGTCATCTGGGATACTACTTCATTCTTACTATCTCCCACGAATCAAGATAAATCACTCTATAAGTTTCTAGACTGGACATTATCGGAGTTCTTGTAGAGTTTAGATTCATTAAGTATCGCAGTACTTGGAAGTGCATCCAAGAATGGGGAGGAAGTAATAGTCAAGCTACTGCTCGCGATAGACGGATTTGAGGCAAACTCGAAAGACAAATACGGCTGGACACCGCTGCAGCGGGCGGCCCGGGATGGGCACGACGCCGTTGTGCGGCTGCTGCTTGCGCAGGGCGCCGAGCTCGAGTTAAGAGATGAGTATGGTCGGACTCCGCTGTCGTGGGCTGGCAGGAACGGGCACGAGGCCGTCGTTAAGCTGCTGCTCGCGCGGGGCGCCGAGCTCGAGACGAACGATAAGAGTGGTCGGACTCCGCTGTCGTGGGCTAGCAGGAACGGGCACGAGGCCGTCGTTGAGCTGCTGCTCGCGCAGGGCGCCGAGCTCGAGACGAACGATAAGAATGGTCGGACTCCGCTGTCGTGGGCTGCTGAGAATGGGCACGAGGCCGTTGTCAAGCTACTGCTCGCGCCGGGCGCCGAGCTCGAGTCGAGGAATAAGTACGGTTGGACGCCGCTGTCGTGGGCTGCTGAGAAGGGGCACGAGGCCGTCGTTAAGCTGCTGCTCGCGCAGGGCGCCGAGCTCGAGACGAATGATAAAAATGGTCGGACTCCGCTGTCGTGGGCTGCTGAGAAGGGGCACGAGGCCGTTGTTAAGCTGCTGCTCGCGCAGGGCGCCAAGCCCGAGTCGGGGGATGAGTATGATTAGACTCCGAGCATATAGCTCGGCCAGTGTTGCCGAAAGCTCCGGGAGTGTTAAAATACGCCACGTCGCAAAATCTTATACTAGATGAACTTTAGCACCGTGCGCGCATACTTTATAAGCTTTTAATACAAAATTCTTTAAAAATTATTGCTATTAAAGCTACACTTAATTGTATAATATTGTAACTATACTCTATTTTTGGTATATCTAAGATCGTGCGATCTTAGTATTAGAAATGGCCAATAATATACAGCCACCCTAAAGTGCGCAGAGATATATCTAGGATAGATTAATAATGTATCTAAGATATAATCCAGGCACCCTTATATATTTACCTATCTTAGGTAGTTCTTCTATACTACTACTAATAGAAGCAACTTAGTCCTTAATTAAAGACTTAAAATAATTATAGGAGGACTTCTTT
>Ga0307507_10002047_pt1 | contig 43701 bp, 17 predicted proteins | sample 7_EM_MG_FD_207223 | JGI IMG/M metagenome (GOLD analysis project Ga0307507, IMG submission 207223) | Populus trichocarpa ectomycorrhiza microbial communities from riparian zone in the Pacific Northwest, United States - 7_EM | ecosystem: Host-associated > Plants > Roots > Unclassified | place... | reverse complement strand
TATTAAATTATCTAAAATAATAATATTTATTTTGCTAGCCTTATAAATAGCTTTAAAGTAGCTTTTATTTATTTAAAATATGTTATTAGTATAAAAGAGGTAAATATAATTATGGTTACTAAATGCGTAGATTACTGGCAGGTTGCGCGTAGGCTATATATAGGCTGCGTGTTAAAAAAACACAACATAGGCTAGTTGGTCGAGTTGCTAAATAACCTTAACTGCGCGCCAATTGCGTCAACCACCAACCATTAAGGCTATTGAAAGGGTACCATATTTTGCCGATGTTATATATATATGGGGAGAAAATTCTTTTAAGAAAACCCCGTAATCCGTCTCCCCGCCTTTTAGGACTTGCCTATAAGGCGCCTATAAGTTACCTATAGTACTCTACTACCTTATTTTTTAACCTCCTTAGGAACCACTACTGCCGTAATAAGCCTACGGACGCGCTAGTATTATAAACTTTGCTCTACTACTATAGAGTTATTAGGGGGCGCCTATTGCTTACCCCTTTGCCTTTTATTACTATTTTCTTTATAACCCGAAACTGGTCTAGCACATTTTAGCTAATAAGCCACTAGGTAACCGCCTTAAGACCTTTTTATATTAAAAGTAGTGTGTTATAGTTCTCTATACTAGCTACTAAGAGTATAGCTTCTTAGTTAGTGTATAGGGGGCATAATAGTATTATATATTTTAGTGTCTATTTTAGCCAGCTATATTTATATCTTAGGCTGCCTATTAAGATACCTACCTAGTAGAGCCAATCTTTTAGTCCTATTATCCCTATTCTTAAGAGTGTTGCTATTATATTTTCTGCCTTTATTAGGCCTTTTTAGAGCTCTTAAGTGTTTACTCCCTATAGCGTTAACTATGCTATAGCTTAGGTTTCTCTTGCCTAAGTTAGCCTCTATACCTTTAACTCCTATACGCCTCTCTAGTGTTGGTCCAACCAGTATTATATTATAGAAGATAGTTTCCTAGCATTTTTTTATACTTTACTTTAGCTCCTTTCTCTTTCTTACTATTATCTTTACTAGCCTTTTACGCGTCTCCCTTTCTTCTCTATATAGGCTTAGGCCCTAATATAGCACTATTCTTCTTCTGCTTTTTTTTACCTATTTCTCTAATATCTCTTCCCTACTTTAAGGTTATTAGTTTGTTCTCCTATAAGGCGCCCTAAGGTCCCTCTATAGTTTATTTAAACATGTCTTAATATACTTTATAACATTAAAGTTGCGTTTACTTTACGCCCTTTATATTACAGCGGCTTTAATATATAGTTATAGAGGGGGAATATTAGCTTCCTTCTTAAGTAGTACTATAGCCGTTCGCTTATACCCACCTGTTATACTCTAGAGGCAGGCTATTTAGACCTTTTAAAGTGGTTTTGTAACGGAACCTTGTAGTAGGAACTACAGTAGGTCCTATTATTAGGCTAGGTATATAGGTAAGAACAAATCAACAACATAATAATAACTGGTAGAGTAGTTGCCTAACAGATTAACTCTAATTGTATTCTAAGATTTACTACAAGGAGAGAACTATCTACGGTAGGGACTGAGGTCCTTTAAATATATAACTGTACTCCTAAGAAATCCTCCCTTGTATATAAGGTACGTGTTATACGTATTATATATAGACATACTCTGCATACACTATGTATACTGCGTATAATATTATATAACTTGCTTACTATTCCTTATTATATAGTTCCACTGGTTCTATTCTAAACTATACCTATATTAACTAACTAGCTTCCTCTAACTCTTCCCTAAGTAGTTATAATATTGTATTTAAAGCGTCCATAATACTATCTCCCTCCTCTTTATCTTTGTCCTTAAAGATTCCTAACATCTCTAAGTTATCTACTAGAGGTGTAATATTTGTTTAATTAGTCTAGTTAATATCCTTACTTACTATACCTAAAGCGTCTTCTTCCTTATAAGCGCAATGCTGTGCTCGCACTGTGGCTGCCATACTATTGCTTAGTAAGATAATGTTATCTCCGTATTCTCGTTATATAAAGGTGGGGTTAGTATATATCGCTATAATAAGTCCCTTATCCTAATAACCCTTGTTTTATTTAGAGTATACTAAAGCAAACGTTTAATTATCCTATGACGTTCGCTCTATTTCTAACGCTAAGTATACGCGTCCTATGACTCTTAATAGTCTTTAAGTTCCCTAAGTAACTTATTATAGGGTCCTGCGTTTAATCTACCGCTGTAAAGCTAGAGTCTAAGTTAGCCGCCATGTGTGCCAAACTCTACCATTCTTCTAAAGAGACCGCTTGGGCCCTAGAGGCTTAACGTCGCTTCTTTAAGTCTTAGTAGGTTATGTTTGCTCAGTTAACCTATTTTAAGAAGGTTCGTAAGAAGGTTTATTCTAAGAAGTAGGTACTAGTTTAACAAGGTCTTAATAAGCTAGGTAATAAAAGGGCTGGCTTTCTTCCTGCAAGGGAAACAACTCTAAGTAGCTCGGCAATTGCTCCTCTTAGGTCCCCCTTAGGTAACTTATTTTTTGGTAATTCTTCCTTATTAATGCTGCCTAACCTACTCTCTTTTAATACTTCTTTACCTTTCCTATAGCGTTCTTTAGGTTGCTTAGTGGTTTCTAGGTAGTTTTACTATAGCCTATTTACTTTACTTTATACTATATTTTGTTATCTACGTCCTTGTAACTAATAATCTTTAAAACTTGCTATTTGTCTTCCTTTTATCCTCTATATATATCTGCCTTGTAAACTGGTAGCTTAATATTCCTATATGCTGGCTCTAGCATTATAACGTGTTATATAGGGTAGATCTTTATTTTAGCTAGTAGGTTTAACTTATATATAACTAATAAAATTCTTTATATAATTTTAAAAGGTCCTAGTCTGATATAATCCAACTTCTTACTTAATTATTAACTCTTAAAATTTTTATATAGTAGCTATACTTTATCTCCCTCCTTAAGATCTGGTCCCTTAAATCTCTTAGTATTATAGTACTTTTTTATCCTTTCTTGTACTAGTTTAGCTGTTTCTTTAAGGTTTGTATAAAGATTTATTAACGTCTCTATTCTTTGTTTAGCTATGCTACTCGTTTTCTTTGCTTAATATAGCGATAATAACGTTCTTAGTTTATACCCGTAGTTTACCTTAAATAGTAATATCCCTATTCCTTCTTGTAGTGTTGTATTGTATGCAAACTATATAACTGGTAATAACGATACCTAATTGTTCTATGCGTGATTAATATAATACCTTAAATACTGTTCTAGTGTCTAGTTTAGTCTTTTTATTTATCTATCCGTCTGCGGATAATATGCTATAGAGGTTACTACGTAAACTCCTTATTCTGCTAGAAACACCTCCTAAAATACTGCTATAAATCTTAGATCTCTGTCCAATATAATTTTATTTAGTGCTCTATATCTTGTAAATACTTCCTTTATATAGATTCTAGCAACGTCTTCTACTAATATTTCTTTAGTGCATGCTATAAAGTATCCCTACTTTATAAGCTTATCCACTATTACTAAAATCGCGTTATGGTCCTATCCTATAATAGAATCTTTTAACTTTGGTAACTTAATAATAAAGTCCTATAATATAACCTCCTATAGTCTTCCTGGTACTTTAACAGATTATAGCCCTCTATATAGCTTATGCCTTGTTGGTTTATTCCTTTAGTAATTTAGATATTTTTTTATAACTTATCTTACTAGTCCCCAGATTCCTTAAATAATATACTCCTTTTAAAGTCTTAATACTAAGTCTATAGCTCTATTATATCCTTATATTATTCCCTTATAGAATTCCTTAATAAATTCTTCTATAATAGACTTAGGCATATACGTTGCTTCTTTATTTTTATATTACTCTAAGTCTAGATCCTCTGCCTATACTTTTTAGATCTTTTGTGTCTAATTACTCTCTAGTAACTTATAGATCTGACTTTTCTTAGTTACTATAATTTTTGGGTAATTATACCTAATTAATCCGTCTTAATCTTTTCGCAATAAAGCTCCTAATAGCTTTTCATTATTTTATAGTTTAGCTTTTCTACTTAGAGTATCTACTTATGTATTGTCTGTACCCTTGGTATACTAAATCTCGAAATAGTATTTTATAAGCATTTCCGCCTATCTAACCTGTCTTTGGTTGAGTTCCTTTGTTATTAGGAATCCTGTAAGGTTCTTATAGTCTATCTTAACTATAAATAGTTTCTCTATACCTTGTAAGAATGCTTTCTATTCCTTAAGTGCTGTAACTATACCTAACAACTCCTTGTTGTAGATGTCGTAGTTTAACTCTAGTAGTATTATTTTTCGACTATAGTATACTACTGGATGCTATGCGTCCTGGTGCTTTTATAGTAAGTATACTCCTAGTGCAAAGTCTAATGCATCTATCTTAATAACTATTTCTAACTTTAGTTAATAGATCTTAAGAACTGGCTCTTAGGTAAATAATTCTTTAAGTTTATAGAATAGCTTTTTCTATTTACTACCCTAAACCTATGGTTCCTCCTTCTTTGTTAGCCTTATAAATGGCTTAATACTTTTTAACCATTGTGCTATAAACCTCCTATAGTAGTTACAAAACCCTAGAAACGACCTTAACTATATAACGTTCTCTGGTTCTTGCTAACTTACTATAGCTTCGACTTTCTTTAGGTCTATACTAATTTTTCCTAGTTTAATAATAAATCCTATAAAATCGGTTTTCTTTATAAAGAACTTATATTTCTTAATTGCTACTGGCATCTGTTCTTCCTGTAGTCTCTTTAAGACCCATTTAACGTGTTCTCTATATTCTTCCTTACTTATTAAGTAGATGATAATATTATTAAGGTATACTATAATAAACTTATCTAGGTGTTTTTCTAATACACTATTAATTCGCTTCTAGAATATTACTAGTGCGTTTATAAGCCCAAACTGTATAACTAATGGCTTATATAGTCCTTCCTTTAACCTAAAGGCTGCCTTTTACTTGTTGCCTTCCTTAATCCTAATCTAATAGTACGCCTACCTTAGATCTATCTTTATAAAGATTTTTACGTTGCCTATCCTATCTTGGATTTCGCTAATTAAGGGTAAAGAATACCTATCCTTTCTAGTAATACTGTTTAACTGTCTATAGTCTATATACATCCTAAGTTTTCCGTTTTTCTTTGGGATAAATAGTACTGGATATCCTGCTAACGACTATAATAGTCTGATATATCCCTTATATAAGTTCTCCTAGACAAACTCCTTAAGCGCTACTAACTCTATTTTAGTAAGCTTATAGATTAAAAAGAACTTTAGACTTATTTCTTTTTTTAATTCTATCTTATAGTCCTATGCTGTATATTCTAATAGCTTTTTACTTTCTGGTAACTATAACTTCTTACCATACTTATGGTATCTCTTTGGTATATAACTTAAGCTTCGCTTAGTCTCTTTATATATCGCTCTAACTTAGTACTATACCAACTTAGTTTGCTGTCGCACTTTGCGCTATTAAGTATTTTTAATATCGACCTAACCTATAACCTAATTAATCTTTAGATTGTACTTCTATAACTAAGGTATTTCTAGTATCGCCTTGTCCTATCCTAATAGTAGGATATTAAAAGACATTCTAACTAGTCTCCCTTTAATAGTTAACTAAATAGGTCCTATTTTAAGATTAATAATGTCTCCTCTATAGGCTATCTAATCTCCTAAAATTGTTATAAGTGGATATGGGTGTTTTTTTTATCTATATAGTAACCCTATCCTTTTTACTGCTTTTAGTGATATGTGGTTCCTAGTTGCTTTACTATCTACTAATACTTTAAACTACTAATCTTGCCATTTAACTTATAGATTTAGGTGTTATTCTTAAATTCCTTTAAGGGTTTAAGGCTCTAATACTAGTTCTCTCTAGTTCTATACGCCTCCCCTTTTCCTAACTGTTAGCTGCTAGATTCTACTTATACTTAGTCTAACTTAGGCCAATACTTAGTTTATTTCTTTTCCTCTATATGCTATAGATAAGTGTTTTCTAGGCACTCCCACCACTATTATCCCTTTAGGTATTCTTCTATAAGGAATCTTTTTGGTTAAAGTATTAAGTCCTTTTAACCTTATACTTCTACTAGGTGCCATCTATATATATACTTAGTATTCCTAAACCGCCTTTTCTTGGGTGCCTAATATATCCTAGTTAGGTACTTCCAGTTCTTGTCTTTTGGTGCTCTATATATGTTATAGGTATTATCCACACAAGCTATCTACAATAGTGTATAATACGCTAGGTAACTTGGGTTAACTTTTAGTTAATTTTTATCCTTAAGTTTAAACCTATACCTAGTTAACCTAACCACTGGTATTTCTGTTATAGGTACTAAGATTTATTATTCACTTCTCTAGTCCCTAGATTCCTCTTCTAGGTTCCTTAATATTATAATTAATGCCCCTTTAATGTAACTTATGCGTTTTTCCGTAATAGGTTAGTCTTAGACAACTTTTTTATTTAGCTATATATAGAAATCTGCCTATTTGTTATTGTGTTGTTGCCTATACCACTTTCCATATAACTAGTTTAGTGTGTATAGTCTATCTATAAGAAAGTACCTTGTTATTGCTGTATTATAATATTCTTTAGTATGTCTTTTTTTAAACCTAGTTAGAATATCTAGATCCTCTTCTTATTCTAGTTTATCTAACTATTTTACCCTAGGTGTCCCTACACTTAGCCTATTAATAATTCTTTATATAGGTACTCTATCCCTTATATAACCTAGTATAGCTAATCTCTTATCTAGCTTTTGCTCTTGCTATATAATAATTCTTATCCTAAACTTATCCATAGTTTTTTATTTTCTGTATCTTATAGCTGGATCTTTATAGTTATCTTACTTCTTAATCCGGGTATTAACTGTTTAATCTTTAGGCTAAACACTATGTTTACCTAGGATTGCTAACTTTTTTATTTATTCCCTAAACTTATAGTTCTTAAACTTGCGTCCTATACTTATTTATTTATTACTAAACTAAGTAGCTGCTCTTTCCTATTAGTTTTCGTCTATTATGGGTCCTTAGGTGTATCTTATCTTGTCTTAAGAATCTTAAGCTTTTTATATCTCTTTTTAAGAATCTTAAGCCTGTGGCCTTTTGCCTTTATTAAGTGATAAGCTAGCACTAGTAGTTATTTGCTTACTTAGTTTCTTTTAAATATTACTTCTATTATCTTATAAAGCGATAGAAATCGTATCTAATGGTATTATAATATCTATTACTAAACCTTGTTCTGTAATAGTCTTAGTCTCTACTTCTATTTTAACTTCTCTAAGGTCTGCATGCTCCTAGTAAGCTGCCTTTATTACCTTATTATTAGTAAATACTTTGCCTATATTAAATTCATTGTCTTTAATGTCTAATTTATAAGCTGGTTTGTTGGTTCCTCTAAACTTAGATAATAATGGCTCCTATAGCTAATAGCTTGCGCTGTACTTAGCGTCCTTATAAATTTGGTATGCGTTGTTATAATAAAACGCAAAACTGTTAATTAAACACTCTTTTATTTCTTATAGTGTACTATCGTCCCTTTATATGTATATGCCGTCTGCTGGCCTAGTTCCCTTTACTGCGTAATTACTTTAACTACCTTTATAGTCTCTGGCGAAATAACCTTGTTTTTTATAATTTATATAAGCCCTATCTTTAAACTATTTTTCTTATTATGGAGTCTACCTAAATGTCTTCTACTACTAAGATCCCTAGTTTGGCCTCTACTTTTAGGTCCTTTAATTACTAGATCCTTAACCTTTAGGTTTCTATAGTTTCTTTTTTTACCTTTAGGTTTTTTTAGTACCACTTAGGTCTATTAGCTCTGCGCCATTCTATAGTTTTTAACTCTATGTCTATTGTTACGTACTCTACGCCTTATATAACTGTAGAACTCTATCTTGCCCTTTCTTAGCTTGTTCCCTTTAATAGATCCTATTATTAATCTTTATTAACTAGTCTATTAACTCTCTTAGAGTATCCGCATTTTTTATTAGGATAATTGCGTTCTGGACTTTAGCCTTAAGTCCTTACTTATACTATACTATAAGCGCCCTGTTATTCTACTTAACCTATATAGCTAGTGTTTAAAACTGCGTTATATACTTAATTGCTAAAGTATATTATACTAAATTCTAAAGTTTTCGTTCCGCTGTTGTATTTGCTTTAGGGTCTCTAAATATTTGTATTAACTATTCTGCGAATCTGTTCTAACTTATAAACATATACTGTATATCTAGGTTAGTAGTCGTCGCACTATTTGCTTATATCTCTATGAGGTAAGGCTTAAACCACTCTAGAGCTCTCTCTAATAAGAATAGTCCTACGTACGCTACCTAGTCTATAGGTATTGCTAACTTCGCTTCTTCCTATATAACCTTAAAATGCATCTGCGTAAGAAACCCTTTAAGCTTTAACTTCTCCCCTAAGAATTATTTAATTAAAGGTAACTTGACCTTTACTACTCTAATTCCATTAATGCGTTCTTTAAGTAGCCTGCTATTATCCTATAAGTAATTAACCATTTCCTGTAACTAACCTTGCGTAACCACTTAAGAATTTATATCTGCTATACTGGTACCTCCTGACCTTAAGGTTATAGCTGCCGTCAATGTTGTCGTGACTAGTACTTTGGGTGGTATATTATTTAATCTTGTTTAATACTATAACCTTAGTAGTAAATGTGTAACGGAACCTTGTAGTAGAAACTACGGTAGGTCCTATTATTAGGCTAGGTATATAGGTAAGAATAAATTAACAATATAATAATAACTAGTAGAGTAGTTGCCTAATAGATTAACTCTAATTATATTCTAAGATTTACTACAAGGAGAGAACTATCTATGGTAGGGACTAAGGTCCTTTAAATATACAACTGTACTCCTAAGAAATCCTCCCTTATACGTAAGGTACGTGTTGTATATGTTATACATAGACGTACACTGCGTACACTGCGTACACTATGTACAATATTATGTGACTTGCTTACTATTCCTTGTTACATGGTTCCACTAGTTCTATCCTAGACTGTGCCTATATTAACCAACTAGCTTCCTCCGACTCTTCCCCAAGTAGTTATAATATTGTACTTAAAGCGTCCGTAATAGGTTTAAGGAGTAATTTAGGGGGGCCCTTCTTGGTTTCTCTAATAGCCCAAATACTGGATCTATATATTATAGTTAGCCGGATAACTGCTATATATAGTAGGCGTAACCTCTAGAAGTATGGACCCTATATAGAATTAATAATCCTGGATAATGTAATATACTATACTTAGTCCTTATAGGCCGCTTGCACTATATATACGCTCTACTAGAGCTTACTATCTACCTATACTCCTAATACCCTTAGGCCCTAAACTGGTTAACCCCTAAAGCCTTAAATATAGATTATATGCTAAAGATCTATAAATTAGTTGCGTTTTCTTATAAAATAGATTAGCTAGTATTTCTCTAGTAAGAATTAAACTCTATATTATCTTGCCCATTCTATATAGGTATTATAGGCTTTCTCTAGTGTTCTGCAGTTCTCTATGGCTATTAGCCTATATATAATTAGGTTTATATTATTAACAAAGCCTATCCCCTAGGTCGCCCCTTCCTTAAAGATATTAAGTAAGTTACTTATAAAGAAAAGGAAGAGTATAGGCGAAAGAGGTAATCCTTATAGTATACCTATTATAACTATAATAGGGGGGCTCTAGTATCTACTAAAGACTAATAATATCTCTTTCTAGCCTGTAAACCCTTAAATAAATTATATAATCTATTCTAGGAAGCCCTTTGCCCTAAAGATATATAGGAGGCGCTTATAGGGTATATTATTATAGGCGCCACTAATATCTAGGCTAAGTATTAATACTATAAAGTCCTTATGTATAGCCTATGCAGTTTTAATTGTAGTGGCAAGTAGTGTAAGTACTAATAGTATTAAGCGATTCTTTCTTGCCCCTATTTAGCTTTATAGTAGTAGGGTGTATTTCTCTGCTATATCTACTATATAGTCCGCTATAACCTTTTCTAAGATCTTACTTAAGGTGTTTTCTAAGGCAATAGGGTGGTAGCTTCCTGGGATTAAGTAGTCTACTTTACCTTCTTTTTATAAGATAACCATCATTATAGATCTTCTAAGTCGTAGGTAGTAGCCTATTATAAAGCATACTCTAGCTACATCTACAAGCCAAAGTGCTATAAGTAGACTATAGGTCTTTAAGGCTTTGTTTAAAATCCTATCTAGTCCTAGTACTATATTATTTAAAAGGCGACTAATAGTTTTAGCCATTTCTTTAGTTGTTATATCGCTGTTAACCCTTAGGTAAGTTACTAGTGTTTTACTAGTAATATCACTAAGGTCTACTAGAGCCAGTTAGGGGAAAAATCTTTTTATAAGGATCTTCGCCTTCTTATTATTATTGCTTATAGCCTATAGTTTGCCTACTCTTTATAAGGGTAGTAGGTATGGGTCTTCTACTAGGCGTCCCACCTTTTTCTTTACCCATCTTACTATAGTCTAAAGGCCCTTATTATAGGGGATGCTCGGGTTAGTAGTATATTTATTTATAAACTATCTCTAGTTGTTTCTTGCTTCTTTTTTTAGGGTATTCTTTAGCTGGTTTCTTGTGTCTTTATATTATCTCTTATCTTTAGGGTTATGGCTACTTGTATATTTCCTTCTTACTTGTTATTAGCTAGCTATAAAAACCGCGCATTATATAGACTATATATATTACATATAGGGGCCCGGTTTTAAGACTAGGCAATGCTCTTTTAGCCTATTTTTAATTGCTACCTAGATCCTTTCTAGTCTTTAGTTAATTTTCTTAGGGGTAGCTAATAAGCCTTACTTATTTAGTATTAGATAGATTTCTTCTAGGTCTTAAAGTTATTATTTAACTATATTAAGGAAACTATCTGTCTTAAGCTTCTTTATTACATATCTTTTACTATTTAGTTACGCCTTAATATCTAAATCTAGCTATATTTATATGGGGATATAGTCTAAGGTAAGTACCCATTCTTCTTTAGGGATATACCTTTTAAGTCTCTGGTATAGGCCATCGTCTATAAATATAAGGTTAATTATACTTCTGGCAGTACCTTATTGCCATATAATTACTCCTAGGGGAGTAGCTAGCTTAAGGCCCTAGATATCTATAGCTCTTAGTAAGCACTCTACCTATTATTTAGCAGCGATATAGATACCCCCCTACTATAGGTAGTAGAGGTTTATATCTCCTAATAAAATAAACTCTGTGCCTTTGGTTTTTAGTAAGCTTATTACTAATATAATATTCTTTATTTGTGGGACCCCTTTAACCCTAGGGTTATACACATTAATAATTTATACCGGTCCCCTATATATCTAGATTATTATAACTATAATATCTAGGTTAACTGCTTACTATAACTATAAGGATAGGCTAATAGCCTTACTAATTATAAAGCACACATATATAGCTACTTTTAGTTTATATAGAAGCTAGAATCCTTAGGGGCAGTATATTAATTATATATAGGTATTATAATATGGCTCTTATATAGTAAGGATATAGTATTTCTCTAGGTCTAGACTGTCTAGTAGGGGCCTTATAAGGCAGTGGTTTGTATTGCCGCAGTTATACTATATAATAGATAGGTAGCGGACCCCTAGTAAGGGTTATTTAACTCTCCTTTATTCTTCACTTCCTCTATTTCTACTTTCTTTAGGATTTTTAGAACTTCTATCTCTTATATCTATACCCTAGTCGCTACTTATTTTATATAGGGCTTTCTATTTCTATATCTTATATTTCTACTAGCGTTTCTATATCTAAATTTATTATCGTCTCTAGTTCTTCCCCTAGTCTTACTAGTTAGCTTTATGCCCTTTATAGGTTAGCTGTAAATATTAGATTTACCACATTTAGTCTAATTTTTAATTATCCTAGTCTTAAGTTTGCTATAGCTATCTATAGGGTCTTTCTATAGGGTATCCTCTCCCTTATATTCTCTATAACCCTTATATCCCTATTTAGTCTAATAATATCGCGCGGCGTTACTTCTAGCCTATTAAAGCTTAGGATGGCTAGCCTAGCCCCTTAGTATTAAAGGTAGGGAACGCCAGAAAGGCACTTATATCCCCCTAGCTTATCGCCTATTATTTCCATTTATATAACCTAGCGTATAGTTATTCCTATAGCTATTAAGCCCTTGCCTTCTGTCTTCTATATTTAATATAGTCTACTCTCTCCTACGCCTTATATATGCTTTAGTAACAGTTTACGCATTTTATTTAGTCTTAATTTAAGCAGTATCTTATATTATAGGGGCCTATATAGTGGCCGCAGCACACCTATACTGCGTATATAGATTGGGTGTGTCCCTATTATATATAGTATTATTATTATTCTAGGCGTAGTTTATAGTTATAGAGCCTTATATTATATATAAGGCTATTTATAATTATTTCTTTTTAGATAAGAAGTTTTTATATTTCTAGTATATATATACTGATAATAAGGGAGCTATATATTTAACTAGCGTCTCCCTAGTAAGTCTCTAGCGACTTTTATATCCTCTTATTATTCTTATTATATGCTTAGATTGCATTTTCCTATTAAAGCTATTAGATTTAGGTAATCTTAAGTCCCAGTATAAGGTGTTCCGTATATTTTACTATCTCTTATATAGTTGCTGTATTATTTGCCTAGCGTCCCTTTTCTACCCTAAGGCTTATAGGAACCGCTAGGACTTTAACTAAGTAGTCTTTATAGAGTACTTTTATACTAATATATTCTCCTAGCCTATCCCCTACCCTTATAGCTTATTCCTTTACCTATTAGTCCTTTAGGGTAACTCTAATATCTCCACTCCTTAGGTATTAGACTATAATGGCGTTATAGACTTTCTTATAAATCTTTATAAGGACTTTTGTTTCTAATTATCCCCTAAGCCCCTCTACTTTTTCTATATTTAGTTATATTATAATTATATACCCGGTTATTATTTTAAGGGGGTTAGGTTCTCTATGCTATAAAAATATAGCTATGGTAGCCTAAGTACAGTTTACCAATAAGAAGGGTTTTTATTTATTTTTAATTTTACTTAGCTATTAGAGGATTTAATTAAGGGATTACTAAAGGGGCGCCTAAGGGACACTAGACTAGCGGAGCTATTCTACTAGCTATATTAGTTTATTATAGCTAACGGTTACTCCCCTGTAATTGCGGATACTAGACACGTCTAATAGGCTTTATATTTTATTAGATGCCTTCTTAATAGAGGTACTTCCGCTTTATAGTGTGGTATTCGCCCGTTCTTATTGTGGAGGGCCATTGCTAGGCGTGGTTCTGGCGGTCGCGCGCGAGTGCGAACCACCATCGTTCGACGTGTGCCTCCCCTGCGATGCAGGCATCTCTGGGGGATTCTCTGGGTGTTTTTCGGGGTTCTTTTTGGTTGGTTTTGGTCTTTTTGGGCCGGGTACAGCAAGAGCTCCCTGAAGTTTTCTTATAACTTATATAACTAATAGAATAGTTATTCATCCCTGATTAGCTTGCATAGCAACATAACCACTTAAAGCATGTGAATGGTAGGTGATAAATCCCAGTGATTGGGACTAATCTGTTGGCCACAGAAGTTTTCATTTTTTTTAGACTCAAGTCCACGCCGAAATTGCCCCCTTTCAATATCTTGCCCACGAAACATCATATGAGCCTTGATCCCGATGCTTTCTACATATTCCGACTTATTTTTCGAATCTCATTTTCTCACATATCAGGGGAAGACATTCAACTTCGTTATGATTGGGAGGCTAGATACTCGCCTATTGCCTTGACAGCTCCCTCAAAGCTTCCACCTTCTATCAGAATCATATGCCCCTGAGGCCGCACCCCCAACTCCTGGAAGGCCCGTTTGGAGTCCGAAGCTCCATTATCACCCTGTTTAGTGTAGTCAAAATTTGTATTCCCCAACGCACGCTTATGTAACACTTCATCCTCAGGGTGGAAAAAGAATGTCTCCGTTTGTGCATCTTTCTTCTTCTTTTTCTGAGGTCGGCTTTCCTCCTGATCTAACTTCGACTCAACCTCAGCATACGTTTTAGAAAGAATGAGGTAATGAGAAAACTGATAGGGTTCCTTTTCCTCAAGCGCCCAGGAAATTTCTTCGAGTAGCATTTTGTACATAGGCGGCACAATTTCGGGTGGCATGTTTATGAAGCGTTCTGTGAGAATGAGACCAACTTGTGCATCTGATGAGGGAGAAAGGAAAGTCGAAAGCTGGGAGAGAGACGAATTGGTGGAGGATTTCTCGAGAAGGTATTGTGTGAGATCTTTGATAACTTGTTTCTCCTAGATTTTGTGATTCAGCTGGTGTTCTCCTATGCAGCATTGGCCATCCTTACGCGATGTGTATGCAAGTTTAGGACCGTCAGAAAGGCATATGGGTCTGATTCGTTCCCATCAACTTTTACAGTTGAGCCGAGCAGCGGTTGTGACAGTATCAAGTCGGCGAGAGCAGAGAGGTCAAACAACTGCGCATCGATATCAAGGAGTTGCCGTAGTAGAGTCTTCAAGCCGTGAAAGTCGACATTCGGCTGCGGATCAAACCATTCGAATTCAACATCGAGCATGTCCATATCCTACAAGATGCTTCGAATTAGCAAAAGTCGATCCGTCATCTGTGGGAGAGAATACCAACCTCATCACTGCTATCATCCTCCCCATTTTTGTCCTTACGCGGAGGCGCATCTTCTAGCGTCTCCGAATCTCTGTTCTGCTTCCGTTTCACCATGTTGGAAGATGTAAGTTAGAACGGGTCAGTCCTGGGCTCCTGCGATGGCTTCGGCATGAAAATCTGGTGGATAAGCGCACGGTCCACTACTCTAATCTTCAGCCCTATGCATACCCCTCGCGTCGTGAGCATCCCCTCCTCGCATCATATTCCCTTTTTATGCTGCCCCCAGCCCAGTCTAAACATCCTCAACATGGCTGCTAACGGGGAACTACCAATCGAGCCTCACAAGACATTCGACACCATTCTTGTCCTTGATTTCGGCTCCCAATATTCGCATCTCATCACGCGACGTCTGCGCGAGCTCAATGTCTACTCTGAGATGCTTCCCTGTACCCAAAAGCTCTCCGAGCTCGCCTGGAAGCCAAAAGGGATCATTCTATCCGGGGGGCCGTACTCCGTTTACTGGGACGATGCACCCCATGTCGACCCCGCCGTTTTCGATCTTGATGTTCCAATCCTAGGGATTTGCTACGGCTTGCAAGAAATTGCATGGCATTTCGGAAAGAACGTGCTGGCAGGAGAAAAACGGGAGTATGGACATGCGTTTCTAAAGGTCGAGAGAAATTCAGGCAAGGATACGCATGTAGACGCTCTTTTCAACGGACTTGAGGACGATATGGAGGTATGGATGTCGCACGCAGATAGACTGTCGAATCTGCCTCTATCTTTTGTCACGATCGCAACAACTTCAAATGCTCCATTTGCAGGCATGGCACATGAAAACAAGCCGTATTACGGCATTCAATTCCATCCGGAAGTCACTCATACTCCTCGTGGGACACAGTTGCTCAAGAACTTTGCCGTGGATATCTGCAAGGCAAGACAGGGCTGGACTATGGGCAAGTTCGTCGATCAAGAGATTGCTAGGATCCGAGCTCTGGTCGGAGAAAAGGGTCAGGTCATTGGCGCTGTCAGTGGAGGTGTCGATTCTACAGTTGCCGCGAAATTGATGCAAGAAGCTATTGGCGATCGCTTCCATGCCGTCTTGGTCGATAATGGAGTTCTACGTCTCAACGAAGCGCAGCAAGTCAAAGAAACCCTGACTAAGCACTTGGGCATCAACCTCACAGTCGTGGATGCCAGCGAACGATTCTTGGGCCTGCTCAAAGGAGTCAAGGACGACCCAGAGAAGAAGCGTAAGGTTATTGGGAACACCTTCATTGAAGTCTTCCAAGAGGAGGCAAAGAAAATCGCCGCAGAAGCAGCTGGATCATCGAAGGCTGGCGAGATTGAATGGTTATTACAAGGCACTCTCTACCCAGATGTGATTGAGAGTATATCTTTCAAAGGCCCGAGCGCTACGATCAAAACCCACCACAATGTTGGCGGCCTTCTCGCCGGTATGCACCTCAAACTCATCGAGCCCCTCCGTGAGCTCTTCAAAGACGAAGTCCGCGAGCTCGGCACGAATCTGGGGATTCCAGAGGAGTTGGTCTGGCGTCACCCATTCCCTGGTTTGTCTTTCTCTAAAATCTCTTACTCCAAGTCAGCTCATAGCGTAATTAGGACCTGGAATCGCCATCCGAATCTTGGGCGAAGTCACCCCTGAACAAGTCCGCATCGCACGTGAAGCAGATCACATCTTCATTGAGGAGATCAAGGCTGCTGGACTCTACCGTAAAATTAGTCAGGCATTCGCAGCTCTGCTTCCGGTCAAAGCCGTTGGCGTCATGGGAGATAAGAGGGTGCACGATCAAGTCATTGCGCTGAGAGCAGTGGAAACCTGCGATTTCATGACGGCAGACTGGTATCCATTTGACGGGCAGTTCTTGAAGAAAGTGAGCCGGAGGATCGTCAATGAGGTTGAGGGAGTTTGCCGCGTTGTATACGACGGTGAGTCTTTGTTTAAATTCCCAAACCCTGGCCGTATACTAACAACCATACAGTCACTAGCAAGCCTCCTGGCACTATTGAGATGGAGTGAGTACTCAACTCCCTCATCAGAATTACTCTCTGTGTATTTCTTTACCCTTTAATTTGGGTCATGCCTGCTGCTGCTGTTAGGTGACTGGTTGCTGTGGTGGTTATGTTAGAAGGCGTTTTGGTTTTGGAAAGTTATAGAAGGATAGACATTTCCCTTCACACTTTGCTCCAGATACCCTCCTAGATTTTATGTTAAAGAAGAAATAAAGCAATGAGTAGGCCGAGATGCTACTAAAAAGTCTCGAGGGAATTCGCGCTCGATGTTTGCTAGGTGAGCAAATTTAGGCGTGCACTCATCACAACATCATAGGTTCTGTGGAGCTCCATAAATTCCCAGCACCGATTTCTCGACACCACGCAATACCTCTCAATTACACAACTTTTGAGCTCTAAATCTAACTCGTTTTATCTCCTATTCGAACTTAAACAGTCATCCCAAATTTCTACCATGAGCGGAACATCAAGCGTCGGTCAACGGTCCATCTCTGAGGATGGCGACCAGGTGGGACCAAGCACCTTTAATTCTATGCATTATGTTTCTGACATTTTTATCCCTTCTAGAGGAAACACAGGAATGAGGAGATCAACACAGCAGAGCGATACAAGGACGCCAGGCCTAACAGCCATCCTGATAACGATTCAAGTACGTTGTGTAATCACGCGATACCGGCAGCAGTAGTTTACTAACAGTATCATTTCAGAGGATCAACGACCTATCTCCAACAAGCTTGTGCGTCAGGAAAGGGTAATTTTCCCGGTGTTGCCCTGAGCATAGTGGTATAGGACTAACGGGTTCTACAGCTTGAACATGAACCAGATCCGAAGAGTCTTGAGACAATGATTTCATGAGGATGCTGCGTTACTGGTATATTGGCTTAGACCACCAGTCCCTCAGCACGGCTGTACTTGGAAAGGGTGCTGATTGATTTGTACAGGTACGACTACACGGTAACGAGCTACGCAAAAGGTGCCAAAATTGACCAGCGATTAAGGGAGGGGGAAGAGGAGCTGAGGAGGAAATGCAGAAAATATATAACACATAGATCCTAATTATATATGGGCCAACAGCCGCAGAGAACTGCAGGACACTAGAGAAAGCCCACGACACCTATATAGAATGGGCAAGACGATATGGAGTCCAATTCTTACCAGAGAAATACCAGCTAATCCATTTTACAAGAAAACGTAACTAATCTGCAGATCTTTAGCATATAATCCATATCTAAGGCTTTGGGGGTCAACCGGTTCAAGGCCTAAGGGTATTGGGAGTGTGGGTAGATAGCAAGCTCCAGTAGAGCGCATATGCGGCGCAAGCGGCCCGTAAGGGCCAAGCACAGTATATTGCTATATCCAGGATTGTTAATTCTATATAGGGTCCATGCTTCTAGAGGTTACGCCTACTATATATAGCAGTTGTCCGGCTAACCATAACGTATGGATCTAGCATTTGGGCCACTAGAGAAACTAAGAAAGGCCCCCCTAAATTACTCCTTAAACCACTCCAAAAGGTCCAAACAGCCTACCTTAGGAGTATAACAGGCGGGTATAAGCGAACGGCCACAGTACTGCTTAAGAAGGAAGCCAATATTTCCCCCCTATAACTATATATTAAAGCTAATGCAATATAAAGGGTGCAAAAGGAACGTAACTCTAACGTTATAAAGTATATTAAGATACGCCTAAACAAACTATAGAGGGACCCTAGGGTGCCCTATAGGAGAAGGAACCAACAACCCCAAAGTAGGGAAGATATATTAGGAAAACAGGTAGAGAAAGCAGAAGAAGAATAGTGCAGCACTAGGGCCCAGGCCTATATAGAGGAGAAAGGGAGACGCGTAAGAGGCCAGCAAAGATAACAGTAAGGGAGAGAAAGGAGCTAAAGTAGAGCATAAAAGAGTACTGGAAAACTATCTACCGCAATATAATACTGGTTGGACCGACGCTGGAGAGATAAATAGGAGTTAAAGATATAGAGGTAGACTTAGGCAAGGGGAACCTAAGCTATAGCATAGGCAACGCTATAGGGGGTAAATACCTAAGGGCTCCAAGAGGGCCTAATAAAGGTAGAAAATACAATAGCAACACTCTTAAGGACAGGAATAATAGGACTAAAAGATTGGCTTTACTAGGTGGGTGTCCTAGTAGGTAGCCTAAGGTATAAATATAGCTGGCTAAGACAGACACTAAAACACGTAATACTGTTATGCCCCTTACGCACTAGCTAAGAAGCAATGCTCTTAGTAGCTAGCATAGAAAACTATAATACACTACTTTTAATATAAAAAGGCCTTAAGGCGGCTACCTAGTGGCTTATTAGCTAAAATATACTAGACTAGTTCTGGATTGCAAAGGAAATAGCAATAGAAGGTAAAGAGGTAAGTAATAGGCGCCCCCTAATAACTCTACAGGAGTAGAGTATAGTATATAATACTAGCGCGTCCGTAGGTTTGTTACGGCAGTAGTAGTTCCTAAAGAGGTTAAAAAGTAAGGTAGTAGAGCACTACTAGTAACTTATAGGCAACTTATAAGCGAGCCCTAAAAGGCAGGGAGACGGATCACGGGGTTTTCTTAAATAGAGTTTTCTCCCTATATGTATATAAGGAGTAGTCCGCGTGGGCCCAATAGGGATCCAAATCGGACGTTAAGCAATAAATAATAATAATATAACACATAGATATACCTATACAGTCATCTATAGAAAGTCATTGGTTAATGCCTAACGAAAAATCTAAAAAAATCTATAACTTTTTAACCACGCTAGCTAAATATATATAAAATATATTTTATTAAACAAAAAGTTTTATATTAACCTACTCTATAATTTATTTTTTAAAATTTTTTAATTAAATTTAAGTAATTTACTATTTTATTTAGGACAACGGTAGATGGACACCCCCTAATTGATACGCGGACACCCCCCAATTGATACACGGACACCCCCCACTGATTGAGTTTAGTTCCTTCCTGATTAAGTTAGAATATCGTGAATTTAGGTTGTTTGCATCTGCATCGCCAAATCAAATTATTAAAATGTAACTTTTATGACTGTAATACCGATTGCGCAGCACCTTGTGAGGCGCCGCGTGAACTTATTTGGGTGCTGCTACCTCTGCTTAATGTCTACGAACTGCCTCTGCAAGCACGCCCGCGCCCGCGCCCCGCTCTCGCTCCTGCGCCTACGCCCACGCCCACGCCCACGCGTAGTATACTCGGTATTCTGTTCAAATCCTGATGGCTCGCAACAAGTCAATGTATTAATGCGAACAGAGCCAGCCGGGTGGTCGCGGCGGCGCTTAATAGTTTGAGGCTGGGGTGGGGATAGGTAAGGCAAATGGGAGGTAATGTTTTGGGTATGGGCGCGCGACGGTCGCGCACTGATGCTGATGCAAACAATCTAAATTCACGTGATATTCTAACTTGATCAGGAAGGAACTAAACTCAATCTGTGGGGGGTGTCCGTGTATCAATTGGGGGGTGTCCGCGTATCAATTAGGGGGTGTCCATCTAACGTTGTCCTTTATTTATATATTCTTTCTATTTAAAAGTTTAATAACTTTTTATATTATATCTATTTTATTTTATCATAATTTAAGTAATAATTAACCTATAATTAAATTTTTATAATTATAAAATATATAGGGGGAGTTATTAGAAAGAGCTAAAGTTAGCAAGTTTTGGTGGAAATTGCGCTTTGACCAATGACTTTCTGTAGGTGACTGTACATGGTGCTGTAAAATATATTTAAAATTGCCTACGAAGACTAGACTGTCCATCCATGTATCGTCTATGTGACCTCGACAGATTCCTCTCAAATAACTCATTGTCACCCCGGATCGAATTTCTATACAACGCTCGTTATGATGGCCTTTTATACATCGCACCACCTACGCCAGCCTACTCTTCGCCAGCATAAGTGTCTTTACACCGACTTCTTATGCATGACAGTCGCCGCAGCCTTTCCATATATTAGTCCGAGTCCAGGGGCCCTGAGAAAGTAGATGATGACTTACTTGGTGGTTTGGGAAGATCAATGTATCAGCAATGACTACATTTTCCCTCCTACCAGCAGCGAACACTATGACTTCGGCGATATCATCTGGTGTAAGAGGTTCACAGCCCCTACGAAAATTAGCTGACGACCCCGATGATGCAACCTCAGGCATCTCTTACGCATATATAGCGTCCGCCTTTTTCTTATCCCCGTAAAATCGCACCACCGAGAACTCAGTTTCCACTTGTCCCGGATCGACCTCAATAATCCTAATCCGTGTTGCGATGAGCTCCCTCCTCAGCGCGTCAGTGAAGCTCCGTACAGCAGCCTTCGTCGCGCAGTAGATGCTTCCCCCTTGATACGGTTCTCGCCCTGCTATACTACCTATGTTGATAATGTCGCCTTTGCCGCCATCTGGGCGAGCTTTGAAAATAGGTAAGATAGCTTGTGTCATATTTATGAGGCCGGTCACGTTGGTTGCGAACATAACGTCTATGTCTTCTTCGGCAATAGAGGGAGCTTGTGCTACGCCTTTCACAAGACCACTGTATGCAAATATATTATTAGCAATGTTATCCAAGATCTCCAAAGTTAGAAGTTATGTAAATGAGAAGTCGGGCAGAAGGAAGCCGTACGCATTATTAACCAACACGTCGATCTCCCTAAACTCCTCCGGCAGCCCTCCCACGAATGCTCTTACCTTCTCCAGCTTGCTCACATCGAGTTTTACGGGTAACACCTTCACGCCCTCGCCTACCTCTTTGTTAATCTCCGCCGCTATTTCTTTTAGAGTGCCAATGCGTCGCGCTGTGAGGATAAGCTTGAGATTCTTGGGTGCTGTCCGCGCAAATTCCATAGCCGTGCTCCGTCCAATACCAGATGAAGCCCCCGTCACGACAATTGTTTTGCCTTCGAGCCGCTTAGCCATTGCAGTTGCCATCGTGCGCTGGAGTATCTTCTGATTTACAAGCGAGGGACGGGTGCGGAGTGGAATTGGCGATTTCGCAGTATCTAAAAGAGCGCGGGAGCTGTGTATGGATTGGCGATATCATAAGATAAGAGGATAGAATCTGGGAGCTTTTGGGGTCCGATTGGCAGAAAGATGTAAGATTGGTCCGTTTGGTGTTCATCCGTTACCTGACTCATAGTCGCTGATTCGGCTTGCGTGTTTGAGTAAGATTACTTGGCACTGGATGACAACTTTATAAATTAAGAAAATTCCACATATATCGAGTTTCAATTATAACATTGTCGGAATAAGGTTCTGTGATACAGTGGACACCGTTGCTTGTAACTAATTGGGTTGATCACGTGAGCTAAGCGAGCTCAGGAGATCCATCAAATTCCACCTGTAGAAGTAGAAGAGGGACAGTACAAAGAAGAAGAAAACGATTGAAACCAAAACCCCCCCACCGTGATTCCAACAAACATGATTCTCTCTTTACATAAGCAGATTCCCTTTATTCGTTTTTTGGTTTGTTTCCATAGCAATTACTTATTAATTAAACTATTATAACTCTATTACCTACGTTACAAATATATTAAAAAGATAATAAAAACTATTATAAATATCTTTTTATATTATTAGGTGTAGTCTCCTCACCCTCTATAGACCCACTTAATCTGGCTCGCCTTGAGATCCACCATAGCACCGCCTGAACAATGGCAAACACAAGGTTGTCCACGGCTGCCCAACCAATGAGCTGATACCACGTGATGAAACCGACACCCAATGGCAGCGTCATACGCAGCGGCCAGCAGAAGGCCACCACAGCGAAAACGACAGCCTGCGCGGCCAAGGCACGGACGCTCAGCGCGCCGGGGTCTGAGCGCAACCACGTCTCGCGCGCCTGGGGGAACAGCGCGGCGACGGCGATGGCGGTGACGATGGGGTTCACAATGATGCTGTGCGTGTAGAAGAAGATGGCAGAGACCCAGCGGCGGTCGTGGTTAGGGTCGGTGCCGGGGGGCGGTAGGGTAGATTCGAAGATGACTGGCGCGAGTGAGATAAGGAGAAAAGCGATGTAGATGGCGATTATGATTCTTTTGGCGGAGGGGCGTGATGGTGGGTGGTAGAGATACAGTCCTAAGCTTGAATAAAGGGTTAGTTAACTGCACTGCCGTCCATACGCGCCCCAACAGCGCAAGGGTGCTAAGGAGTTAGCATGGAAGGGGTTGCACTCACAGAACTAAATGGCATAGCCAGACGACGGCAAACTGGGCCAGGTTGAGCCAGTCGCCCAGTGTTGGCGGGGACCGTACGATACTATCCTCCACCTCGGAATTGTCAATGATAAAGCATAGTCCAAGTGCAAACTGCTCCGTGGCTGCGATGAGGTTAAAGAGGACATAGTTGGGAACAATTCCGGCGCAGTCTCCGCGGGACAGAATGTGACGATATTGGGGGATGAAAGAAGCGAGGCTTAGTATAAGTAGGATACTTGGCTGCTGTTAGCATCTGCTGTCGTTCTGGGCTACTTTGAAGAGATAGACATTCAAATTATGTTCGTTAACGCACCCATGATGGCACCTTATGCGATATGATGAAATGAAATGCTTCTCATTCTGTGCCTGTGCCGGTTTTGTAGTTGCGGCCGAGAAGTTAAGAGAATAAAGGCTGGCCTAAGAAATGGGGTTGGGGTATAGCTGTAGAAGATGGATACAGGTGGTTAAGCGAGGTGGTTTTTCTAGCTAGAGAACCTGGAGAGTGTAGCCGAATTAACGTAGCTGACCGGGAAGCGAGCCACCCCACGTAGCGAGCCACACAAGGAAATGCCGACCATTTTTAATTTTGTAGCAAATTACACCAAAATTAAAAAGTCTCAGCATATTACACGATGCCAAATCAATCCTTGCCCTCTCGTGAAGCCGAAACCACCATACAAAATGTTATACAGAATATCTCTTCTGGTGTTGAGCCATCGATTCGCAAGGCCTTCGGCGCCCATAGAGCACCCAGATCTACCATTGGACATCATCTTGCTGGCCGTCTCCCACAATACGAAGCTCACCCTGGTTTATTGCATCATTTATAAGGAAAGCAAATCATTAAATAGATCAACAAATGTTAATCCTAGGGCCTTCCGTTAAAGGTTAATATGCTCTTAGAAATAGCTTATTCCCTTTTAGGAAAAGGCCGAACTATAGGCAAGCATTGGGGGCAGAGATTCGTTCAACGCCACGGTCTTAGTACTATATTAAGCCGTTAACTTGACTGCCACAGAGCTTAAAATAACAATCCAGTAGTTATACGTACCTAGTTTAAGTTCTTCCGTGGTGTACGTGAGCGATATTACGTTAAGCATTTAAAATTCATCTACAGCTTCGACGAGAAGGGAGTAATACTAGGCTTCGCAGCGGTGGCCCAAGTAATCGTGTTAGGTAAGACGTATAGGGAGAGGTTAAAAAATCGAACAGTTATATAGCCAGGCACTTATAAGTTGGTATCTATAATTAAGACAATCAGTGCCAACAGTTCTCTACTCTCTGCCTTTTTAATTAGGAAGGCGCAATACTGCTAGGAAGGATGGCATTATATTAGTAAGCAAAATAAGGGCGTATATCTGGCCCATAAGGAGGAAATCTATACCCTTTAGGCTTTAAGATCCGCTTTTTATTGGAGTTTTACTGCTTATTCACCCTACACGTGACTCTTGATATAACAATACCATTGGTATTACGATATATTTGGCACCAAAACCCATATCGTACTAAGGAGTTTTGCCTATACCTAGCGATTCAATTAGTACAAGGGGGTGACATAAATGGATCAGACGCCCCCCCTGCTAGTACAGTAAACAAAATAACCTGGTCCCGCTATGTCACTTTGGACTCGCTTGTTTCTTGACCTGTACTAGTAGGGGGGGCGTCTGACGCATTGATGTTTACCCCTTGTACAGTTAGCGAAGCTCGCGAGTGCCTCAGAGAGTGGCTAGGTACGTTATAATTCCCGATTGCGCTGGGTAGGGGGAGCCCTGTAGGTGAAGAGGAGAAAGGGTAAAGAGGAAAAGGTAAGAGGTGAAAAGGTGAAGAGGCGGTCGCGTAGTAGTAGATGTCGCGGGGTAGCTTCCGCCCAGCATTATGCGCCCTTACGTCATCCTTTTGCGGGGAAGCTGTAACACGTCAAAATGGGGGGTAGTGGCAGTTGCACGGGCATATTACTATACCAGCACCCCTCTTACTTCTCTGTAGTTTCCATCTCCTTCATCTCCATCTTCATCTTCTTCATCTCCTTCATCCTTCGCCTCATCCTTCCTTCTCTATGCCAACCCGCCAATAATGGCTTCCTCATGGTTTCAGCGTTCAGCACCGTCCGAGGGACGACATTACTCGGATTTAAGGCCACCTGATGTCGAAGTCCAAGTGGCTAATCGTGAGCCGCACCAATATCACTTCAACTCTACCGCATTGCCTCAAGCTACACGATCTGAACACTCTCACTCTCAGCTGCATGTCCAGTCAGCTTCTCTCTTCGATATTGGCATTTTCAAAGACACCCTTGCTCCCTCTTTGGCATTACATTCCTCATTCGCATTCTTGTCGTGGGTCGCTGGACGACAATTAAACCGCGTCGACGCCAAAGACTGGTTATGGCCCACTGCACAAGTAGCAAATGGATGGTGGTCTGCTGTTGGCCGCCGTGTATTCGAAGGCATGTCACTTTCTCAAGCTTTAAGGCGCTTGTCCTGGCCTGAGCGTTTGATTCTGACCGGTGTAACTGCGTGGGGAGGCCGTCTATTCTATCGCATTGCCTCGCGGTCCGTGAAGCGTGGCGCTGATGATCCAAGATACGAAGAAAGCGGCATCAAGAAAGAAGAGGGCTTCTGGAACAAGGCGTTTTTTACCATATTCCTGCCTGAGGCCGTTTTCCAAAGCATCATCAGTCTGCCTTTCACCGCACCCTTTAGGCATGAGGGTGCCGTCTTGACAGGATATCATCCATACATACAGATGCTGGCCGTGGGTTTATTCTCTGCCGGCTTTGCGCTCGAGACATTAGCAGACTATCAGCTTGATGTCAACAAAGAACAGAAGAGCGGCGGTTTGAAGAGAGACGGTGTTTGGAGTATTGTGAGGCATCCAAAGTATGTTGCAGCTCCCTACGATGCCCATGTCTGTATACATTGTGCGTCTAATTTCCTTTGATATCTAGTTACCTTGGTGATGTACTCGTTCACCTCTCGTTTCCTCTTCTCCTCTTCGGATCCGACATGCTTGCGCCCATCGAGCTGCTGGGGCCGTTAGCGAACTACGCTTTCTTACGTTATTTTGGTGGGGACAAAGAGAATGAGACAAACCAAGAGGAGCGGTACAAACGCGCAGATCCGCAAAAGGAGCAGGAGCTCATGGAGTGGCGCGAGGAGAAGAACTCATTCTGGCCACAGATGCGGGAATTTAGGAATAAGTGGACCTGGGTTGTGATCGGATGTGGTGCCTTGGGCGTTGTGATCGAGGAGGGCGTGCGGACATTCCATTGAACTTCAAGCTAATGATTAAGGCATTCCGGGCAGACCAGGGATTACTGCGGGCGTTAGAGGTGTTGTCGACCTGAATCGGACTTGCCTACTACCCTCTTACTACTGTCTTTAATGCCTACCACCTTATGATTGACCACCCCGCTGCTTACCACCCTATGTCTTACCACCTTTGCCTGCACCTACACCATGTATATATGGTATATACCGTCCTTGCCTATCCCTGATAGTGCTAAGATATACACCTGTCGAAGAAAAGAGACTGCATTTAAAAAAATTTCACATAATACGCCAGGAAGCTCCATTAAGGATCCGTTCGCCTTAGCGTCATTAGCCATTTCTCGTGAGTTGTGTGATCTAGTCCTCGAAGCCACTCAACGGTTTTATTTCTTACCAGATTTGGAAGTCTTTCGTATTCCTATCTATCAGTCATTAACATCTCCGAAATTGTTGCCCAAAGGTCAATATCTTGATCTGGAATGATATAATTATCAAACCCAATTCTCTTGCCTGTCAGAGCATTTACGAGAATGATGTGTGGGATGCCAAGCTTAGCCTCCGGGATCCCGCCCGCATTTGAGCAAACGACTGGAGTACCACGAAGTTGTGCTTCAGTCACGACAGTTCCTCAAGCTTCTAGCCAGAGTAATGGAACAAGAAGCAGTTTAATTTCTTTCCAGGCTCTATCCATGTCACGACAGGCCGGTTTGATCCTACAGTGAAAATGTAAGTATAATCGATCGAAGGGAGACATCACCGCCAAAAAGAAAGGCGCTAGCACATGGACGCTGACTAGATGTACTGTCGAACAGGACGATCAAGAATGAGAACTCTGTCGACTGAAGATGGCTCTAGAAGCTCTATATATATATAAGGTAGATGTAGGCAACAGAAACAGGTGGTAAGCAATACGATGGTCACAGTACGCGGTGGTCAACTGATGGCCCAAAAGGCAAGAAAACCTCTTCAAGTTGAAATATTAATGGTGCTATGACTGATCGACCGCTTCTCTAGCATTATCCATTCCTCCTGAACTTGGTACTCGAAGGGAAATACGACCCGTCTCGGGTGATTACTCATAAAGGTACAAAGACTCCCTCAAAGAGTCTGGTAACGCTAATGAAAACGTCCCCAAGACCTTTTTGAAAATATACCCGAAAACTACGACGCTTTCTTCCGACATGAGGCCCCTGGCGGATTGAAAGTATGACTAGTCACAGCGTATGGGTGCCCTTGCTGTAGCCAGAATTTCTACGGGAAACCCAGAAAATTTGGTGTCGGTGGTGGACATTGGGGACCATAATAAACTTTGGATTTGGCTTAAATGATAATAACTAAAGCATTCGACTCCACTTCCGGTTTCACAGAGGGTGATAATGACCTGTTCATGAATGTAGGCGCTCACCTAAACCTCAGATCAATTTCAAGTCTAAGTTGCAAAAAAAATGATCAGGATTAGAATTTGCGGCAGGAGTGAATATCTTTACTCGCCGGCCAGGTCTTGAGTGGATTTTTGCATCTGTTGAAGATTTGAAACCGCTATTTGCGTAGGTCCGATACCTAGAGAGATATTGTGCTCGTAGTGTCTAGTTCCAGGAGATAGTTAAGAGAGATGGAAGTAGATCTGCGCGGTAGACGTAGCAAGCAGAGTGTATGCTGGGCTTGCGCTGTTCATGGGATTTAGATTTGTATTACCCCATAAGGGAACCATCACGCATAAAATCATGTGCTGCTTGCTGCGTGCTATACTCGTTTAGGCCAGTGCGCGATTTTGACCGCCGAATTGATCTGTGCCGAAATGGTTCCTGACCACCTCGTGGGGAGCCCGAGTAACGGCGAGACGACGGAGATTGAGAATTGGAGTGCTCAAGCAATACGCGGACATTCAAAGTGTCTGGACCCCAGCTGTTCCTGTTGCTGGAGTTACCAGGGCCGAGATTATGCTTGCTCGAGGTGCGATTTCCTCTAGCGTTATTCGCCTGCTGATTGTGAGCATTTGATTGAGTATTCTGAGTGGCCGTTGGATGTTGGCTCGAGCTTGAACCAGCGGGGCTTGTCGTGTCCTATGGGGATAGTGAGAATCATATTCATGTACAATTAAGCCATAACCTACGTTTGTTGGATATATGGTCCCGGGCATGGAAACATAATCATTAAGTGGCTTCGGAAGATCTGCGAAATTGAAACCTTTCCCAGGCTTAGACGGTTGAAATTTCTGCCCAATTTCGGTGTGGAAATTAAGAAATTGTCTATGGAGTGGTTGGTGCGACTGCAGATTCATGTACCACTGGGGATAGTGCCCGAACCAAGCATCGATAACGGAGTCGACATCCACGCTCAAGTATATATTCTGCACATCATCGGGTCTATGCACTAGCAAAACGAAATCAAATTCTCGGGGCAGGCCAGACCTTTGTAGAGAATTCTCCTCAAGGGTCCAGACGGCTAAGCCATCCTCCACGTCATAAGCTGGGCTAAGCGGACTACGCAATGTGCGAAGGGAGCCTTGAATACTCATCATAGTGTAAACTTTGTAACTTGCTTTAACACCACCAGAAGGGTTAAGGCTCGCAGATACGGGCGTCTGTGTTACTCCTAGGGAGCTTGATAGGCTGAAGTTCCACTGTAAAGTTTCTGGGGAGACAGCGCCGTAAATAAGTTCGGGCGCATGTTTTAGGAACTTTGGGCTGGCAAAGGGCGGGTAGTACCAGTTATATTTGGGGTCATCGGACTGATTAAAGTCACTGTGGACACCAACACGGATGGTTGCTGATTTGAAGCGGTGTGAAATTGCATCGGCAGGATGGAAAACGAAATGGACAGAGACAAAATATACATTATCCAGCTGGCGCTCATGCGTTGCGTTACTTTGGTAGAAGCCATGTTGGAGGCGGTTAACATGGGCCGAAATGTAAGCCTTCCCTGGCAAAGCGCGCTCATAGATACACTTCTGCTGGAGCTGAAAACGACTATCGGGCGCATTAGGATCCTCGGGCACAATTGGTTGATGGATAGTTTTTGGGGTCTGAGGCGATGAGAGCTGGGGTTGAGGCTGATCCTGTGTGAGTGCCTTGAGTCGGTGGAGGAGTGAAGCCATGACAAGTTCGCTGAGGCTATTATTGTACCCCTGTGGTGCTATGTTCAGTACTCGAATCGCGGCACGGCCAAGTACGTGGCAGCTCCGTGAAGTTGTGAAGGCCGACCACCAATGAAGACTAGTTAGAGTGAACGGGCTGGTGTCATTGTTATTATGTTCTCTGTTGGAGCGCTTGTGTCGGGTGGACAGCAAGAGTATAGAGGGTAAGTGAGATGTATAGATAGATGTAGGCAGGTGAGAGATGAGTGGAGGGAGTGGAGGGAGCAGAAGAACGTGGCTGGCAGCCTGCAAGGCTTACGTGGCTGGCAGCCTGCAAGGCTTGCGTGGCTGGGAACCACAGGTAACCACGTGACTTTCAAGGCTGGGAGTGCATGGGATTATCTCATCAATCAGACCCTCGGTGGACCGTCTACACGCACGTGACATACTACTCCTTATCGGAGTGCAGCTGAGCGTGGTCTCGCAAAAGCTGTCGGCATGGTCATTGGTGGAGGGGGCACTACTAATCGCACACCCCCTAATTACTACGCGTACACCCCCCTACTTAAACAAACTTAACTCCTTCCACTTCAAGTTAGAATATCACGTGCATTTGACTTGTTTACACCTAGATCTGTTTTAGCAGGCTTGGATTTGCTCTACTTCCTACTTAAAGGGGAGTAGTAAGTAGCAATTGCAGGCTATTTGCATCGACACGATTGGAGAGCGGTACAATTAACTGCAGTAAGGCAAATTCAACCCGTTAAAATCTCATTCTAATATCTTCCAGTTTTACAATCATACTATCAAAAGAGCGTCATGTACATCGTATTATTATCACTCCTCCTTTAGCATTCGTCCAATCAGATTACGTAAAGTCCATTACACTTACACATCAAACATTATCATCAAAACACCATTCTCGCATGCTTCTGAGCCCAAAAGTATTATCAAAGAATTCACAACCAGCCGAGTCCAATCCCAGCCGCTCCGATGAGCCAATGTTCCAGGCCGACGTATTGCATATTCGCGCGTTGGTGTGCGGCAGCAACCGTGGCCTGCGACGGTAAAGCTGAACTAGATGCTAGCGTCGGTGGCGGCGAGGACGTTCCTGTTCCAACAGTAGTTAAGGAGCTCTGTGCCGGTCCGATCAGTGTGTTTGAGTTGGCGACCGCAGAAGACGCAGGAGCTATGCTTGGTGCAATACTGCCACCTGGAGCAGATGAAGCAGGCGGAGGATTATTGCTCACAGGCGGGACGGAGCTTGGTCGTGGCGCAGCAGAGTTGCTAGCAGACGCAACTCCAGTATTACTAGGGAGGGGTGGGTTGGACGTCTGTTGTACCGGCGGGGGGGCTGTATCAATGGCTGCTACGGTGTAATGCGTTGAGGTCGTAGCCGAGTTTCCGTCTAGCTGTGCAACCGTTGTGGGCTGGTTATCATTTTGGTTTACAGTCTTTGGTGTCACGGTACTTCCGACAATTGGGTCACAGGAAGATGCAATCGTTCCGGACAACTGTTCAGTCACAGTGGGGAGCGTATCCAAGTAGCTTATCAGAGCGACAGGTGGGAGTCCTTGTACAGTGATGCTGGCTTGAGGGAAGATTAATGGAGAATGATTCGTTGGTGAAGGTAAGCGGACTTCTTCAGTGGTGTCAACGCATTCACTACTAGATGACACGGCGAAAATGTGGTTGAAACCTTCGTAGGCTACGTAGGTAGTTGGATATGTCCTAGTACTATTAGCTAAACTTGAGCAATAGGAAGGTATGAACGTACAGAGTTACTCCCTCGTATACCCATGTAACCGGTGCTGCGGGCGGTACTGTGGTAAGGATGGTAGTGGAAGTGCTTGTACTATTTCCATCACCTGGATGACTAATGACGTAGACATCGACGCTAGTGGCAGGAATGTGCTCTGTAACAGTTGTAATCTGGCCCGGGAATGTAACAATGGTAGCCGTTACGTCAAGCTCGCAAGCACTACCACACAAAAGCGAGGGTGGCAATGTCTCAGTTGACACAACTGTAACAGGAGTCGTTTCGATGGACACAACTGTGACCTGAGTAGGCTGGATCGATAGGACTGTTATAGTTGACGTGATGGTTGACAAGAAAGTACTAGTGCTAGGTGGTACAACCGAAGTGCTTATGATAGTTTGAGTTGTTCCAGACTGTGTAACTGTCGTCGTAAAGGATAAAGTTGACGCAGGCAGAGTTTGAGTTACTGTGATCGTAACAAGGCTGATCTGAGTGATAAAGGAGGTAGGTCCTGGAGTCGTTATAACGCCCGTTACCGGAGTTGTAATTGTGACCAGCTTGGTAACTGGAGATGAAATCAGGCGAGTTTGAGTTGGTCCAGGAGTAGTGACCAAGCTAGTCACGGTCGACACTATAGTCGTGGGGACAGAAGTAGTCGTAGTGACCGTGATCACTGACCCCGAAACCGTTGTTGTGAAGGTAACATCTCGTGTAGTTGTAGTCGTTAGGGTTACAAGGCTAACGAAAGTCTGAGTGATAAAGGAGGTAGGTCCTGGAGTTGTAATTGTGACCAACTCGGTAACTGGAGATGAAATCAGGCGAGTTTGAGTTGGTCCAGGAGTAGTGACCAGGCTAGTCACGGTCGATACTATAGTCGTGGGGACAGAAGTAGTTGTGGTGACTGTGATCACTGACCCCGAAACCGTTGTTGTGAAGGTAACATCTCGTGTGGTTGTGGTCGTCAAGGTTACAAGGCTAACGAAAGTCTGCGTGATAAAGGAGGTAGGTCCTGGAGTTGTTATAACGCTCGTCACCGGAGTTGTAATTGTGACCAGCTCGGTAACTGGAGACGGAATCAGACGAGTCTGAGTCGGTCCAGGAGTAGTGACCAGGCTAGTCACGGTCGATACTATAGTCGTGGGGACAGAAGTAGTCGTGGTGACCGTGATCACTGACCCCGAAACCGTTGTTGTGAAGGTAACATCTCGTGTGGTAGTAGTTGTTAGGGTTACAAGGCTAACGAAAGTCTGAGTGATAAAAGAGGTTGGTCCGGGAGTTGTGATGACCTTGGTCGTAGGTACAGTAACGAGGCTTGTCAAAGTGGATGTAGTTGTAGTAGTGATTAATGAGGGTGTAGTAACAGTGATAACTGACCCTGACGCCGTGGTTGTGAATGTAAAGTTCTGCGTAAATGTTGTGGTAAGAGTTATCAAGCTGAGAGAGGTTCGAGTGACGAAATCCGTCTCTATCGATGTGTGAGTGATGTCGACGGTCGTAGGGACTGGTACCTCGGTAGTGCGGGTGATATAACTTGTATCAATCTGGAATTGTAGTAAGCTTGAGATCCTGGGAATTAACGAAGGTAAAAGTGCTTATAAATTTGGAACAATATGTGACAAAAACTAAGCTCCCGTGCTTGTGTAGTGGACTGGGACAGTTTATACCTAAAAAGCACGTTTGAAGCCATATGAAGAACAGAATCCGCTCTAGAATCACTAAAGATGAGACTTGGCTTACCTCAGTCGAGTAAATATAGTCCGTGGTGGTTTCGAGTTCTATAGAGACGGTTGTAAACGTAAAGTCCTTCTCAGTTGTAACCGTAAAGTCCTTCTCAGTTGTAACCGTAAAGTCCTTCTCAGTTGTAACCGTAAAATCCTTCTCAGTTGTAACCGTAAAATCCTTCTCAGTTGTAACCGTAAAATCCTTCTCAGTTGTAACCGTAAAATCCTTCTCAGTTGTAACCGTAAAATCCTTCTCAGTTGTAACCGTGAAGTCCTTCTCGGTTGTAACCGTAACGTAGTCCGTGGTAATGTCAAGTTCTGTCGAGACGGTTGTATAGGTGAAGCCCTTCTCAGTTGTAAGAGTAACGTAGTCCGTGGTGGTGTCAAGTTCTGTCGAGACTGTAGTGTACCAGCTAGTGAAGTCCTCCTCAGTTGTAACGGTAATGTAGTCTGTAGTGGTGTCGAGTTTTGTAGAGACGGTTGTGTAGGTGAAGTCCTTCTCCGTGGTAAGGGTGAAGTCCTTCTCAGTTGTAGTAGTGATGTAGTCCGTTATTGTCTCAAATTCTATAGAAACCGTCGTGTAGGTGAAGTCCTTCTCCGTAGTAAAGGTGAAATCTTTTTCGGTAGTGAACGTGACATCCTTCTCCGTTGTGTACGTAACATCCCGTTCTGTAGTATACCATGCCGTATCAATCTCGGTCGAAACAGTTGTTTTCCAGTAGATGTCAGTTTCGGTAGATACTGTAGTATACCAGCTAGTCCTGTAGTCTGTAGTCGTATTCCACTCAGTGATAGTCTCGAAGCACGTAGTAGTCGTGGTATTCCACAGGTAATCGGTGGAAGTGACTGTTTCGAAACAAGTCTCTGTGGACGTGGTTGTCTCATAGCACGTGACGGTATCATAAATTGTTTGGGCAGCGCAGCCTGATAGAACGGGCTGTAAGGAGGAAGATGCCAACGAGCTATAGATAAGAGCTTGCAAGGTTGTGTTCTCACAAGCAACCCCACCAACGAATGCAACTACAGAGAGGATGTAACGCATTTTGAATGGGTGAATGCCTATGTAGGCTGAACGAGCGGCCGAACGGGCTTAGATCTGCGTGTCATGCTCGTCAGCGATGGGCTCTCAAACGCAGCAAAAAAGTCCTGAGACGATTGTGCACGACGTTCAGACAAGCTCTTGGGGAAAGTTGAAGATATTATCCAAGCAACACCAATAGACCATTTCCTAGCAGACAGCATGAGACGAATGCGAAATGTACGCCGAGAGGCGCAACGTCAAGCATTCTAGAGAAGGATGAACTACACAAGAAGGGGTACACAAGAGCGTTACACGTGACACAAGATCAAGACCAAGAATGGATCTAAGCGGGCCAGCCGCCAATGCTGAGCAGGCGTTTATGCTCGCCGTTACACCGCGTGAAATGCATAAAAATGAGCGGTAGAGACTCGGAGATTTTTGCAGTGCCTAGAAAGCGCAAGGCTGAAGAGCGGACAACATGATGCAAGAGATGACTTACTAAATGATGGGAATCTGTGGGGCTTCTGACACGCATGTTGGGAGCAGCAGGGCCAGAGTATTTGAACGGGTGCACCGCAGGAAGAACCTGCGAAGGCTGAAGGCAAGTGCCTGCGCCAGCAAAGCCCCAATGTGCCATTTCAATCAATGTCGTATTGGGGCAGGCTATAACTTGTGCAAAAGACAAGTGAGAGGCTGGCTAGCAGGCGACTGGCGGCGCCCAATGTAGAAAACGACCCCGCTTGCTTGGCATTGGGAGCGGTCGGTGGGCTGCACGGCCTGCGCTGGGGTGTTGAGGGTTAAGCTTTCAGCTGGTCAATCGCTGGAAGCTGACTAGCAGCGCGGACTAGGACTGGGGCGAGCAGGAGGGCCAGAATCGCAGATTAAAATAGATTGGGGCTAAAGCGCTGGACCCTGCGACGGGCCCAATCGCAGAACCGGCCGCGCGAAGAATCCTTCAGCCTTGCAGATAGGAAGGCGGCCCGGTTCGCTTGATCGTGTGCCTGCCGTTGGCCAACGCCGTTGCCATTGGCCCCATCTGCAATCCCCCACACCCCACCTGCAGCCATCTCAGGCCCTGCCTGCCACCACCATCACATTGCTCGTACTCGGCGATGCAGCCAATAATTCCTATCGGCTTCGCCACTCAGCCCATGTGATCGCTGGTTATGGATTATGCATGGCACCACATCGTCCAAGCTGCTCTCATCTCTTCCTCATCTCTTGTGCTCTGCCTCGTCATAATCTACGGTCGTCATTTATGCATGTATCCTTTCACCTCTGTCTCATGTTCAACTTTCCTCTTCTAAAATCAATCTTCAACCTAACTCCACCTTATACCGCTATCCCGCACATGTCATCTTCTATTGCAGGCTTCGTAGCTTCCAGTGCCGAGCTTCCTACCGACTAGTCATTGAAAGATCTTGCAAGTCTTCCGTCAAGCTCGACCACAGCTGTAACCTCAGGCTGCCGCACAGCTCTTCGAAAAGTACGTTTCCTTTATTCACTATGTCCTTGACAGCTAGCCTGAGACGTTCCATCTCTCCCAAAGCAATGACTAATCGCATCAGGCTGCGCACCTCACTTTCCTTGAGCGCCCGCGATGACAATCTGCCCACCATGGCGCTGAACAGGCGGGCCGAAAACACGACTATTCCGGCGCCCTACCTCTTTCCGCCCAGCGGAACGTTCGATGGAAACGATGGGTCGTGGTCTACTTTCGTAATCAACATCGGCGACAATGGGTCAAACGGCAGTGATGCTGGGACAACCGGCCAAAACTTCAATGTTCACATCTCCACTAGTGGCCAGATGGTCTGGATACCGCTGGAAGCTTCCTGGTGCACTGAGCCTGACCAAAGCACTTGTGCAAAGCATCGTGGAGTCCAAATCTTCGACAGCAAACAGAGCCTAGGCTTTGATTCCCAGAAAACCCAGAGTTGGACCCAACTTGGAATCTACAGTCTTCAACAGCCGCCCATTCTCCAAGATCTACAGTATGCGCCTGAGAGTAACCCGAACGGCTCGTACGGTCTTACCACAGTAGGTCTGGGCATTGATTCGAAAATTAGCCCACAGTTTCCGTCAATATTAGTGGCTGGCATAAACACGAAAGATTTCTTCATGGGCAGTTTCGGCCTCTCAGATATTGCCTTCACTCTCGCAAATAAACAATACTCCACATTTTTGACTGATTACAGTAACAACAGTTTGATCCCGAGTTTGTCCTATGGATATGCAGCCGGCGCCCAATATCGAAACAGTGGTGTTCCAGGGAATCTCGTCTTTGGCGGCTACGATCAGTCACGATGTGGGACTGGCATAACTATACCAATGCCTAGCAATAGCAATAGCTCCCTTATTGCTGGTGTGCAATCAATTCTGGTCATACCAGAACCTAGCGTTGACTCGAATCAATACTCAATGACCTCGTCCGGATTTCTAGCACTGATTGACTCGACGCTTCCTTATCTATGGCTTCCGCAATCCGTATGCGATAAATTCGCGGACATATTCCAGCTTACCTGGGATAACGACACCGAGTTATATCTGGTCAACGACACTTCGCACGCGCACAATCAGCAACAAAATGCCACCGTCTCTTTCACAATTGGAGCTACCGCTGCTTCCGGCTCAGACGCAACCTCCATTGTATTACCCTACGCCGCGTTCGATCTCCAGATGGGTTTTCCCATATTTACTAACGGCTCACGACGCTACTTTCCTATCAAGCGTTCATCGGGCCCTTACATCCTTGGTCGTGCTTTCCTCCAAGAGACTTACCTTATCGTCAACTACGAAAATTTTACTTTCACAGTAGCTCCTGCCACCTTTTCTAATCCGATGCCAAGTTCTCACCTCGTGCCAATCTACTCCAATGCATTTCCGTCGCCTCAGCCTTCTGGCTCATCTACACCATTGCCTAAAAAATCTTCTGGCCTAGGCGCCGGCATAATAGCGGGCATAGCGATCGGCGCTGCCGTAGTCATTCTTCTCATTATCGGCATCATCTGCGTTTTCGTCTGGCGACACAAGCGCAAGAAAAAAGAGCTCCTAAAGAAATACGAGATCGATACTCTAGCCGCTGGTGAACAAGTCAAGGAACGCCGAATTAGTGAACTTGCCTCTAACCCGCCGGGCTCACCACCGCCACGCTTTTCGTCCAACGGGGGTTATTGGGACCCAGTCACTGGCACTGAGAAGTTCCCACCGGCCCCTATTCTAGAGATTCCGTTGCAAGAACTCGAAAGCCCGCCAGAGGTACCGGAACTGGAATCCCAGCCTTCATCAACGAGCCCAGGGCAGAGAAGCAGTGTGCATGAATATTTCGACGTGAATCTTAGCAGAAGAAGGAGAGAAGCTAGAGGAGAAGCCGAGCAAAGCCTAGGCGATCCACCCGTGCATGAATTACCTGGCGATGACAGCGGCTTCGTCGTTGAGGGGCAACATTTCGAGCCCGTGATGCGGCGAGCACGTGCGAGCGGCAGCATGTCTCCTTCAGCCATGACACCTGGTGCCATGACGCCAGGAGCAGAAAGTCCCGGACAAGTGACACCAGTGACGGAAGGCCAGGCGAGGCCACGTATAACACGAGCGAGGGGGAGCGAGAGCATGAGCCCAATGGCTATGAGCCCCAGGGTTCTGAGTCCAGGGGATGTAGATGAGAACATGGACATTACTACCGCTGCGAGGAGAGCGAGGGGCAGCGAGAGTTTGAGCCCGACGAGAATGACCCCTGGTACAACGACGCCGAGGGTAGAAGAGCAGGGCCAAGAGACGAATCGGCAAGAAAATGCATAACGGCCGTAGTAGTGCTTCGCTGTTGCTTTTAGCTAATACTTCTAGTTTATAGTAATTAATTATTTCTATTTATACATAATAGTAGGTATAGATTTGCTTCGCAAATCCTATACCTCTATCGCGCTGTAGGGCAGCTTTCTTAAATATAAAGTTTTGCACAGAGCCTTATGCAGAGCTTTGAGCAGAGCTTTGAGCAGAGCTTTAATAGAGCTTCGAGGGGAACCTCGTATAGAGCCATATAGAGCTTCTTATCCCTTGAACCGTCAATCATCGTCCTACGTTATCGATAAGGATATTGCCTGTGCATACAACACTAAGAATCTAACGGGTTAGCCACCCAAACGAGACAGCCACCCATTCGAGATAGTGCACGGACTCTCGCCAAAATTAAGATCAATTTGATACCAAAATCAAGATCAATTTGATATCAAAATCAACCCAAATCTACCCTATTACATAAATACACTATAATCTATTGGTAGTTCCTTCCAAACCTTCTTTGTAAAGGTAATAACTCCTCGTAATACAGCCCTCCTTTCCTTTGCTGTAGCCTCTTCCTGTTCCTTTTAAAGCTTTTCCTTGTTCTTCTTTTGAGCCTCAGCTATAGATAAAACTCGCGCCTTCCCATATACAGCTTTTGTCTTACTATAATGCTGCTTCTTCTGCTTTTTAAGAAGCTCTTAATTCGTTTGCTTGAGGATTATATTATTAGCTACCGTACTTAAGGTAAACTGCTGAATATTGTATATAACTTAAGAACGAAAGGGTGATGCACCTTATAAAAGCTGCCTAAATATAGCCGTAAGTTTCTCCTTTATAGAAGGAGACATGGGTATATTAAATTGATGGCCGTTCTTGTCCGTAAAGCTTATGCAAGAAGTTGTTGGCTAAGTCGTTAGCTAAGCCGTTGGCTAAATCTTTTATAAAACAACTGAAGGATTAAATGGTAGAAGGCCTGTTACTCGCCATGAACTTACTATATTAGTAGGTAATATAGCTTTATATTATGCAGCTTGGTAATACTTAAGGAACTTAGGCTTAGTAATATTGACAACTCTGTAAAAGGCAAAGTTGTAGAGGCGCTTTTTATAAGCTCTTGCTAAAGGACTAAATATATTAATATCTGGGGGTTAAAGTAGGTGTGTTAAATAAGGTAGTAAATAGAGAGGGATAATCTTATAAGTCTTGCAATACCTAGCGAACTATATTAATATATAGCTCTTATATCCGTTAAGAATTAATAAGCAATAGATTCCTTAGAGTTGTGGCTTTATATATTAATTAAAGTGTTTTAACTAATTAACTACAATATCTAAATTTGTCTACCCTAAATCGCTTACTTAAATTACTGTCTTATAATTAAGTTTGGGTAATATCTAAGATTGCTATATACTTATTTCCCTTAAAATATAAGGTAAGGAGGTAATTAATATTAGCCTAATATACACTTAATAATAGACACCTAATCTGTTACGGACGCTTTAAATACGATGTTATAACTACTTGGAGAGAAGTTGGAGGAAGCTAGTTGGTTAATACAGGCACGGTCTAGGATGGATCCGGTAGAACTATGTGACGAGAAATAGTAACCGAGGTCACGTAATGTAATCTGTGTAATCTATAAGGTCTGCGAGATCTGCAAGACATACCTTATATACCTTACGTACCTCACATATAAGGAGAGTTTCTTAGGAGTAAGGATGTGTATTTAAAGGACCACAGTCCCTACCTAGATAGTTCCTTTCTTTGTAGTGAATCTTAGAATATAATTAGAGTTAATCTATTAGGTAACCACTCTACCAGTTATTATTTGTTACTGTTATATTATTAACTTTTTATTTACCTATATAACCTAGCCTAATAATAAGTTTACTGTGGTATTTCCTACAAGGCTTTGTTATATATTTACTACCTAGTTATAGTATTAATAAAGTTAAATAATATACTACTAAAAGCACCAGTTATAACGCCATCTACGGCAGCTATAACCTTAGGGTCTAAAGGAGACACTAGTATAAGGAATACGGATTCACAGCTAGTTACGGTGGGTTCGTTATAAAAAATGGTTAATTAGTTAACAGATAATAATTAAATACTTAAAGATTAAATTAATAGAATTAGAGTAGCTAAGGTTAAATTACCCTTAATTAAACAGTTCTTAGGGAAGAAGTTAAAACTTAAAGAATTCCTTATATAAATGCACTTTAAGGTTATACAAGAAGGGGTGAAGCTAGCAACGCTAGTAGACTAAGTAGCGTATACAGGACTATTTTTAACCGGAAGAGCACTTAAATAGTTTAAACCTTACTTTACTAAAATCTAGATAAATAGGATAATAACTATTAACTAAGAAGTATAGTTTATGTTTACTAGTTAGAATGGGTTTATAGAAAAACTAACACAGATATTTAGAGACCTGGAAGCAACAACTATAGTAAAAAGGAAGCTATAGAACTTAGCATAATAAAGTTTAGCGATTAAGTATATAATACAGTTTTAGATACTTATAATATAGGTTAAGTGGAATAATAAGGCGCTTATAGCATAGTATAAGCAGGGACTTAAGGCTAAAGTCTAGGATGTAATTATCCTAATAGAAGATACAGAAAGTCTAAGAGACTTAATAGATTAGTTAATAAAGATTAATAATAGGATCTATTAGAGGGAACAAGCTAAGAAAGGGCAAGATAGAGTTTTATAGTTATATAAGGCATAGAGCATGCATTAATAAATATAAAGTTAGAAACTATAGAACGGTGGGCTAGAGCTAATAGACTTAAGCGGTATTAAAGAATCTAAAAGATAAAATAAAAAACTATAGAAACCTAAAGGTTAAGGATTAAGTAATTATATAACTAAGGAGTAGAGGCTAAACTAGGAATTTTATTAACAGAAGATATTTAGGCAGACTCTATAATAAGAAGATTGGTTTAAAAAAGGAGCTTATATAAATTATAGGAAACAGGGTTATTTTGCTAAAGACTATAGAGGTAGTTAGAGTAACCACACAGTAAAAGGCATTAGGTTATTAGAGTATAATAACGCAGATATAAGAATGTTGCGCGGGACTAAAGAGTATTTAATTAAACACTTTGCGTTTTATTATAACAACGCATATTAAATTTATAAAGACACTAAGTATAGCGCAAGCTATTAGCTACAAGAGCTAAAGTTAAAAGAACTTAAGGGAACTATAGAGTCAGATAAAGAACAAGATTAACTCTATAAGCTAGATTAAGATATTATAGTAATATATGGACAAATATTAGCAACTGTAATAATAAAATTAGAGTACTTATTAATTAGTAGCAATAAGGAAGAAAAAGGGACTAGCTAGGAGTACCTAAACCTTAGTAATATAACAGAAGTAGAGACTAAGACTACCATAGAACACGGTTTAGTAATGGGTATTATAACACTATTAGATATAGTATCTATTGATTTATAAGACGGAAGGAGTAATATCTAAAGACAATTAAGCAAGCAGATAACTACTAGTGCTAGCTTACTACTTAATAAAGGCAAAAGGCCATAGGCTTAAGATTTTTAGAAAGACATATAAAACGCTTAAGATTTTTAAGATAAGATAAGATATACCTAAAAACCCATAATAGACAAAAACTAATAGGAAAGGGCAGTAGCTTAGTTTAGCAATAAACAAATAAGCTTAGGACAAAGATTTCTAGGAAGCTAAGATTTTAAAGAACAAATAAGGTCTATAATAACAGTTCTAGGTAAATACAGTGTTCAGCCTAAAGGTTAAAAAGTTAATATAGTAATTAAGAAGCAAGACAACTTTAAAGATCCTTTTAAAAGACAAAAGTGAAAAGAAAATATAGATAAGTTTAGATAATAAATTATTGCACAGCAAGAGTAAAAGCTAGACTAGAGATTAGCTATACTAGGACATATAAGGAACAGAGCACCTATATAAAAAGTTATAAATAGGCTAAAAGTAGGCACACTAAGAGCTAAGTAGTTAGATAAACTGGAATAAGAAGAGGATCTAAGAATTCTAACTAGATTTATAAAAAGACACACTAAAGGTTATAATAACACAGTAATAAAGAGATACTTCCTTATAAATAAGTTATATACACTTACTAAGTTATACTAAAAGTGGTACTAGCAGCGTGGAAACAATAAGTGGGAATATTTCTATATATGGCTAGATAAGAAAGTTATACTAGATTAAGCAATATCTAAAAAGCAGATAAGCTATATAAAAGGGGCGTTAGTTATAATATTGAAGAACCTAAAAGAACAGGCTATAGACTAGAGAGAGATAATATAAGTATTAATACTAGCAAGTAAAATAGTAGTATTTAGGTTAACACAGAAAAGGGTTAAACTTAAGGATAAAAATAAGCTAAGAGTTAACCTAAAGCACCTAGTGCATTATATATTGGCGTAGATTGCATATGTGGATAATATGTGTAATATATATAAGATACTTAAAGACAAGTACCATAAGTATCTAATAAGGATATATTAGATAATAGATAAAAAGTAATATAGAGACGCTAAGTATATGCATAGTTGGCACCTAGTAGAAGTTTAGGAGTTAGGCAACTTAATACTTTAACTAGAAAGGTTCCTTATAGAAGAATACCTAAATAGATAATAGTAGTGGGAGTGCCTAGAAAATACTTGTTTATAGCACATAGAAGAAAAGAAGTAAACTAAGTATTGGCTATAGAGGGACTAAGCATAGTTAAAAAGTAATAGTTAACAGTTAGGAAAAGCGGAGGCCTATAGGACTAGAGGGAGCTAGTAGTAGAGCCTTAGACCCTTAAAGGAATTATAGGTTAACACCTAAATTTATAAGTTAAGTGGTAAGATTAAAAGTTTAAAGTCCTAGTAAATAGTGGAGTAATAAGAAACCATATATTACTAGCAGTAGTTAAAAGGATAGGGTTACTATATAGACAGAAGGAGCATCTATATCTATTAATAACAATTTTAGGAGATCTAATAGCCTATAAAGGAGGCATTATTAATCTTAAAATAGGACTAATTTAGTTAACCATTAAAGAAAGACCAGTTAAAATGTCTTTTAATATCCTACTATTAGGAAAGGATAAGGTAATATTAGGAATACCTTAGTTACAGGAATACAATCTAAAGATTAATTAGGTTATAGGTTAGGTTAGTATTAAAGATATATAATAACGCAATATACAATAATAAACTAAGATGGTATAGTACTAAGTTAGAGCAACTTACAAAGAAACTAAGCGAGGCTTAAGTTATATACTAAAAAGATACTATAAGTATAGCAAAAAGTTATAGAGCCTAGAAAGTAAAAAGCTGTTAGAGTATATAGTATAGGACTATAAGATAGAGTTAGAACTAGGAATAAGTCTAAAGTTCTTTCCAATCTATAAGCTTACTAAAACTAAGTTAGTGGCACTTAAAGAGTTTATCCAGGAAAACCTATAAAAAGGGTATATTAGACCATCGCAGTTATTAGCGGGATATTTAGTATTATTTATTCTAAAGAAAAACGGAAAACTTAGGATGTGTATTAACTATAGGTAGTTAAATAGTATTATAAGAAAGGATAGGTATTCTTTACCCTTAATTAGTGAAATCTAAGATAGGATAGGTAACGCATAAATCTTTATAAAGATAGATCTGAGGTAGGCGTACCATTAGATTAGAATTAAAGAAGGCAATAAGTAGAAGGCAGCCTTTAAGTTAAAGGAAGGACTATATAAGCTATTAGTAATACAGTTTAGGCTTATAAATACACTAGTAATATTTTAGAAAAGAATTAATAGTATATTAGGAGAATACCTTAATAAGTTTATTATAGTATATTTTAATAATATTATTATCTACTTAATAAATAAGGAGGAATATGGAGAATATATTAAGTAGGTCTTAAAAAGACTATAAGAAGAAAAGATGCTAGTAGCAATTAAGAAATATAAGTTCTTTACTAGGAAGACCAATTTTATTAAATTTATTATTAAACTAGGCAAAATTAGCATAGACCTAAAGAAAGTTAAAGCTATAACGTATTTCACGGGTGAGCTGGTCAAACGGGTGAGCTGATCACTTCAAAAACACACCAAAAAATGGAAAAATCACACTTTAATATCTTAACAACCACTTAATAATAAATTTTAATA
>Ga0307507_10002046_pt1 | contig 43727 bp, 14 predicted proteins | sample 7_EM_MG_FD_207223 | JGI IMG/M metagenome (GOLD analysis project Ga0307507, IMG submission 207223) | Populus trichocarpa ectomycorrhiza microbial communities from riparian zone in the Pacific Northwest, United States - 7_EM | ecosystem: Host-associated > Plants > Roots > Unclassified | place... | reverse complement strand
AAAATCTGAAATGAAACACCATAGAGTCTATACAAATTTCCTAATTGGGACAGCTAGCTGACAGCTTGACAGTCAGCGTACGTTATCCAACAGTCAGCGGACAGCGAGCGATCCAATTGACGCAGTCGGTCAGCTATTTTTCTCAAACTCGCAGCTAAGCTGACTGTTGGACACACTGCCTATACTTAAGGGGGAGGTGATTGAAACCCTAAAACTATTGAGTATACTACAGTAGAGCTATATGCACTCTTAGTGTGAGCATACCTATAAAACGCATGTCGGCCACACCCTTCTCTTTACTAGCTCCTAGAAGCACACTACTATATAATAGTCGCTTTAACCTCTATGGGCTTTAATCTACTAGATGCATATAAAGAAGATATTAATGTCTTCTCTAATGAGCTAGCAAGTATACTACCTTAGAACTCTAAGTACGACCATATAATCGACTTAGAAGAAGGCAAGACGCCACTATAGATACCCATCTACAACCTCTTATAGAAAGAGTTGCAGATCTTACAGGAGTACCTAGAGAGTGCTCTTAAGAAGGGCTAGATCAGGCCTAGTAAGTCGCCTACTAAAGCGTCTATCCTCTTCGTACCAAAAGTAGAAGGTATAATGCGGCTATACGTTGACTATAGATGCCTAAATAAGATCACGATTAAAAACCAGTACCCCCTACCACTAGTCGGCGAACTCTTTAATAGGCTTGGCTATGCGAAGATATTCACAAAGCTAGATCTTCGTGATGCGTACTATAGGATTTGTATTAAAAAGGGAGATAAATAGAAGACCGCATTTAAGACACGCTATGGTTACTTTAAGTACCTAATAATGCCCTTTGGTCTTACTAACGCCCCTATAACTTTTTAGAGCTATATTTAAAAAGCTCTAGGGACCCTAGTGGATACCATCTGCGTGGTTTACCTAGATAACATTATTATCTACTTAAATAACGAAGATAAGTATGTTAAGCATGTTAAGCAGGTACTGCAACAGCTCTGTACCTAGGGCCTATACGCCAAACTGTTAAAATATATCTTTTACGCTAAAAATGTTAAGTTTCTAGGCTTTATTGTTATACCTAATGGCATTATAATAGATCCTGCCCACGTAAAAGCTATTAAGGAATGGCCTAAGCCTAAGTCCTATAGGGATATCTAGGTCTTCCTTAGCTTCGCAAACTTCTATAGGCGATTTATCTGGAACTACTTAGATACCGCATACCCCCTACACATATATCTTGCACGGGCACATCGCGACCCAATATTAGATAGGGAGAAGAAGAAGCAAAAGCGTAAGAAAGGGCCTACTAAATAGTATTAACCTTAGTCCTAGCCTAGTAACGCTTAGTAGGCGTTTTATAAGCTACGCGCTGCGTTTATATAGGCTCCGCTACTCTGCCACTTTAATCCTAATCTACCCCTAATGGTAATTACTAATGCTTCCGATTATGCCTATGGCGGTATATTTCTACAGCCTTTTAGGCAGGGAGATTAACTCTACTGGTACCCAATTGCTTATTATAGTTAGAAGCTTACTAGCCTAGAAGTATAGTATAACACGCATAATAAAAAACTACTCGCTATAGTGTAATGCTTTAAGACGTAACGCTACTACCTTAAACACGCTGTGTATATAACGCGTGTGCTCTGCAATTATAACAATCTTAGGTACTTTATAACCACTAAGAGCTTATCTACTTACTAGGCCTAGTACGCTAAGGAACTGGCTAAGTTTAATTTTAAGATTAAATATAAGCCAGGTAAAGTAAACCCCACTAACACACTATCCTAGCGCCCAGATTATGCTAAAGGCTTTAAAGATAGTAGTAAGAGGACAGTCCTTAATACCATGCTGCCTATATTACAGCAAAAGTTATAGGTTATAGGTCTTATGGGCGGCCCTGGTACTACTATACTAAACTAGCAAGTAGTATATGTGTAACAGTTCACCAGCACTACGCTGAGACACAAGATCGTCGCCTAAGAGGCTCCGAGACATGATCGACGCTACCCTCGTATGTCTCGGATACGGTCAAATATTGAGTCATAGACTACGGAGTTCCAGGTCTACTTTCATGTATTTAGTTCACTTGATTTCCATAGATTTACAATAAAGTTGCTCATTTAACCCTCACACTGCACTGTTACAATATGTGTAGTATGTAAGCGACCCTCGCGAATATAGCGCTGGCGGACTAGGGTGTCCTGTTATTCTTTTTAAGACCTCCTTAACCGGCCTAATAGCGTTTAACCCTAGGGAAAATCCCTTAGCCTAGGCGATAGTCCCCCATAATAACCTAGCGAGTTACCTATATATTGCACATTACTTCACTAGCACCGACTTTATGTAGAGTCTCATGCTATGGCAAGAGGTAGTAGTAGCTGCCTTAGCTGAAACAGCGTTTATAGAACACCCCCCTAAGTTACTAGTTAATTTTATTTATGGAGTACAAGAAAGGGACGCCTTTATACACTTTATATATAATTAGTTAACTTAGGGATAGGTTCCTACTAGTAATAAGGACTATACCCTTAATAATTAAGGACTCCTAAGGCAACAATAAAGTCTAGGTGCTAAATTATATACTACTATAATAGGAGATCCTTAAGCGGAATTATAACAATCCTATAGGTGGCCACTATAGATTTAACTGTACCTATAAGGTAATCGCGCGGAAGTACGCTTAGAATAGTCTTATTAAAGATCTCCGCGAATACCTAGATAACTATAATTGTCACGGGGCGCGGAACAGTGGCAGCTGAACGTATGTATTCGAGGAGTCTACAAGACGTTGCGCGATCGATCGTAAGGGTCGAGGGCGTAAGGAGGTGATATACCTACGCGTAGCTGACGTAAGCTGTACGCGAGGTGTACGCGAGAGCACGGGGCTCTCCTATGGAGGCCCCTGCGGTGTGGTTCCGTAACACTACCCCCCCTCCTATAGAGGCGGAGCTCCGGCAACGCTGTGGTTGCTATGTACATATAGTAAGGTATAGAGAAGAAAAGGAAATATCGCTAAAGGCTTACAACAACATTATATAATAAGACTTGGCACCTAAGAATTCAACTAATTAGATAACTTTAACCGCCGGTTAAAGTTCCTGGATATTTTAACAATTTTCCGGTCACATGATCGCACTTTGCCATTATATAATGGCAATCTGCGGCAATCTAACGGCAATTTGCCCTTATATAGCAATATACGGTTTAACTCTATAAGGGCTCCCATAGAGGATTAGGCATGAAATCTCTGCTTAGGCCCAGTTTCTGTGGGTTTGCGTGGTGAAAATCGCTAATTAGATCCTTTGCATTTTTAAAGTCTTCCCATAGTTACCATTCTGGCTAGTCTATATCAAATCCTATATAGATAGCTTTATAGTAGAGCCGCCGTCCCCTGCCTTTGCCACGGTATTTAGAGTTAATAATTTGTTTAATAGTCCACTCCTTATAGTTCTCGTCTTCGTTCTCATCTTGGATTAGTACTAGTGGAGGTTTAGGCTGTGTCTATCCTAGTAAGGGGTTAGGCTGGTAAAGGTGTAGTAGCTATAGGTAAAATACAGGCCATATCCCACGGGTGGCTAGGGTAGGTGGGAGCTCTAGCTTATATACGGCTCCCCTATTAATAACTCATTTAATTTAATAGGGGCCGAGATTCTTATAATTAAGTAACTTTATAGGCCTCTGTATAGAGATATTACGTGCATCTAGCTATACCTAGTCGCCAACACGCATCTCCGGTGGTGGCGCTCTATAACAATTAGTAAAGTAGGCCTGCTTTACTTAAGCCTAGGCCATTTCTCCCTTGCAGTAGTTAAGTAGATTTTTTATGCGGTCTATATATTGGTCGGCAAGTAGCATCTTAAGGCGTTTTCCATATGGCAGTTTCTTATTAATAGGTTCTGGTGGCTCTATGCTAGATTAGGGGTGATAACCCTTGTTCGCAAAGAACGGGGTAAGTCCTGTAGTAGTTAAGATGTAGTTATTCGCTATAAATTTACCTAGTAGAAGGTGATCCACCCAGTTATCCTAACTATAGGTAACTACCTGTCGTAGGTACGCTTTTATACTAGCATTAGCTTTTTCTAGTTACCCGGCAGTTTTGTAGTAGAAGGATGTAGACATCTTAACGGAGGTGCCAAGACGTTGGCAGATTCGTCTCTATATATTAGAGTTAAACTGTATGCCTTGGTTGGACGTAATTAAGTCAGGTAGCCTATGTAATCAGTAGACTTTATAGAGGAAGGCATTAGTAATATCGCTAACGGCTACGCCTTTGGTAGGGACGTAGTGGCGCTCTTTTATAAGTCGGCATATTATTATAAGGATATTCTTATAGGTACGGCCGTGTCGTTTATAGGGTGGTAGGTTAATAATAAAATCTATAGCAATATCTGCCCATTGTCGTATAGGTACTGGTAGAGGGTGTAGTAGTCCTTAGTACTTTATATTAAAGGCCTTAGCGCGCTTATAACCGTGGCAGGCACCTATAAAGCGTTCAACTAAGTCTGTTATCTTAGACCAGAAGTAGTATTGGCTAAGGAGCTTATAGGTCCCTTCTTTTCCTGGGTAGCCACTTAACTGGAGGTTATAGGCCATTTAGATTAGTTGCCGTTATAGGTTTTCTAAGTTAGGGATAAATAGGCGGCCTCTATAGTAAAGCCTGTTCTCTTTTACTTCTAAGGCTGCCATATCAATCTAGCCCAAGCTTTGGAGGTTTATAGGCAGCATACAGGTGCTAGCGGTCTTTGCGGCAATAAGTTAATATAGTAGTGGGTTAATAGAGGTGTTATATGCTACGGTAATAAGCTTATTAATTTTAGGAGGTGATTTTAGTTCTATAGTATAAAGCTAAGGTGCAGTCGGCTCTATTATAGGTAGCATACCTAGGGCTAAGTTCCGTGCTTTTAGGATTGTCTATTATTAGAACTAATTACGGGGGTTGTCTTCTAACTAAGGAAGGTCTTGCAAGCGGCGTATTAGGCTATTAGGCTTAGTGCCTTATACTCCTAGTCTATATACGATTTTAAAGTTAAAACTAGAGAGGAACTCGTTCCAACGTGCTTAGCATCGGTTTAGCTGCTTTATAGTTATAAAGTACTTAAGGTTGCGATAATCCGTAAGGACTTTAGTTGGCTAGTTAGGTTCTACTAAAGAGAGTTCCAGTTGGAATTCTTTAAACGCTTATATAATCGCAAGGAGTTCCTTGTTATAGATCTTATAGTTATACTCTTATAGTATAAGCTTAGACGAGTAGAATGCGACTAGGTAGAGGAGGCCGTTATTACCTATCTAGGAAAGAATGCCTGCGTTAATATGGTCTAAGGAGTTGGTTTTAAGATAGAGTTGTCGTCCTAGTATAAAGTGAGCTAGGATAGGTGCTTTAGTAAAGGCATTTTTAAGGTCTTGGAACGCTTTCTCGCATTTAGGCGTCTAAGTAAAGCGTAGGTGCGTTTTTCTTCCTTTTATAGAAAGGCCCTTCGTTTATATTATTGCTATAAGTGGTGCTACTACGCCTAAGAAGTTGTATATAAATTTTTGATAGAAGTTGGCAAAACCAAGGAAGGCTTATACGTCCTTAATGCAGTTAGGGGCTTACTATTTAGCAATTATACGTACCTTCTCGGGGTCTATATGGACACCCTTAATAGTAACAATTAGTCCAAGGTATTTTACTTCTATAACTAAGAATTCGCACTTCTTTAAATTAATATAAAGTCCTGCTTCCCTAAGGCGCTATAGGACCTTTCGAACGTGCTTAATATGCTTAGAAGGGTTATTACTATAAATAAGTATGTCATCTAGGTACGCAGAGTAGAAGTCGTCAAGGTAGTCCTATAAGGCGTTATTAATATAGCTTTAGAAGGCGCCTGGGCCGTTACATATACTAAAGGGCATAACGGTATATTTAAATTGGCCAAAGCGCAATACAAATACGGTTTTCTATTCGTCACCTTTCCGTATTCAGAGATGGTTAAAGGCGGCAATAATATCGAGTTTAGTATAGATTTTGGCTTAACTAAGCCGCTTAAGGGTCTCGCGTATAAGCGGTACTGGGTATTGGTTCTTAATTATAATAGCGTTAAGTCCTTTATAGTTAACGCAGAATCAGATACCTCCCCCTAGCTTCTTAGCAAGAAGGATAGGGGCGGCTGCTAGTAATATGCTAAAACAAATAAACCCTTTATTAAGGTGCTTATTAATATACTTTTTTATAACTAGGAGTTCGTCTTTTAACATTAGGTAGGGTCTCTTATAAGGTAGCATTTTCCCTTGTTTAATATTAATGGCATAGTTATTAGGTTAATGTGGGGGGAGTATATCTACGCCCTTTTATAAGCATATGTCGATAAAGTTATGGTACCTCTTAGGGAGGAGCTTGCGGAGTTCCTTATTAGTAAGTCCTTTTTTAAGGTTTATAAACTTCTTAAAGTCTAAAGGTAAAAGTCTATAGAGTTCCGCAAGGGCGTCGTCTTCTAGGAGGTCGACTATATCTATTCTATTACTATAGAGAACGTGGTCCTATTCTCTATTAAGGTTATATAGTCATAATTAGGAAGCTACAGTAACGGTCCAGCCTTTCTTGCGTGCTATGCGGTAGAAGGCCGCAGCACTTATATAGTGGCAGTTGGTTGTAGGTGGGGTAATAAGGGGTTCCTTAGGTTAATATCCTAGGGAGTAAATAGAGGCGGCTAGGCCATGCCCTAGGCAAGTCTCTCTATAGTATTTAGAGTTAAAGGTTACTTCTCTCTTTTTCCAGTTAATGGTGGGGTTATGTTATTCGAGCTAGTTCATTCTAAGGATAATAGGGTAGTTAGTAAGTAGTGTAATATAGGCCTAAAGCTCTTCCTAGTGCCCATTTATATCTAGGTAGAGTTGTGCTATATAGGTAATCTTCTATGCGGTATAATTACCGTCAGCGAGTCATAGGGCGCGGGCTTTGGTAAGGGGTAAGGTAGGTAGGTTATAAGTGCGCACAAATTAGGTATCTATAAATTTATTAATAGCTCCGCAATTAATTATAGAACGGCTTTTATATTGCTTTTTAGCAGTAGTTCCTATTATAGGTAAAACTATCTATTTCCATCCATTTATCTTTACTAAGTCATCTATTAAGCAGGCCAATATATAGATCCCTCCATTGTTAGGGCGTCTTAACCCATAACTTAGGGCTGGGACTTGGCGTTTTTCGCTTCCATATCCGACTCTACTGCTGTTACTGCGTCTTTATCTTATATAGTGGCGGTGCGTAGCGAGGTGTTTAGTGTTCAAGGTATAAAGTTAGGTGTTAGGCGGCGATTACCGAACCTAGCTATTAGGCAGTTTGGGTTCTCGCAATAACAGCCTTCTTAACGGTATCTATAGCAGCGCCCTAGCTTCTAAAGTAGCTCGCGCTCTCCGTCTAGAAGCTTACATAGGAAGGTTAGTATAGAGAGGTTAATATTAGCTCTGGTATTTATAGTAGGCATCAGTAACCTAGTATATATAGGTATAGTTGGCCCGGAGGGCTTCTATATAGGAGCCTTTAGGCGAGGGTTAGCAGTAGAGATCTAATTCAGCCGTTATTCAATCTTCTGTAGGGCTGCTACTATGCTATATACGTTATTGTAATTGTGACTAGCGGCAGCGTGACTAAGGCAATAGGTAACCTTTTCAAGGAGATCTTCCTAGTCTTTAGCGTCGTCTTAAAAGAGAACTCCAGTGTATTTCTAGAACTTAACATAGAACTCATTAAATAACTCAGTAGAACTCATCTTTAGGGCGCGTAGTTTGGCTTAACTAGTAGCCACTAGGTCGTGGTCGCGATATATTAGGTCAAGATTATTAAGAACCTCCTAGTAGGACTGCCACTTCTAGGGGCTATTAGTCTCCTATTAGGCGAAGAGTCTGTTAAATAGGGTACCCTTTATACGCCCAATAATATAACCGATCTTAGCATCCTCCCTAGGAAAAAGGTAGGCGCTCTAGGTTAGTTTTTCGCGGATTTACATCTTCCAGTAGCTATATTCCTTGCGGTCTCCCTAGAAGACTAGGGGATTAGGGTATTATATATTAGACCCCGCAATTATGGCTTAAGTTCGGTCGCTGTTATAGGAGTTATCCCTATTAGGTAAAGCTGCTTAACGCTAACTTTCGGCTAAGCGTTAAGTAGGTAAGATTACCAGAGGCGTAGAGACTTAGGTGGTATAGTACATAGTAGGGAGGTGCTTAGTATTATTACAAATATACTCATTAAGCTGAGACTGTAGGTATTTAATTATACCCTCCTTTTTAGTAACCTAAGCAATAAGTACAATCTTAGCTTTCTTTAGTCATTGGACGTTGCGCTTAGATATACAGAGGTCATCTTTAGTCTCTTAGCGTGTGTTATTAGCAAGTGCCTCACTAGCTTATAAGTCTTGGATAATATTATAGTCTTAGGCAGCACGCAATTCGGCTTATATAAGCTTTAGGTAGTAGTTCTATAGAAGGTAATAGTATTTATCAGGTTCTCGTGCTACCATTTATACAAATATCTCGGCGTCTTATATTTTAATCTCAATAGATAGCTGCCCTTCTGGTTACTTTTCTGTGGCTGTGTAATTAATAAAGGATAAGACGTCGCCGGTGTCTATCTTGTTAAGGTTATCGCTGTGACCACCTATACTAATAGGGGTGTACCCATCCTACTAGGCTGGTTGACTCTTATTGTCTTCAAGGTGGTGCTAGGTACTTAGGGGTGCTTATAGTTGTAACTCTTTTAAGCCGCTAGGCTTGCCCTTAGGGGTTAAGGCTAGGGTTAATAAATTAAATTCTCCTGGGATTAATTAGCGTCATAGGTTAGGTTGGGGTATTAGGTTGCTCTTTAGGCTTAACATAGTAGCTAGTAAGGAATATCGTCTTACTATCATAGTGCAAAGGTTGCTCGTAGACACACTGCTTCTGGCAGCGCCTGTAGTATTATAGACGTAGAATTGGTCGTAGGCTAGGTGTCAGTGGTAAAAAAAAAGGCGCAACGTAATGTCACGGGGCGCGGAACAGTGGCAGCTAAATGTATGTATTCGAGGAGTCTATAAGACGTTGCGCGATCGATCGTAAGGGTCGAGGGCGTAAGGAGGTAATATACCTACGCGTAGCTGACGTAAGCTGTACGCGAGGTGTACGCGAGAGCACGGGGCTCTCCTATGGAGGCCCCTGCGGTGTGGTTCCGTGACAATAATGCCTATTAACGCTATAAATCGCGCCGCTATAAACTCTATAGTAAGCTACAGCCTTTCTAGGTCCCTACCTAAGCCTAGCAATATTATTTACTTAACTTTATTATAGATCTCCCTAAGTCTAAGACTCCTAATAGTATAGAATATAACTCCGTCCTTATCCTTATAGACCGTTTTATAAAGCTAGTATACTACTATCTAGTACGTAAGATAATTAATGCTACACAACTCGCAGAACTCTTATTTAGAGTCTTTGCGTAAATAGGGCCTCTAGATAATATTGTCTCTAATAAAGGTAGCGTGTTTATAAGTAAGTACCAAAGCACCATATGCTACCATCTATACGTTTAATATAAGCTTAGCACTGTATTCTACCCGCAGATAGATAGTTAGACAGAATGCCAGAACTAGGAGCTTAAGGCATACCTACATATATTTATAAACTGGGAATAGTATAATTAGGCCTCCCTACTTAACAAAGTAGCCTTTACCTATAACTCTAAGGTCTATACTATAATAAAGTGTTCCCCTATTAAGCTCGCCTACAGCTAGCTACTAAACGTCCTAGATAGAGTCCTAGACGGCGTCCAAAACGCCTAGCAAGGTAGAGAGGGGTCTAAGTTAACAAATATTAAACTTGTAGAGACGTATCTATAACGCCTACGCCTTATATGTAAGGCAGCGGCGGCGTCGATAATATACGCCTAATAACTTTAGGTAAAATACTATAATCGCCACCATCTGGCCAAGCATTTTGCCGTTAGTAAATAAGTCCTACTCTCTTTTAAGAATATCCGCACGAAATGTCCCTATAAGAAGCTTAACAGTAAGTTTATGGGACTATTTTAGATTCTAGAGTGCGTAGGGCAATAAGTATATAAGCTAGAGCTTCTACTTACTATAGCATGGCTCCACCCAGTCTTTTATATCTCCTTACTAGAGCCTTATAAGTTACGCCCTAGATTTTAACCCCTAGTAGTAAAAGAGCTTAAGGAAGGCAGCTAGGAAGTAAAAGTAATCGTCGCCTACTAGGATCGTGCCAGACAACCGCAGTACCTTATTAAATAGCTAGGATGGCTAAATAAGTATAATAAATGGAAGTACGAGATAGAACTTGAGAATTGTTAATAACTGCTAGATAAGTACCGCAAGCGGAACACCCTAGCTTTGCAGCTAAAGCGTAGGCAAAAAGCAAGTGCCGCTACTAAGATATAACCTATATAAAAGCAGAGCAGAGAACGTCCTAAGGGATTAAAGAACAAGTTAACGCTTATAGTAAGAACTGCGGTATATATATGGGGTAAAGCGTGATTTATTAATATCCTATATAAGCCATACTCTAGTGCAACCTGGCTATGCCAGCGACTTATAGGCGAAGCTACGGCATATGCTAATAACAAAGCTTAGCTTAGAAAGCACCCTTTATAGACCTAATCCGTTACTCTATACCAGCTTAGCAGATTATTATATTAGAGAACAGGTCTACTTAACCGGGGTCTAAGACCTACTGGTAACCCACTAGTAGTAACCTATACCGACAACTTATACACTATTCTACGTATATACTATACGGATAATGCGTAAGGCTAAAGCAGGGGTTAGAAGCGGATTTAACGGGTATATAGCCTTACCGTCTATAAATCTGGCTATATATAAGTAACCTATAACCTACCTATAAAGTATATATGGCGCTACGCCAGTATAGCGTAAGGCTAAAGCAGGGTTAGTAGTAGATTTAATAGGTATATAGCCTTACCGTCTATAAATCTGGCTATATATAAATAACCTATAACCTAGCCGCAAGGTACCAGTGACCTGCCTATATAAGCGAGCTTTAGAATATTCCTAGTCTACCAAATTTAAGCCATAATATTAAGCTCTATAGGCTCTACCTATTAAATGGACCAATTAGGATTTTTTATACCGAGTATATAAAATTACTACTAGCTTAGTTAAATGTGGGGGAGTCTTGGCAAGGCAAATCTAACTAATTAGACAACTTTAACCGCTGGTTAAAGTTCCTTAATATCTTTGCGCCGCGCATATGTACTACTTGTCCCTCTATGCGTAAAATCAAAATGCTCTTTCCCCTCCAAAATTTTTTCCTTATTAAGGTTTTTTATGGGGTTTTATTAAGGCTTAAGTATATAAAGGATTGGGGACAATCCTTTTAAAGGGGGGGGTATTGTTAGGTAAAACTTAAGTAGATAGTTATATAGCCGCAAGGTACAGGCGACCCTAGGGCGACTTAGGGGTAACTTACCTATAAGGCACGTGCCCTACACATACCTAGGGAAAACCCTTCCTACCTCGCACACAGACTCCTCCTTTTTCCCTTAAGGATTCGTCTATCTATACAATATACCCTATTGTTCCATCATTAAGCTCCCTATTTACATCCTCACCTCACAATATTACCTAGGCTCTCTCTTATTCTAGCGCCAATGCTAAACATCTAGGTTAAATTTAAGACTATACCACAGCCATCTATACCGCCTATAATTCCTAGTAAGCTAGCTAGTAACGCCTAATAAGGGAGTAAGGTTAGTATACTAAGGATAGGGTAAAGAATAGGGGTAATAAAAAGAAAGTTGTTGTCTACCATAAAAAGGAGTTTATGTATATGTGTTAAGTTTTAAAAGAGTAAAATATAATGCGGTATTAGGTAGGTTACCCTTTGGGTACCTAGCAGATAGGTAACTAATAATTACTATAGTAAGGTCTTAGTGGTTCTGGTCTTTACCAGCTAGCTAATGTCTCTGTTTATTCTAGGCTTAAATATATCTTTATTAACTATAAGCTTACGCCTTAAGAACTTTATTAGTACTGGTTTGGGCCTAATATTAGTGTTAAGCGTTTAAGGATCTCTGCTCTATCTATACCTTATTAGCCTACCCCCGTTTTTATGCCTACCTATACTCCTACTAAGGGATCTAGATCTAGATCTTATTCCTATTAGCCATTACTTAGTGGGCCAATGGATACTAATCCTGCACCTAGGGATAAGGCATAGTAGCTTTTAATTTAGGTATTTAGGATTAATTTTTATATATAGTAGCAATTGGGAAGGCCTTATAAGGCATTTAGGAAGGTATAGGAATACTATTTCTAATATAGACTAATAAATAGGAATGCAATTCTAGCAAAATACCCTATCAATTCTACGCTATATATGTGAAAAGGCTAAGGGCCTGTCCTGCCTTAGGCTATAGCCCTAATTAATCCTTATGGTTTCTGGAGCTTGTTTATTCTATATCCAATTTAACCTATTTACTCTTTAGGGCCTCTCTTGGCCTACCATAAGCTTTCTTTATAAGTTATAATAATACTATAGTATTAGAGCGCTTTCTGCGATTTATAAATTGCGGACTTTGGTCCTAATATTCTTTTAGAATATCTTTATAATAATTAAGGTAATCCTCTGGTTCCTATATAGAGTCCTTAGTAGGCCAGCCTAGCCATTTAACTTTATATTAAAGCTTATTCTTAATAGACTTATGGTATAGTATAGCTTTAACCTTATACTGCTCGCCCACTACTTTAGGGTGTTTAATTGGGCCTAGACGGAAGTTCTTTTCTAGTGGTAGTCTATGCCATAGCTTCAGTAGATTTACATAAAATACTAGATGCATGTGGGCCATAGATAAGGGTAGCTAGAGATAGTAGGCTAGCTTACTAATTTGTTCCTTAATTTAGAAGGGACCTAGGTATCTTATATTAAGCTTCTTTAATAGTTAACAGGTCTTAATATTTGTTAAATATAATAGAACCTTATTACCTATACTAAAATACTTATCTTAGTGTTTGCAGTTATATTAAAGTCTCTACTGCTCTTGCGCATCTTATAGGCTCTACTTCGCATACTTCCATTACCCCTCTTATTCCTTAAGATACCCTTATACTCTTTAGTAGATGTCCTTAGACTTCCTAGTAGGATCCCATAATTAATCATGTGGCCTTAGCCAGTAATTATTGGGTATACTATTAAATCCTAATAGTTAGACGCTATAGGCAACCTGGATTGGTGTAAACTAATATAATAAATATTGCTTTAAGTTATAAGCGTACTCTATATACAGAAGTAGCTTCACTAATTATCTTGCTAGTAGTTTAAATATATTTACAGATAAGACTCTAGTTCCTGCCTCTGGCGTTCCATTTACCTATCTATCTATAGATAAAAAGCCGTACTATAGTGGTAGTTTATCCTTAAATAAAAGTATAGATCTAACTAGTACTGGCTTATAAAGACGCTGCCTCTATTAGTAATAATAGAGTGCGGCTAATCTACTTTAAGAAAGTATTTCTCCTTAATTAGGCTAGTAAGCGCTTATATATTAATTATCTTGTTAATAGGAAGGTATTGGACGTACTTTAAAAACCTATTAATAAGTACTAGGACTAAATTGTATGTTCATCCTTACTTATCCTTTAATAGCAGAAGATCCGTAATAAAATCTATAGCGTAATATTGCTATAGTTTACTAGCGGGAGGAACCGATTTAAGTAAACCCTATAGCTTATGCCTTTAGATTTTATATACTTAATACTTCTCACAGTAGCTAATGTACTCCTTACTTCCTGCTTAAGCTTTAGCTAATAGTATTTATATTAAAGTAATTCCACTGTCTTAACTTAACTATAGTGGCCGCCTAAAGGATTATTATAATTCTTTATAAGAATTTTCTGTTATAGATTTGCTTCTTATAGCACCTAAACCTTGCCATTTCTACGCAGTAGGCCCATTGGGTCTAGTTCCCAATTTTAGCGCCTTATAGCTTCCCTTCCATTATATTTCTAGTCTACTTCTGCATTGAAGATAGTATAAAAGGCGTCCCTCTGTTGTACCTTATAGATAAGATCTATTAACCTTTTAGATAGTTCCTGGGTGAAAGCTGTTTTGCCTTATACTGCTCTAAGCACAAGACTAGATAGTACTATAGATCTTGCAACTTTTTAGTGCGTATATATTAGGAAGGCCGCTATAAGGTTAAAGTCCTTTAGTTTTTATAGGGCTCTAGGTTCTAATTGCTTTATAGCTTTGCTTTTAGTTTAAGGGGATAGCTCAGTAATTAAGGGTAGTGTATTATTAGGTTCCAAACTTATATTAGGGACGTCCTGTCTGGATATCTTTAGACCCTTATTGGCTATAGACCGGGTACTAGCTGGAACGTTAGTAGAAGCCAATGGGGTTTGCACCACCTAAGACTTAGTGCTTAGAGCTGTGGGTGCTTAAGCATCCTATACCTAGAGCTTGTTCTATAATATAGGGAGTAAGATATCTATTATCTGTTTTCCTTCTCCTATTTTAAAGCCTTTAGTATAGTCTGGCCGTTATAACGGTCCGTTAGTAGGGTTATTTTCCCCTAACTTATATTTGATCTTAAAGTTAAATTGCGTAAACTTCTCTGCCTATCTGGCTTATTAAGGTATAAGCTCCTTTATAGTTATAAAGTAGCGTAGATTATAATAATCTGTGTCGGGAATAAGGCAAGCGGTCGTCACGTGTCGTCGCGGCACTAGCGTGGCGAGGAGCCTTAAGCTCTTCGCCCTTCCTTATTCCAATTAAAAATCATATATTATTAAACAACGTCACTATATCTAATCAAGTAGTACTGGTGATTTACCCTATGTTACCAACACTAATCAGTGGTTGAATACATAACTATAAAACAGTAAGGTTTTTAACAGAAGAGACAGTCTCGTGTAGGGGTGCTATATGCGCTTATATGGAATAGATCCCGGCGATACTGTGCTACCTTAAACTTGCGGAAAACTAGTAACAGAAGTGTCACTAAGTACTAGGAGATACCAAGTTGCGTCCATTATATAGAACAATCGCGTTTATGAAGATTTGGTTAAGTACTTTAGGTCAGAAGTGTTACTAAACCTAGGGTCCTAAGTTAATATCTAAAACGCGTTAAACAACTACGCTTACGAAGATTTGGTTGAGTACTTTAGGTTAGAAGTGTTACTAAACCTAAAGTCCTAAGTTAACGTCTAAAACGCGTTAAACAATATCTTAAATTGCCTACCTTTTAACAGCAAACCTATAAGATCCTATAAAACCAAAAACCCTACCTACCTTTAACCCATTATAGCGTTAACCTACCTAAAGTAGTATAAGAAAGATATTAACCTAGAGATATAGGACATAGATATTAACCCTATAAACGCTAAGCAATAGGACCTAAATAGATTCTTAGTATACCATATGGCACACTATACAGACCGCGAATACAATAATACTATGTTATAGTATTGCATAAAGGAGGACTTTGTTGGATGGATAAAGGAAACATGGGCTCTTGTAAAGAAAGATATTATATAAAACTTCCATAATTTCCTTTGGGAGAATAGAGTATTTGTCCCTATAGATGGGGGTGCTATTAGAGACAATATCTAGGAGTAAGTTATTAACGCAGAAAAAGAGCATAAATGGACTCTATAAGAGATTAAGCACTAACTACGCAATAAGAAGAAGCTTAACTTATAATAGAATCCAAATAATATACTAACAGAGACGCGTCCTAATTCTATTACTCTAGGCACGAGTTCTTATATTCTATATCCATTACTTCCACTAATTTAACCCGCAACTTTAACTACTGCCCTTTAAGAGCAAGCGCAAGATCCCCTTGCTTCGCGATTTAATAACCTTTAAACTCTATTATAGTAAGATTAGGTACTATGCTGTGTTCCATTAAGATCTATATCTCTACTATAGCCTATAAAGTAATCCCTACCTTAATCTCTAACGTAATTTTAATATGGCCTAATACTGCTTGGAGGCACCTTAAAAATGCTTATAGAGCTTATAAAGCTCTATTTGGACCAGGAGAAGAGGTTTAGTGGGGAACTATATAATATCCTTAATTTAAAGCTGCGTATCTTTTATAACTGTTGCTAAAAGGTTAGACTGGAACCTAACTAATATTATAACACTTATTCCGTTATGCTTAAGGGCCGCGCTAGTACCTTCTATTATAATTATTTGGTAGGAAAAGGATACGATTTTAACTAAATAATATATAAGATAAGATGCCACTTTAAAACAGAAGAGAATAAATAGCAGTATATATTGGAGTAGAGAGAGACTACCTTTTTAAGAATTATTGCTATAAACCCAGATACCTCTTGACTTAATTATCTTTAAAAGCTCTTTAACTAACTTTAGATAATTTAGCGTGGTTTATCTAAATTATATTAAGAGGACTTTAGCCTACGTGATTAAGTCATTAGTGTATGCTAAGGTGTTAAAGAATATAACCTTACTCTCTTTAATCCTGCAAATACTTATAAAGGAGTGTGTGCTTAATTAAGGTCCTCTATTAGCACTGCTCTACGCTCTTAAGAAGTATAGCAGTTTAACACCTAACCTTAACCTACTTTAATTGACCTGGCCAACTAATATAATTATAACTAGACTAATTAAACATATAGTGGCTAGGGTAGAGGATACGGCAGAGGGTATAATTAACATTAACTATAAAGCAATTATAGAGGTCCTTATGGAGGTTTATCTTAAAACAATTAATAGAAGAAATACTATGTTTATAAAAAGCTAAATTACTGGTTAACTAGGCACCCTCTTAACAGACAAAAGGAGGTATATAATAAGTTTCGCCAGAGCGCATAAAACGTTAAAAATTATAAGGTTACTATAGCCTACTTTTAAAGCTTCCTAGTTTAATATAAAGGCGAAGAAGATCTTAAGGGTAAGGTTAATAAGGCCAAATAGCTCCTTATAGATATAGAAATTGAGGACTACTCTCCTAACTAATACTTTACCGAGTATGGTAAGGTAAATGGCATATAAACTATTGCTGTCCTTAATAACTAATCTACGCTCTATTCTGTTATAAAGTTAGATATCTTTAATAAGCTAAAGAAAAGTTCCGCGTTCTCCTTTAATAATAGATACTTGGCAAATGTCTTCTATAGTATTATACCAGATACTGGAGCCGCAGGAGTATCTACAGTAGAAGAACCTTAAGTTTAAGCTCTTTAGCAGCTTAATAGCTCTATTTAGATTAACTAATTAACGGCAGGCCAATATACAATTCGCTTTAGTAAGGGTACTATAATCTCTTTTAGCATAATTAAGGTCCAAACCCCGTTAGGATATATTACTTTTTATATTATTCCCGCGAACACCCCGTTTCTATTCTACATTTAAGATATAGATAAGTTAGGCGTTAAGCTTAATAACCTTAAAAATATACTTATTTAGGGAGATAATTAGGTGCCCATTATATGCAAGTAGGGTCACCCTTAGTTGCTCCTTTAAAAGCCAAAAAGGAGCGTTGCTTAGAGCCATTTAACTAAGTTAGAGTTACGTCAACTATACCATCACTTTAGTCACTTATTAGTTTATAGATTGCTTAGGGTTCTTTAATAAGCAGGTTATAAAGTTAAAGCTAAGACAATTAAGTATCTTATAAAGTACTACTATTACTACTAAATAAACCAGAAATCCCCTGGCCAATTTAAGTTTACCCTTAAATATAACTACGACTTTAACTTCTATATTATTATTAATATTATATATCTTAGCGGCAAGCCAGTACTCTAAGTTATTAACCTCTTAACCTTCTTCTAAGCCGCACGTTTCCTAAAGGATATATTAGCTAGGAACGCATAGGATACTCTTTAATTATACTAGATTAATATCTACCTAGGACCCCCTAATTAAGTTATTTATAATATAGAAAGGAACTTCTTATCTATAGAGTTTTAGTAATAGGTAAAGGTAATAGAAATTAAGGTTAAGGAAGTCCCTATTAAGGCATATAATAGTATTAGAAAAGTAGAATAATATTATACGCTATTATACCAAGTATATAAGATTATTTCTTTGGAACTAGAGGGCGCTAGTAAAGAGCTTATCTTATAGATAGCTGTTAAGGCTATTAGCGATTCCGCTGGCCTAGATGGGCTTATACCTATATTGCTAGTCTTTGGCGCCTACCCTTAAATAACTAATAATTCTCTACTATCTCTATCTATTATGTAATAAGCTAAGGCTATCTATAAAGTAATAAAGGAGGTGCGCTATATCTATGCTATATACTAGGTTAATAACGCACTAAGAATAAGAAACGGTTTAAATACCTTAATTATAATAGATCTACCACTCCAATCTAAAGTACGGGTATGGCGTAAGAAAGGGGGCTGGTTAGGCCTATATACACTTATCACCATTAAGGGTTAAACTTGTACTCTTTAAATGCCCTATAGACCTACTTAATTCCACTTAACCGTTGTTAAGCCTTATTATAGGGATAATAGTTTTAAGCCTTTATAGGATGCCCTAGAGGATACCCTAAAAAAGAACTATAATTAATGTGCTTTAGAAGGCGACTATAATTCTAATATAATTGTAGTAGATGTGCCGCAACTATAACGCAGTAGAGGTCGCCCAAAAGGATTACAAAATTGCTAACATCTTGTTAATTTTAAAGCGCAATTTATTGCCGCCATTAAGAGTAGAGTTAAGTTATTAATGGCCTTTATAACAGCTAAAGAGAAGGTGGACTTTAAGCTCACAAAATAACTTTAAAAAAAGGCTATATTATAACTCTAGGAGCTCCTTTCTAAGCATTTAATAAGTAGAAGATTAATAGTCTTATTATAAGAGAAGTTTTTAAATTTAAAAAATATAACCCTACTAAGTTTAATAGAGTTTGCATATTTAAGTTAAGAATGGTTAATAAGATTAAAGATAAAGCTACTAATACCTTATTTAAGAAGTTAAGGCTAGTTATTTAAGGCTATAACAATAATAGTAAGGAAGTAATCCTTATATAATCCCCTATAATTTAACGAGCTAGTTAGCAAGTTATTATTACGCTAGCTCCCTCCTTAATAAAGAATAAAATAGTGGTTTATTTATAAAATATTACTTAGGCCTATACCCAATTAGAGACACGCCTTTAGCGCTTAATACTAGCATACCTTCTAGAGCAAATTCGCTACTAATATCCCAAAGATATAATTATAGTTGTACTTAAGCCATTATATAGAATTGCAGAGGCAGGAACTTATTAGTAGGCTACTTATAGTAAGCACTATAAAGAGAAGCTTTTAATAACTACTTCTACGTTCAATCTATACTTCTTTATTATAACTATAGGAACCCCATTTGGAATTATCGGCATGTAAACTAATAATATAATTATCTTAGGAGACGACCAATTCTTAGCTCTTAAAGAAGATAAGCTAGTAAAGGCAAATCTTATAGTAAAGCTAAAGGAAAGACTTAATTTAATAACACTACTGCTCTTTAATAGATGCATCCTCTCCCTAAATGAGGATTCTATTGCTTTACGCCAGAAGAGTTAAGGTAAGAAGATTAACGTTATTAACGTTAATTCTCTAAAGTAAGGATACGTAGAGCAACGCGCTTACGGAGCGTATATTGCTTCTATCTATTAACCTAAGGCTTTCTTTAATCTCTCTATTGCTGCTTAATACCAGGAACTAACTAAGGATGACGTTCTTGCCCTAAATAAGCGTCTTTTCTGGCAAATAAACTATTTTAATTAGGGACTACTCTATATGCCTATTAACCTTCCTACCGCTAAGCTCTTTGTATTTATTAATAGATTGTTTATAAATAATAAAGACTTTAGCTTCTAGCTAGGATATAAGATTATTATCGCAAACAAATCTACTAGAGAGAATAACTTTATAATCTACGGCAATCTTATCTATTGGAGCTTAACTAAGAGTAAGTGCGTTACTTAAAGCGTTCTAGTATTAGAGATATATGGAATAGTTAGCAGAGTTAATATAGTAATTGCAATTAGAACTACCCTAAAGATAATTATAGATTAACTTAAACTTCCTATTATCCCTATAATTATATATACTAACTTATATTCCCTCTATAAGTGTTTAGTTAAGCTTAGTACCATAAAGGAGAAGCGCCTTATAATTAATATTATGGCACTTTAGCAATCCTATAAACGGCAAAAACTCTTTAAGATTTAATGGATTAATGGCTAAGATAACCTAGCAGATATAATGACAAAGGTAAACCTAAATAAGGCTCTAGAAACATTTGTTAATATAAACACTCTATATATATAGGTTAAAGGTTGGGTTAAAAGGGAGTAAGAGTATAACATTCCGCAAACCTTAATTTCAACTAGCCAATTAGGATTTTCCATGCCCGGCATGGAAAATCGCTATTAGCTCGCTTACTACTAGCGCCTTAGCGGCCCCTCGCCTTTATATTAACCCCCAACGTTCTTCTTCTTCTTCGCTTAGTATATTTATATAGTAGTAATCTATAAGTATATATAAATAGCAACTACAAAAGAAGAGTTGCTAGTGTTGGGAATAAGGCAAGCGGTCGTCACGTGTCGTCGCGGCACTAGCGTGGCGAGGAGCCTTAAGCTCTTCGCCCTTCCTCGTTCCAATTAAAAATCATATATTATTAAACAACGTCACTGTATCTACTCGAGTAGTACTAGTGATTTACCCTATGTTACCAACAATCTGAGAGTATATAAGTGGTATAGCTTGCGTGCTTAAGGTAGTGTTACCACCATTTAAAGTAGTTAACTATAGCTAGCAGTTCCTTGTCATAGGTATAATACCTAACTTTAGGTCCCTGGAATTTTCTGCTATAAAATGCTACCGGTCTCTAGTAGAGCTAGGTAGCGTCTGGATGCCTATTAGGTTATAGTAGGATACCAATAAGGGCAAAATTTAATATATTAGTAACTATTATTAGTGGCTAATCTGGGTTAAAATGCCGTAATAGTGGAGCTTTTATAAACTTTGTATGTAGTTTCTAAAAGGCTTCCTATACCTTTTTAGGCCATATCCATAGTTTATACTATTTAGTTAGTCCCTTTTTAGTTTTCTTCCTTCTTACCTTTAAGCTTTTTACCTTCTAGGCTAGGTCTTAGGAAGCTTTAGTAATATAGTTAAATAGGTATTAGGCGATGTCTAAGTAGTTATAGATAAAGCGCCTATAGAAATTGGCAAAGCCTAGGAACACTTAAACATCCTAGTAGTTCTTTAGCTCCGGCCACTTTTGGATTGTCTACACCTATACTAGGTCTATAACTATACCTATAGGCGTTATAATATACCCCAGGAACTTAACCTGCTTAGTATTAAAGATATACTTTAACGCCTTGGCATAGAGGCCCTAATTATCTAAACATTCTAGCACTTTGCGGATATATTGCTTATACTAATCCTTATTTTTTAAGTAGATTAGAATATTATCTAAATAGATAATATATATGCAGTTAACTAGTCCCCCTAAGGCTCTGTAAATATATAATCAGAATGTTATAGGCGTATTAGCTAGCCTAAAGGGCATTACTAGATACTTAAAGTGGCCATATTAGGTCTTAAAAGCGGTCTTTTACTTATCCCCTTCTTTAATATAGAGCCTATAATAGGCGTCTTATAGATCCAGCTTTATAAAGATCTTTACCCTAGATAATTAATCTAGCATTTTACTAACTAGTAGTAGTGGGTAACAGTTCTTAATTATAATCTTATTAAGACTGTAATAGTTTATGTATAGCCTTATAGTTCTATCTGGTTTTGGGATAAAGAGGATTAACGCGCCTACTAGCGACTTACTAGGCTATATCCATCCCTTTTCCAGTAAGCCGTTAAGGTACTCTTATAGGATTTTAAGCTCTTTATAAGAGAGGTTATAGATAAGAAGGTTTGGTAGTTGTTTGCCTTTTTCTAGATTAATTATATAATTATATTCTAAGTTCCGCTGGAGGACTTTTGCTTACCTACCCAAAAATACCCTTAGTAAGTCCCTTAGGCTTACTAGGATATTTAATAAATTAGGGTCGCGTTTATCCTCTATATTATTATTAGGTAGGTCCTAGAGGTCCCTTAGGACGCTTATAGGCAGTGTTGCGCGCTATAGTAGCTATTTATATATAGTTACCACTATACATTAAACAGTTTTATGCGGTAGCTAGTAGAGGGTAGGGAACTCTTTAACACAGCGTTTAAGGTGTTATAGTATACTCTCTACGTATTACTTAAGTCAGAGTAACCTATAGCAGTGGAAGTATCTTATAAGATCTTCAAGATCGCCGCCTCCCTATAGTGTCTCTGCGACCTATCTAGCAGTTCCCTATAGAGTATCCATTATAGAAGGGCTATTACCTATACTAGGCTCTATACCTATCTTACTATAGAATAGGGGTTGGATCCAATACTCGTTTGGGTATAAAGCATATACTATTTCTCCTAGAGCTATATCTGTTAGGAACGAGGCATGTTACTATTACGTGTTAATGTGGCCCTAGTGTAGTAAGGAACCTTAAGTTCCTTACCCCTTTCCTTATTCCTATCAACAAGAAGAACAATTATTATACTATCTACGAACCGTAGCTATATAATATTACCTTATATAACCAACACTAATCAGTGGTTAACTTCACTATTATACTATAGAATAGCTAGGTATCACTAAAAAGAGACGAGCCACTATACCAGTGCTACTCATGCTAGAGGAAGCTGTCTTTTAAGGTTAGAACTGGTTCTAAACTTTAAATAGAACTCTTCCACAAATCTAAGGATTTAAAGGCTAGAACTAGTCCTAAGCCTTTCTAAGATTATAGATTCTTGTGTCCATTATATAGAACAACACGCTTTACAAGTCTTTGTGATTTAAGGCTAGAACTAGTCCTGAGCCCCATAACTATAAATACACGTTATAAACGCGTACTAAATAATAATCCCTACACTAATAACACTTCCCTCCCTCCAAAAACATAGCTACGCCTACTTTAAATAACTAGAAAGACTCCTTACCACTAGGAGTAGCTAAGCACGCGAAACTTATTAATAAAGATTGGGACAAATTCGCCTTTAATATAACAACTTATACCATAAAATAAGTTAACGGCTTTCTCCTATACCATATTATATTCTACCGAAATAGATGCTACGCCGATTCACAACTATGGGAGTATTTTAGGGAGGATTTTATAGGATAGACTGCTGATACCTAGGCACTTAACAACGTTAATATTATTTAGAATTTTCAAGACTTTCTTTATAGGAATAGGGTATATATTGCTAAGAATAGTAACCCAATTGCTAGTAATATTTAGGCCGTTATTACTAGTATAGAAGAACCAATATGGACGGAAGCTGAGATTATACGTTAACTATAGAAACCTAAAAACAACCTATATTCTTTAGAAGGCAACTTTAATTTATATTAAAACCCCTAGAACACTAACCCCCTACCTAGAGCTGCTCTCCCACCTAGAGGTGCCCTCCTACTTAGAGTTGCTCTGCCTCCACCTCCTCTACTCTAGTTAACCAGTAAGCCTTTACCACAAGAAGTCATAAATCTGATGAAGGTATATTTAGACAAAGAAAAGAAGTTTAAAGGAGAACTATACAACATACTTAGAGCAAAACTATAGGTCTTCTATAACTGTTACAATAAGGTCGGAATTTAACACTATTAGTACCACCACGCTTTCTCCATTATGTTAAAGGGACGGGTAGCGATATTCTATTATGACTATATTGCGGGTAAAAACTATAGCTTTAATGTAATGCTTTAGCTTACTAGAGCTTACTTTAAGACTAATAAGAATCGCCAACTTTATATATCTAAATAGCAGGAGACTATATTCTAGAGAGTTATTGCTTCTAACCCAACAAAGACTTGTTTAGAGTGCCTTTAATTACTCTTTAATAAACTCTAGAAAATCTAACGTGGCCTTACTAAAACTTACTAAAATAAGAACAGCCTAAGGGACCAGGTTATCTTAGCATGCTATAGCGTTCCTAAGTATAACTTGGCGCTATACAAACCTATAAATATATTTAAAGGAGTATATGCTAAGCTACGCTCCGCCATAGGTACTATAATATAAATATAAGAATCTTAATAGTTCTATACCAAAAATCCTACCTAACTAAGTATTCCTGACTAATATAATTACAACTGGACTGATTAAACATATGGTGGCCGTAGTAGGGAATACGGAAGAGGGTATAATTAATATCAACTATAAGGCAACCGTAGAGGTCCCAGTAGAGGTTTATTTTAAAGTAATCGCTAGAAAAAGTGCTATGTTTATAAGAAGCCAAATTACTAGTTAACTAGATACTCCCTTAATAAGCAAAAAGAGGTATATAACAAGTTCCGTTAGAGTGTAAGAAATGTTAAAAATTATAAGGTTACTACGGCCTACTTCTAAAGCTTCCTAGTTTAATATAAAGGCGTAGAAGATCTTAAGGGTAAGGTTAATAAGGTTAAATAGCTCCTTATAGATATAGAAATTAAGGACTACTCCCCTAACCAATACTTCACTAAGTATGGTAAGGTAGATGGTATATAAACCGTTACTGTTCTTAATAATTAATCTACGCTCCATTCTATTACAAAATTAGATATCTTTAATAAGCTAAAGAAGAGTTCCGTGTTTTCCTTTAACAATAGATACTTGGTGTACGTCTTTTATAGTATTATGCCGGATATAGGAGCCGCAGGAGTATCTATAGTAGAAAAACCTTAAGTTTAAGCTCTTTAGCAGCTTAATAGCTCTATTTAGATTAACCAATTAACGGCAGGCCAACATATAATTCGCTTTAGTAAAGATACTGCAATCTCTCTTAGCATAATTAGGGTCCAAACCCCCTTAGGATATATTACTTTCCATATTATTCCTACAAACACTCTGTTTCTATTTTGCATTAAAGATATAGATAAGTTAGGCGTTAGGCTTAACAACCTTAAGAATATACTTATTTAGGGAGATAATTAGGTACCTATTATACGCAAGTAGGATTACCCCTAGTTGCTCCTTTATTAACTAGAAAAGAGTATTGCTTAAAGCCACTTAACTAAGTTAGAATTACGCTAACTGCACTATTATTTTAGCCACCTATCCATTTATTAATTGCTTAGGGTTCTTTAGCAAGCAGGCCATAAAGTTAAGGTTAAGGCAATTAAGCATCTTATAAAGTACTACTATCACTACTAAATAAACCAGAAGTCCCCTGGCCGATTTAAGTTTACCCTTAAAAATAACTACAACTTCAACTTCTATATTATTGTTAACGTTATATATCTTAGCGGCAAGCCAGTACTCTAAGTTGTTAACTTCTTAACCTCCTTCTAAGCCGCATAATTCTTAAAGGATATGTTAGCTAGGAACGCATAGGATACCCTTTAGTTATACTAGATTAATATCTACCTAGAACCCCCTAATTAAATTATCTATAACATAGAAAAGAACTTCTTATCTGTAGAGTTTTAACAATAGATAAAGGCAATAGCAATTAAGGTTAAGGAAGTCCCTATTAAGGCATATAATAGTATTGGAAAAGTGGAGCGATATTACACGCTATTATGCCGCGTATATAAGATTATCTCTTTAGAACTAGAGGACGCTAGCGAAGAACTTACCTTATAAATAGCTGTTAAAGCTATTAACGATTCTGCTAGCCTAAATAGACTTATACCTATATTGCTAGTCTTTGGCGCCTACCCTTAAATAACTAACAATTCTCCACTATCTCCCTCTGTTATGCAATGAGCTAAGGCTATTTACAAGGTAATAAAGGAGGTATAATGTCTCTACGCCACACGCCAAGTCAACAACGCACTAGGAATAAGAAATGGCCTAAATACCTTAACTACGCTTAATCTACCACTCCAGTCTAAGGTACGCGTATAGCGTAAAAAGGGAGGATAGTTAGGCCTATATTAACTTATTACAATTAATGGCTAGACTTGCACTATTTAGATACTTTACAGACCTACTTAATTCTATTTAACTGTTATTAAGCCTTACTATAAAGATAACAGTTTTGAGCCTTTATAGGATGCCCTAAAAGATACCCTAGAGAAGAACCATAATTAACGTGCTCTAGAAGGCGACTACAATCCTAATATAATATTAGTAGATGCGTCACAACCATAACGCGGTAGAGGTCGCCTAAAGGGATTATAAAATCGCCAATATCTTATTAATTTTAAAGAGTAATTTATTGCCGCTATTAAAAATGGAGTTAAGTTATTAATAGCCTTTATAACAGCTAAGGAGAAGGATAACTTTAAACTCGCAAAATAGCTCTAAAAGGGAGGTTATATTATAACTCTAGGAGCTCCTTTCTAAGTATCTAATAAGCAGGAGATCAAGGGTCTTATTATAAGAGGAGTTTTTAAATTTAAGAAGTATAACCCTACTAAGTTTAATAGAGTTCGTATCTTTAAGTTAAGAATAGTTAACGAAATTAAGGGCAAAGCTACTAACGCCCTATTTAAGAAATTAAGGCTTGTCATCTAAGGCTACAACAACGATGGTAAGGAGGTAATTCTTATATAGTTTCCCACGATTTAACGAGCTAGTTAGTAAGTTATTATTACACTAGCTCCCTCCTTAATAAAAAATAGAATAGTAGTTTATTTATAAGATATCACTTAAGCCTATACCCAATTAGAGACGCACCTTTAGCGCTTAATATTAGTATACCTTCTAGAGCAAATTCGCTACTAGTATCCTAAAGATATAATTATGGTTATACTTAAGCCATTATATAGGATTGCAGAGGCAGGAACTTACTAGTGGGCTACCTATAGTAAGCACTATAAAGAGAAGCTTTTGATGACTACTTCTATATTTAATCCCTGCTTTTTTATCACAACTACAGGAACTCTATTTGGAATTATTGGCATGCAAACTAATAATATAATTATCTTAGGAGACAACCAATTCTTAGCTCTTAAAGAAGACAAGCTAGTAAAGGCAAATCTTATAGCAAAGCTAAAGGAAAAGCTTAGTTTAACAACACTATTACTCTTTAATAGATGCATCCTCTCCCTAAATAAGGATTCTATTGCTCTGCGCTAAAAGGGTTAAGGTAAGAAGATTAATATTATTAACGCTAATTCTCTAAAGTAAGGATATATAGAGTAACGCGCTTACAGAGCTTATATTGCTTCTATCTATCAACCTAAGGCTTTATTTAATCTCTCTATTGCCGCCTAATACTAGGAACTAACTAAGGATAACGTTCTTGCCCTAAATAAATGCCTTTCCTGGCAAATAAACCATCTTAACTGGGGCCTATATTATATACCTATTAATCTTCCCACCGCCAAGCTCTTTATATTTGTTAATGGATTATTTATAAATAATAAAGATTTTAGCTCCCAGCTAGGATATAAGATTATTATTATAAACAAGTTTACTAGAGAGAATAACTTTACAATCTATAGCAACCTTATCTATTAGAGCTTAACTAAAAGCAAGCGCGTTACCCAAAGTGTTTTGGCGTTAGAGATATATAGAATGGTTAGCGGAGTTAATATAGCAATTGTAATTGGAACTACCCTAAAGGTGATTATAGATTAACTTAAACTTCCCATTATCCCTATAATTGTATGCACCAACTCATATTCCCTCTATGAGTGTTTAGTTAAGCTCGGTACCACAAAGGAGAAGCGCCTTATAATTAATATTATAGCACTTCGGTAATCCTACGAGCGTTAAAAACTCTTTAAGATTTAATGGATTAATGGCCAAGATAACCTAGTAGATGCAATAACAAAGGCGAACCCAAACAAGGCACTAGAGACGTTTGTTAACACAAATACTCTACGTATATAAGTTAAAGGTTGGGTTAAAAGGGAGTAGAAGTATAACATTCTATAGACCCTAACTTAAACTAGCCAATTAGGATTTTCCATCCCCAAGATAGAAAATCGCTATTGGCTCGCTTACTACTAGCGCCTTAGCGGCCTACTTGTCTTTATATTATCCGCCAAATTCTACCAACTGCCGTATTATCGCATATTGTCGCATATTGTTTGGTATTGTTGTATACTATCTGGTATTGTCGCATCCTGTCTATTTATATATATGTAGATGGCAACCACAAAAAGAAGAGTTGCCAGTGTCGGGAACAAGGCATATTGCCGTTACGTGTTAATGTAGCCCTAGTATAGTAAGGAACCTTAAGTTCCTTACCCCTTTCCTTATTCCTATTAACAAGAAGAATAATTATTATACTATCTACAAACCGTAGCTACGTAATATCACCTTGTGTAACCAACAATATCCTCTAGGATATCTTTTAAGCTTATTAATAAAATACGCCCTTCTAATTCTTTATCATTCCACTATTTAAAGGCTCCTATCTTAAAGTATATCTTAGGATCCATTTCCACAAGCTAAGGGTATCTAGGAATAAGGTTATAGCCTATAAAGTTAGCCGCCCAGAAGGGTTGTGGGCTAACTACCTTAGTACAGTTATATATATTAGCCACTAACACCATAAGCTTATAGGCACTATATAGTTTAATCTAATACTTATCTAGGAACCCTATGGTAGGTTTCCACTACCTTAGCAATAGGATAAGCTTATGCTCTTTTACTAAATTATATTATATAAGATTGATTTCGGCGCCACTATTATATAGTGCTTAGAACTAACATACCTCGCCTATAGGGAGTACTATTTCTAGCTTAATAGCAATATAGAGAGTCTCTCCTTCTATATCTTGCCCTAGTTATAGCCGGGAGAGGTCTATAACTAGGGCCTTTCTTTTTTTAGATTATTAGTGCGGTTATTGCCCTACTTGTTTTTCTAATTAAGTTTTCCTCTGGAGAAGTTTTCTTTTAACTTTTTAGAGTGTTCCTATAAGGATACCAGATAGGTATTAGGTTGGCCCTAGGAGTCTTTCCTATTGCTTAAGGCCCCTAACTTTAACTATTCTAGATTTCTCTTTAAGAACGGCTTCTTTAGAGCTTAGGTCTGCCTTATATTACTACTAGAGTACCTACACTTTTAGTTACCCCATAGCTTCTTGCCGGAAGAGGTCTGGTTCCTTACTATATCCTCAGCGTTTAGAACCGCTTATTTAAAATCTATATATATAGTAATCCGCAATAGGGCTCCTACGCGCTTTATTTCGTTATAAATTACTAGCTTAATTCTAGCCTAGATAAATCCAATCTTCTTCTTCTTATAGATGCTACCGTCCTTGTTTTTAAAGGGCTCTAGATTTATTAATTAAGCATAAGTTTCTACAAAGTTTATAAACTGGCAGAAATTATAGCGGTTAAGCTATATCCTATTCCAGAATAGCTCTGTATTATTATATTATATAATATACAGATCTTAAGTCCATTTCTTTAGAAAGGTTTACAGCTACGGCTATATAGTAATTTGCTCTTTGTTAAGCTGATTAAGTACAATCTAGTTTAGGGATTAGTCCTTAATCTTACTAATAATCTATTAAATACACTCTTTAGTATTATCTTATATTATTAGCATTTTAAAGAAGTTATCTACTTTATAAACCTAGTTATCCAGCTATTAGGCGTTAGGTCTATAGCGGAGTTCTAAACTACTAAAGGCCTTAGCCAGTTAGTCTATGTCCTTTTTCTATTCGCTGCGTAGATACCTCTCTAAGTCTTCTATACCTCCTTAGGTAGGTACTAGGTAGCCCCCAGGAGGCCCTTAGCCTTGGCTAGGTTATAAAAGATTTTATTTAGCCTAGATTAAGCTCTACTAGATCTAGACCTGCCCCTAGAGGTTTCTAATATATTTATTAGTAGCTCCTTCCTATATAGCTTCTAAGAGTCTTATAGCAGCTTCCCAATATCCTCCTTAAAGAAAATTAGTATGGGGCTCTTAACTTTCTAACCTTAGACCTAGGGAAGCTCCAGCTATAAAGGTAGTATTAGTACTAGTAGCTAATACAGGTTTCCCTGCAAGGCTTAAGTCTTAAATTAGTAGTTAGGTTAGATTACCTAAAGGGGTAGGCCTACTTAGCTTATAAGCAGTCTATACGTCGCTACTATGCCAATTATAGGCCGGTGGTTTTCCAGGAGGGTTCTAGTTAGGTCCCTAGTTAGGCATATTAGTATATTCCTCTAGCATTTCTAATTTAGGGGAAGATCTTAGTATTACCTCTGGCGCTTAATCTTCTAATTGGCCTAAGTAGGGCCAGAGGGGTTCTGGCTGCTTTCTAGCAGTATTATAACCATTATAGAGGGTGTCTGCGTTTTCCTTAGCGTTGCTGGTGACCGTAGGTATACAAGAGTTTTTAAGCTCTTAGTGCATCTAGGTATTGGGGCTCGTTCGGCCGTCTTGCTCAGAGGTTTATATTATCGCAATCTCTCACTATCAGAGGGACCTTCCTGCCTTAGCGCAATGGCTTTCCATAAAGTATTTATGGAGTTTCTATTAGGTTATTATAAGATTTTAAGGAAGAAATGGTGGATATAAACAAAGATGTAAATAAACAATCTAGTCCTTAAGCCAGCTGCCCTTCTAAATAGAGTAGGAAGGATTTGAATGTAAGGGGACTTTATAGATAGGGGGCTATAAGGACACAATTGTGGAATAGGATAGATTAGTAAGAGAGACAAATCCTTAAGAAGGTAAGGCCTCTAGGATTGTAAAGACTATATACTATAGGCACGTGCCTCCGGCACGTGACCGGCAACTATCCAAGGGGCGTCTAAAGGTTGTCCTGAGGGCAACCCAAGGTGTCCGCAATAATATCCCTTACAAGTACTTAATCCGCTCCATCTTATTATTAGACGCCTACTATAAGAGATTCCTATAAAGGTACTACTTAAAGATGCTATATCTACTTTATTACCTTAGAGCGCGTATAATACAAGCCTCTAGCCTAGATATTATAATAGATCTATTAGTCTTCTTTATAAGGTCGCGCTTTAAGTAGTCCTTATAAGAAAGTAAATAAATTCTATAGTACGTTAATAGCCTAACTGTTATGACTGAGCTCTAACCTACTCGGCCATACAACCCTCTAAAAAGGTAGCAGTGTCCCGTGACTGGGGGGACTGCCAACTACCATATTGGTAGCGCGTAAGTCGTGGGTCTAACTTAAGGAGCTAGTTAGGGAAGTTTAGATTAAGTATAAAGAACTTCCTTTAAAATAAACTAAGGAGCAAAATATTTAAGTTAGGAAGACATTAATCTATTAGATATTGCTTAAACCCTTATCTTTGTTACAGCACTGGCAAATTGCCATCAGATTGCCGCAAACTGCCGTCACATAATGGCAAGTTGCGGCAAGTTGCCATTATGTGACCAGAAGATTGTATATAACTTTAAGCGGTGCTTCTATTCTTCTTATTTCCTTTCTTTAGCTTTAGATCCTCATTTATAGACAATATAATTATATAGGCTTGCGCAACCTTTTTGCTGTGCTTATGCCTTAATTAACTAAGTTGCTAATATTATCTAAAGCTTATTACCACTCTTTCTTCTTAAGAAGGAACTTAAATATATTTATAAGGATATAGAATAGGACCTTAAGAATATTACTAGGACTATAAGGATATAGAACAAACCCTAAGAACTAAAAGAATATAAATAGAACGCGAAATCTAAGAATAGGACACGTATAGACTAGAACCCCTAGAAAATAAATAAATACTAGAAGTTACCTAAAACCCCTACTACTATACTAAGAAATACGGCAGCTGGTAAAGCCGCTATAGGACCTATAAATACCTCTAATAGTAAAACAGTCGCCGTTTTAACCCCCTAGGAAGAGCTTATAGCAGCTAATACCGAAATTAAATAGCTTTAAGAGCTGCTTAAAACCAGAAACACCTCTATACCTAATAAGGAGTTATTAAACACCTAGAGACTTGCTATAGTCTTTAAGGCCCTAGCCTAATATATAGTATTAGCATTATTATGGTCCGTAAAGGTTGCGGACCCCTTATTACTTACAGATAGAACTAACCCTATATTTAATAATTAGAAGCTTTAACTACAAGATAAGCTTAAAGTTAATATAGATTACTTCCCTACTACCTAAGCTAAAATAGCCTATGTCTTTAGCTGTACTAGTGGGGATATATAGACGTATCTATATTTATAATATGCTTAGGACTTAGTAGACCCTTTTCTCTCTAGAGAAGAGATAATTAATTACCTATCTTCTATTTATAAGGACCCCTTTAAGATATAAAACGCCCGCCTTAATTATAAAGCCCTTAATATAAAAATAATAGAGACCTTCTTAGTCTTCTAGACCTACTTTCTACACCTAGCTAGATAGGCTTAAATCCCCTAGGAAGATTTAATGCTAGACCTCTTTAATAAGCTTACCCTAGACCTATAACGCGCTATACTGCTAGTTTATATCACTATATAGATACTAAAGGAACTTATAGACTAATGCCTAGCTATTAATTAAGGCCTCTGTTAAATTAAGGTATATACTAAGCAGTATAAGACTAGAAGCTTTGCTAACTAGAATATAAGTACTATAAGAATAGGCCGCAGCGCCCTAGTAAGATCTATAACCCCTATAGCACTAGCAGTACATCCTACCGCTAATTTAGCAGCTAGCCGTATAGCTAGTCCTACTATAGGTCTAGCGAATGCTCGGCCTATATATAGCAACCCCTATATATAGGCCCTTAGTAATTAGGGAGCTTGCTTCTCTTATAGCTAGAAGGGCTATATTATAAAGGATTGCTTAATAAATACAAAAGTGGGTAAGGTTCTATTAATCTAGGAGGATAGTATAGAGTTAGAAAAAGAGGAACCTTAGAGAAAGACTCCTCTCTAGGGTTAAAAGGGATTAATATATTATATATTAATCTAGGTTGGCTAGTTGGTAGAAGAAGCTGCACTATCCCTTACACTTTATTCCGTAATAGATATTAAGTTTTAACCTTTACTTTAGCTAACTCTAAAGCAAATGCCTTTGCCTTAATAGATACTTAGTATGCTATAAAGCTGGCTAACCTTTTAAATATATCTATTAAAGAACTGCCTAAACTAATTCCTATTTATAGGTATAATGGACGGATAGGGCTACCTATTATAACTATCTTATAGATTTACCTCCATGTTAATAGACAAAGGCAGTATAATATCCCCTTGCTTATTATGGACCTAGGAAGCCATAATATAATTTTAAGAAGAAAATAGCTAGCCTATTTAGGCTTATAGCTTAATATATAAAGTAGACGGCTTATCTAGCCTAAAACCCTACCCCCAACCCCTTCCTTTATAAAAGAAATTAGCATTATAATAGAAAACCTCGTACGGCTATAGGTGTTAGCGACTCAGTCAATCGAGGCACGAGCACGGCATGAGGGACGCGCAAGCCTATACAATTGGTAGTCTATAAACGAGGATCCAAAGCTAGAGAGAGGAAAGGAGAAGAAGAGCAGCGCCGCTCAATATTTTATGCGATCTTCGCGTTACGTGACCGCAATCTGCGGCAATTTGCTAGTACTGTAATAATATCCAAAATTGTCTAAAACTGTCTACAATTATCCTAAAACTATCTGCAATTATCCGCTACAATCCACTGCCATAATCCACCGTTTTCCACCAGCGCCGTAATATTACCCCCCCCTCTAAAAAAGCCTGCCCTCAGGCTTTATATGTCCGTGTTTATGTCCATGGGGTGTTCTTATCTGTATGCTTAATAGGTAGCTTATTATCTTCGCTATACTAGCACTCCATCCACTTGTCTAGATACTTTAGGGGTCCTAGCTTATTAGGGTATTGGTTATAGAACTTTTTAAGCTTCTAGGGGTAACCTATAAAATTCTAAGCGGGGTACTAGGTTAGGTCTAGATTGTAACCTTTCTATTAGATATGGTATTTTAGCGTTTCTCGTACTAGTTTATAGGCTAGTATTTTATTAACTTCCTATTCATCGTCGCCATTAACTTAAATTGGCAGTGGAGGCTTATTCTTTTGTCTAGGTAGTAGGTTATTTGTAGCTTTCCGTAGCTTATCTAGTAAGAATATAGGGTGGACTTTAATTAAGTCTAGGAGTTTAACCTTATATAAGTTGCCTTCTTTATTAAGGATTTTATACGGTCCTGCTATCTTATAGTCTAGCTTACGGCTAGGCCATTCTATCTTCTAGTTCTTTATTATAACCTAGACCTTATTGCCTATAGTAAAGTTAGGCTCGCGCCTATGCTTATTTGCCTGCTGTTTTATTAATTTCTGGGCCTTCTCTAGGTTCTTATAGGCTACCGTCCATGCTTCTTCTAAGCGTCTAGTATATTGCTGTGCTTCCTTATAAGATAGTTTTTCGCGCATAGTCTGTGGTCCTTCTGGTCTTTCCCAGTTAAAGCTTATATAAGGTAAGTATCCTATTTCTAGCTAAATAGGTGCAAACCCCATAGAGTTATAGGGTAGGGTAGCCTAGGCGTAGTCTATTATAGGTAGTAGTTCGCTTTAGTTGTCCTAAAAGTAGTTAATAAAGGGCTGGAGTCTCTAGTCTAAGTATTAATTTATAATCTCCGTCTAACTGTCTATCTAGGGGTGGTATGCTGTAGAGAGCTTTAGCCTAATACCTAGGATCTAGGTGAACTCGTTCTAGAAGGCTGATATAAACTGTGGCTTATAGTTGGATACGATAGTATCTAGTAGTTTGTAAATTTGGTAGATATAGTAGATATACAGTTAGGCCGCCTCTTTAGTATTAATATTCTTATAATAGGGGATTAAGAACGGGCGCTTGCTAAAGTGGTTAACTAGGATTATAACTATATTATATCTGTCGCGGTCCGTAGGTAACTTGTAGAAGTCTATAAAGATATACTGCTAGGGGCGTTCTGGTATTAGGAGTGGCTTTAATAGCCCTAGGGTTTTGTTTTATGGAATTATAGACCTACGGCAGTTATCGCAGTTCTATATATAGCGGTTAATATCCGTAACCATTCCGGGCTAGTAGTAACGGTTACTAATAATTTTATAGGTCTTATTCTTTCTAGGGTAGGCCGTAGAGACCTAAGTATATGCTTTGGTGATAAGCTAAGTCTATAAGTTCTATTCCTTTACTACTACTAGCCGTTCCTGGTGCTTAAGCAGTCCGTTTTCTAGGGACTATGGGCCGGTAGAATCCTTTGCCTTTTTATGGTACTCCTATAGAGAAGGGGCCGTACAGTTTGCCTACAGTAGTTTATTAATAAGGTTAAGTTCTATAGAATTAATAGGATATATTTTAGCGCTTAAAGGGTCTATATTTAGTTCTGCCCATATTTGGGGGTTTAGGTATTCTAGTTATAGTAGCGTCTAAGTCTATAATAAGATCTTCGCAGCTGCCTAGTTATCTAGGTCCTGTTTACGCCTTATAAGAGTATCCGCATAGTTAGTAGCACCTAGCCTATATATAATTAGGAAGTTAAACTGGGATAGGACCTCTACCTAGCGTGCCTGCCGGGCTATAAAGGCCTTTGTTGTTATAAAATATTCTAGGGCTTTGTGATTTGAAACTACTTAAATAGGCTTAGGGGCTCCTTTTAACTGTGTTTATTAGTACTAAAAGCTAGAGATAATAGCCAGTATTTCTTTATCATAAATTGGGTAGTTTAGCTTAGCATCTATTATAGTCTTTAAATAGTAAGCAATAGGGTGCCATTTTCTGTCTGTCTACTTCTAGGAGTAAACGCTAGCTATAATACCGTCTAAGGCATTAGTTTCTAGTATTAAGGGCCGTTTTGGGTTAAAGTAGGCGAGTAAGGGAGCAGAGACTAGTCGTTTCTTAAGCTTGTTAAAGGCCTGCCTATATACGGTATTAAAGTAAAAGGGCTAGTCCTTGTAGGTAAGTTGGCTTAGGGGCCAGGTAATTCTATTATAGTTCTTAATAAAGCGTTAGTAGAAGTTGCAGAACCCTAAGAATAACTACACCCCCTTTACAGTCCTTGGGGGTATCTATTGGTTAATTATAGCCGTCTTTTCTAGGTCTGCCTTGATTCTGTTTATACTAATAATAAACCCTAGGTACTTTATGCGCTTAATACTAAATTCTAATTTCCTAATATTGGCCTGGAGGCCAGCCTCTCAAAGCTATTATAGGACTTTATAGATATGCTCCTTGTGTTCTAACTTATTCTTAGAGTAAATTATAATATTATCTAGGTAGGCTGTATAGAAGTCGTTAAGGTAGTTAAAGAGTATATTATTTATATATCGCTAGTACGTAGCTAGTCCGTTGGTTAGTCTAAAGGGAAGTACTTTATATTTATATATTCCATAATGGGTTTAAAATATAGTAAGGTCTTCTAATCTAGGGTCTATCCTAATCCAGTAAAAAGCCTAATGGATATTAAGCTTAGTAAAGATTTTAGCTCTACTTATTTAGGCTAAAGTCTTATTAAGTAATGGTAGGGGGTAGCGGTCCTTGCGGGTTATATTATTAAGTTTATAGTAGTTAATGCAGAAACAAAGTCCTCTATTTGGCTTCTTGGCAAAGAGAATAGGCGAGTTAAAAGGGGCTTAACTAGGCTTAATAAAGCCCTTATTTAGGTTATTAATAAGGTACTGCTTTATAGCCTATAATTTGGCAGTAGACTGCTAATAAAGGGGGCTATAACTAAGGGTGTCTTCCTTGTCTGGCTTAATCTTAATCTTATGGTTGTAAGGTTAGTGAGGTGGGAGTATATTAGACACTGCCTTAGAGAATACGTCTTTAAATTTCTGGTGTTAATAGGGCAGTTTCTGTTCTACTAGCTCCTTATTTATAAGCTTACTTTCCTATCCGCTAAGCTCGCTTTTCTTTTCCTTAATTATTTAATTGATTTTATATAAGCTGGTGGTAAAGGTAACGGTATTAGGTTAGACCAAGTTCCGGTAGAATCCTATAGCGCTAATATAGTAGATATTAACTAGGGGAAGGTCCATAGGTTTCTTTACGGACTTTTATTAGGCCGTATTTTACAGTATAGGGTTTATAGTCTTCCTTAGCTTACGTTCTATTTTCCATAAGTTGTCCTTCTAGTCTATTAGTTTAGTATGGCGTCCGGTATTTCTAGCCTTCCTTTATAGCTATATAGGGCCTAAGTTCTCTACGGGGGACTTAGCTAGGTTACTACTGATTTCCTAGATCTCTAGTGCAGGTAGTATAATATAAGTAGCCTAGGGGCGGTATAGTATATAAATCCATTACGGATTAAGCTATATATCTTTCTTAAAGGCCTGGTCTCTACGCATAGCATTGGCCTAGTAAATAGTATTAATCTAGGGCCATATAAGGTTTTTTATTATAATACTGATTTCTTTTATAAAGGAAGGTGTCGGGAATTAGGCAAGCGGTCGTCACGTGACGCCGCGGCACTAGCGTGGCGAGGAGTCTTAGGCTCCTCGCCCTTCCTCATTCTAATTAAGAAGCATATTAACCAACATCACTGTAACCTACTTAAGTAGTCGTTATTAGTGAGTCACCCTATATAACTAACACTAACCAGTGGTTGAACACACAGTCAACTACAGAGCAGCTAGGTTATTAATAGAAGAGACAGTCTCATGCAGGGGTTCCTAGCAATACTATACTACCTTAGGCTTGCGGAAAACCAGTAATAGAAGTATCACTAAGTACTAGGAGATACCAAGTTGCGTCTATTACGCAGAACAATCGCGTTTACAAAGATTTAGTTAAGTACTTTAGGTCAGAAGTGTTACTAAACCTAGGGTCCTAAGTCAACGTCTAAAACGCGTCAACTACGCCTCAAATTGCCTACCTTTTAATAGCAAACCTACAAGATCCTACAAAGCCGAAAATCCTACCTACCTTTAATGTACGACACCCTGTTAATTCTACTCTTATTATGGCGTTAACCTACCCAAAGAAGTATAAGAACAATATTAACCCAGAGATATAGGACAAAGACATTAACCCTATAAACGCCAAGCAATAGGACCTAAACGGATTCTTACTATACTATATAGCACAATACACAGACAGCAAATATAACGATACTGTGCTATAGTATTACATAAAGGAGGACTTTGTTAGATAGACAAAGGAAACATAGGCCCTCGCGAAGAAGAATATTATATAAGACTTCCGTAACTTCCTTTAGGAGAACGGAGTATTTGTCCCTATAGATAGAGACACTATTAGAGACAATATTTAGGAGCAAGTTATTAACATAAAAGAAGAGCACAAATGGACTCCATAAGAGATTAAGCACCAACTACACAATATAAAGAAGCTTAACTTACAATAGAATCCAAATAATATACCAATAAAGACACGTTCTAATTCCATTATTCCAGGTATGAGTTCTTACGTGCCATATCTATCGCTTCTACTAATTTAACCCGCAACTTTAACTACTGCCCCCTAAGAGCAAGCGCAAGACCCCCTTGCTTCGCGATTTAATAACCTTCAAACTCTACCACAGGAAGATTAGGTACCATGCCATATTCCATTAAGCTCTGTATCTCCACTATAGCCTATAAAGCAATCCCCACCTTAATCTCTAATACAATTTTAATATGGCCTAACACCGCTTAGAGGCACCTTAAAAATGCTTACAGAGCTTATAAAACTCTATTCAGACCAGAAGAAGAGGTTTAGTAGGGAACTATATAATATCCTTAATTTAAAGCTGCGTATCTTCTACAACTATTACTAGAAGGTTAGACTGAAACCTAACTAATATTATAACACTTATTCCGTTATGCTTAAGGGCCGCGCTAGTACCTTCTATTATAATCATTTAGTAGAAAAAGGATATAATTTTAACCGAATAATATATAAGACAAGATGCCACTTTAAAATAAAAGAGAATAAGCAGCAGTATATATTAGAGTGGAGAGAGACTACCTTCCTAAGAATTATTACTATAAACCTAGATACCTCTTAACTTAACTATCTTTAAAAGCTCTTTAATTAACTTTAGATAATTTAGTGTAGTTTATCCAAATTATATTAAGAGGACTTTAGCCTACGCAATTAAGTTATTAGTATATGCTAAGGTGTTAAAGAATATAACCTTACCCTCTTTAATCCTGTAAATACTTATAAAGGAGTGTGTGCTTAATTAAGATCCTCTATTAGCACCACTCTATGCTTTTAAGAAGTATAGTAATTTAATACCTAACCCTAACCTACTTTAATCAACCCAACTAACTAATATAATTATAACTGGACTAATCAAATATATAGTGGCCAGAGTAGAGGATATAGTAGAGGGTACAATTAATATCAACTATAAAGAAATTATAGAGGTCCTTATGGAAGTTTATCTCAAAACAATTAATAGAAGAAATACTACGTTTGTAAAAAGCCAAATTGCTAGTTAACTAGGCACCCTCTTAACAGACAAAAAAAGGCATATAATAAGTTTCGCCAGAGTGCACAAAATGTTAGAAATTATAAGGTTACTATGGCCTACTTCTAAAGCTTTCTGGTTTAATATAAAGGCGAAGAAGATCTTAAGGGTAAGGTTAATAAGGCCAAACAGCTCCTTATAGATATGGAAATTAAGGACTACTTTCCTAACTAATACTTTACCAAGTATGGTAAGGTAAATGGCACATAAACCATTACTGTCCTTAACAACCAATCTACGCTCTATTCTGTCACAAAGTTAGATATCTTTAATAAGCTAAAAAAAAGTTCCGCGTTCTCCTTTAATAATAGATACTTAGCAAACGTCTTCTATAGTATTATGCCAGATACTAGAGCCGTAGGAGTATCTATAGCAAGAGAACCTTAAGTTCGAGCTCTTTAGTAGCTTAATAGCTCTATTTAGATTAACTAATTAACGGCAGGCTAATATACAATTTGCTTTAGCAAGGGTACTATAATCTCTCTTAGCACAATCAAGGTCCAAACTCCGTTAGGATATATCACTTTCTATATTATTCCCATAAACACCCCATTTCTATTCTGCATCTAAGATATAGATAAGTTAGGTGTTAAGCTTAATAACCTTAAGAATATGCTTATTTAGGGAGATAATTAGGTGCCCATTATACGCAAGTAGGGTTACCCTTAGTTGCTCCTTTAACAGCCAAAAAAGAGCGTTGCTTAGAGCCATTTAACTAAGTCAGAGTTACATTAACTATACCATTACTTTAGTTACCTATTAGTTTATAGATTACTTAGGGTTCTTTAGCGAGTAGGTTATAAAGTTAAGGCTAAGATAATTAAGCATCTTATAAAGTACTACTATTACTGCTAAATAAACCAAAAGTCCCCTAGCCGATTTAAGTTCACCCTTAAAGATAACTATAACTTTAACTTTTATATTATTATTAACATTATGTATCTTAGCGGCAAGCTAGTACTCTAAGTTGTTAACCTTTTAACCTCCTTCCAAGCCGCACGTTTCTTAAAGGATATGTTAGCTAGGAACGCATAGAATACTCTTTAATTATGCTAGATTAATATCTACCTAGGACCCCCTAATTAAGTTATTTATAACGTAGGAAGGAACTTCTTATCTATAGAGTTTTGGTAATAGGTAAAGGCAATAGAAATTAAGGTCAAAGAAGTCCCTATTAAGGCACATAATAGTATTAGAAAAGTAGAATAATATCATACACTATTATAATAAGCATATAAGATTATTTCTTTGGAACTAGAGGGCGCTAGTAAAGAGCTTATCTTATAGATAGCTATTAAGGCTGTTAATAATTCTACTGGCCTAGATAGGCTTATACCTATATTACTAGTCTTTGGCGCCTACCCTTAAATAACTAATAATTCTCTACTATCCCTATCCATTACGCAACGAGCGGAGGCTATTCACAAAGCAATAAAAGAGGTGCGACGTCTCTATACTATACGCTAGGTCAACAACGCACTAGGAATAAGAAATGGCCTAAATACCTTAACTACGCTTAATCTGCCACTCCAATCTAAGGTACGCGTATGGCGTAAAAAGGGAGGATAGTTAGGCCCACATAAACTTATTATAATTAATAGTTAAACTTGTACTCTTTAGATACCCTATAGACCTACTTAATTCCGCTTAACCATTATTAAGCCCTACTACAGAAACAATAGTTCTGAGCCTTTATAGGATGCCCCAGAGGATACCCTAGAGAAGAACTATAATTAACGTACTTTAGAAGGCAACTATAATCCTAATATAATTATAGCAGATATACCGCAACTACGGCGCGGTAGAGGTTGCCTAAAGGGATTATAAAATCGCCAACACCTTATCAATTTCAAAGAGCAATTTATTACCGCTATTAAGAATAGAGACGAGTTATTAATGGCCTTTATAATAGCTAAAGAGAAGGCTGACTTTAAGCTCGTAAAATAGCTTTAAAAGAAAGGCTATATTATAACTCTAGGAGCTCCTTTCTAAGTATCTAATAAGCAGGAGATTAACAGTCTTATTATAAGAGAAGTTTTTAAATTTAAGAAGTATAACCCTACCAAGTTTAATAGAGTTTGCATCTTTAAGTTAAGAATAGTTAATAAGATTAAGGGCAAAGCTACTAACACCCTATTTAAGAAGTTAAGACTAGTTATTTAAAGTTATAATAATAATAATAAGAAAGTAATTCTTATATAATCCCCTATAATTTAACAAGCTAGTTAGCGAGTTATTATTACACTAGCTCCCTCCTTAATAAAGAATAAAATGGTGGTTTATTTATAAGATATTACTCAGGCCTATACCTAATTAAAGACGCGCCTTTAGCGCTTAATACTAGTATACCTTCTAGAGTAAATTCGCTACTAATATCCCAAAGATACAATTATGGTTATACTTAAGCCATTATATAGAATCGCAGAGGCAGGAACTTATTAGTAGGCTACTTATAGCAAGCACCACAAAGAGAAGCTCTTAATAACTACTTCTATATTTAATCCCTGCTTCTTTATTACAACTATAGGAACTCCGTTCGGAATCGTCGGTATATAAACCGACAATATAATTATCTTAAAAGACAACCAATTCTTAGCTCTTAAAGAAGATAAGCTAGTAAAGGCAAATCTTATAGCAAAGCTAAAGGAAAAGCTTAATTTAACCATAATATTACTCTTTAATAGATGCATCCTCTCCCTAAACAAGGATTCCATTGCTTTGCGCCAGAAGGGCTAAGGCAAAAAGATTAATATTATTAACATTAATTCTTTAAAGCAAGGATATATAGAGCAACGCGCTTATAAAGCTTATATTGCTTCTATCTATTAACCTAAGGCTTTATTTAATCTCTTTATTACCGCCCAATACTAGGAACTAACTAAGGATGACGTTCTTGCCCTAAATAAGCGTCTTTACTGGCAAATAAATTATCTTAATTAGGGACTACTTTATATACCTATTAACCTTCCTACTACTAAGCTCTTTGTATTTGTTAATAGATTGTTTATAAATAATAAAGATTTTAGCTCCTAGCTAGGATATAAGATCATTATTATAAATAAATCTACTAGAGAGAATAACTTTATAATCTATAACAACCTTATCTATTAGAGCTTAACCAAAAGTAAATATATTACTTAAAGCGTTCTAGCGTTAGAGATATATAGAATAATTAGCGGAGTTAATATAGCAATTACAATTAAAACTACCCTTAAGATAATTATTATTATTTATTGCTTAACGTCCGATTCGGATCCTTGTTGGGCCTACGCGGACTACTCCTTATATATATATAGGGAGAAAACTCTATTTGAGAAAACCCCGTGATCCGTCTCCCCGCCTTTTAGGGCTCGCTTATGAGTCGCCTGTGAGTTACCAGTAGTGCTCTACTACCTTACTTTTTGATCTCCTTAGGAACTACTGCTGCCGTAACAAACCTACGGACGCGCTAGTATCATATACTATACTCTACTCCTGTAGAGTTATTAGGGGGCGCCTATTACTCGCCCCTTTGCCTTCTATTGCTATTTCCTTTGCAACCCAGAACTGGTCTAGCATATTTTAGCCAATAAGCCACTGGGTAGCCGCCTTGAGGCCTTTCTATATTGAGAGTAGTGTATTATAGTTTTCTATGCTAGCTGCTAAGAGTATTGCTTCTTGGCTAGTGCGTAAGGGGCATAACAGTATTATGTGTTTTGGTGTCTGTCTTGGCCAGCTATATTCGCACCTTAGGCTACCCACTAGGACACCCACCCAGTAAAGCCAATCTTTTAGTCCTATTATTCCTGTCCTTAAGAGTGTTGCTATTGTATTTTCTGCCTTTGTTAGGCCCTCTTAGAGCCCTTAGGTATTTACCCCCTATAGTATTACCTATACTACGGCTTAGGTTCCCCTTGCCTGAGTCTGCCTCTGTACCTTTAACTCCCATTTGTCTCTCCAGCGTCGGTCTAACCAGTATTGTGTTGCGGTAAATGGTTTTCCAGTACTCTTTTATACTCTACTTTGGCTCCTTTCTCTCCCTTGCTGTTGTCTTTACTGGCCTCTTGCGCGTCTCCCTTCCTCCTCTATATAGGCCTAGGCCCTAGCACTGTACTATTCTTCTTCTGCTTTCTCCACCTGTTTTCCTAATATATCTTCCCTACTTTAGGGTTGTTGGTTCCTTCTCCTATAGGGCACCCTAGGGTCCCTCCATAGTTTGTTTAGGCGTATCTTGATATACTTTGTAACGTTAGAGTTATATTCCTTTTGCACCCTTTGCATTGCATCGGCTTCAATATATAGTTATAGGGGGGGAATATTGGCTTCCTTCTCGAGCAGTGCTGTGGCCGTTCGCTTATACCCGCCTGTTATACTCCTAAGGCAGGCTGTTTGGACCTTTTGGAGTGGTTTAAGGAGTGATTTAGGGGGGCCT
>Ga0307507_10002045_pt1 | contig 43738 bp, 42 predicted proteins | sample 7_EM_MG_FD_207223 | JGI IMG/M metagenome (GOLD analysis project Ga0307507, IMG submission 207223) | Populus trichocarpa ectomycorrhiza microbial communities from riparian zone in the Pacific Northwest, United States - 7_EM | ecosystem: Host-associated > Plants > Roots > Unclassified | place... | reverse complement strand
AATGGCCTCTATAAAAGCCGGGGAGATGCTGCAAAGTCTCACGGCGTTGGCCCAAATACATTGCGTAGGCGACTCAACGGCAAACATAAATCTCACAAAGTCGCGCATACTCAACAGCAGTGACTACTACCCCCTGCAGAACCTGCAGTTGTGCGACAGTGTATATACCTTGGAGAATGCTGCGTGATACCTTTTGTTAAGAAAATGCCTGCAATTGAGCATTTTGAGGCATTAGTTTTGATGTTCAAAACCGTCAAAACCCCCCCAACCGTCAAAAGCCCATAAGCTACGTTAGCAGGAAATCCGTTTCAAATTCGAATTAACCGAATGGTGTATAGTAGCGAAGAAGTAGGGAGAAAATACATACAAAGAGGCACATCGGGTGAGAAGACTATGATTTTCTGAAACCTGGTACAAAAGCCATGGGCGACTTTTAGGCAAGGCACTGCAACTCTGTAGTTGCAGAACTCCTCCACCATTCCATATAAAAACCATTTAAAGGTAACAATAGTTTTGTGTTCCAAACCTTGTTCACGGTCAAAGTTCCCCGCGAGAAAAAAATGCTTAGTAATAGCTCTTGGCATAAAACCCGGAGCGTCTCCGGGCACATTCATCCCATACATTCGTGATTAGTAAGCGATTAGTAAGCCCGCACAGGCCACTATCACTAACTTAAATTCCGATTTGAATAACAAAGCACTATTTACACGTGTAATACTCCAATATTTGGCCATCTATTTCAACAGGGTCCTTTCCCTTTTTATCACCACGCGTGCGCTTGGCCTTGGGGGACCTAATAGCAAGTGCGCTAGCTTTATAAACCTTATACGCGTCTACAGAAGCTCCCTGTTGCTATTGCTTTAATTTTGATGGAATGACAACCTCTTTTACCTCAGGATTAATAACCTCTTTTAGCTTAGGATTACTAGAACCCTTATCAGTATTACTTAAGATTAATGTAAAATTACTATAAGCTAATTAAGTATAGGTCCTTTAAGCTCTAGTGCGCGCCATTCTACTAGATTAATAGAGTAGGAGAGGTGGCGGCTCTTAATAGTTGCTAGGTACTGAATAGGTCGCAATAGGCTTCTTCTTATTAATATTTTGGTGAGGATCGCCCAATATAGTACCATGGAGTACCTCCGTGTTATTAAGCTATAAGTCGTTGTTGTTGTCCTCCCCTACTTTTAAAATAACCACCTTATCCTCTAACCCCCTTAAATCTTCATTATACAGTACTGACGGCTTGTTAAACAGTGGCTCCTTATCCTCCTTAATATCCTTATCTACTTCATTAGTCGGTTCTTTGTTTTGGATCAGAAATTGGCTAAGATTTATGCTGCTGCTTGGTTAAGTAAGTATAAGTCAACTTCTAGACTCTACCTGCTCCTTTTGCTTCTGGGCCTCCTTCTGCCTTTCCTTTTGGAGCTCTTGTATAGTAATATTGGCAGCACGTTTAGCAATCTCAGCACTTATTTTACCCCGCTGGTTGGCCTTACCGTGCTTCTTTTTAGGTGGTGGCTGCTAGCGAGCCTTTGGAGGAACCTTAAATGGAGCGCCCTTAAGTAGTAATCAAAGCTCTATCTGTCTAGTTAAAATAGCCACTTGGGCCACTTTAAAGTCTTTAAATTTATTGGCAAGCTCGCTTATTTCTTTAGTAGGAAGGTCCTTAATAATATTAAAGAGGTAGAGAACCGATAGCCGGATCCTAGTAAGAGCCTCTAGATACCCTAGTAGTAGGTTACCCTGGAACGCCATATCCTTAATATATCGCGGCTGCCAATCTGGAGCGGCAATCAGCTTCGTTATGATACACCAGCGAGGGTGGATTAAAGCCGGTAATATAGGAAGCTTCTGTATTAAGCACCAAATAAGTATATAGCAACAGGGGAGGCCATATTAATAGGGGTCCTTGTAGTTGCAGTTATTCTGCTTCCACTCCCAATTGGCCCACTTCTGCTTTTCCTCATTTGTTAAAGCTCTTGCGCTATGTATGGAATTAAAGATTCGCTTAAGCGCATAGTAAGTTACTATACTATTAATTTGCGTAAAGTAGTGCTGAAAAAGATCTAGGGTAATAATTTAGGGGAGAGACATTTCAAACGTATATTCAGATTTAATTAACTCCTTATATAATATTGAAATCCACTTCTTTAGCTCAATTATGGTATCCTTAAGGCTTAATTGATAATTAGTAAAGCATTTTAATCCTCTGTTAATACCCTCGCCTTATTAGCTTACTGCTATACCTAAATTTGAAAGGTATCTAGTAAGGGAGTAAGCAGTTAAGGAAAAGTCGACGTTAAAATAAGGTTTTTAAGCTGGGGAACAGAATGTCACTATAAGATATTTGGATAAGCTTTATTATAGGCCGGCCTATAGTAAAGCTTATTTAAATACCTTATGGCGATATTCTGTTCCCTAGCTTACTAAAACTTACCTAATATAATAGGTAATTATCTGGCTCTCCTTTTTAATGTATATAGTCTGAAACCACACCTTATTATATGGGTGTAGCTTATCTAGGACTGCCTTTTAATTAGCTTTAAGCTCTGCTACTGTTTTAGATTTTAGGTAGGGCCAAAATAGTTCCTTTACTACCTTTCTTTCTTCCGCTGAGTAGCTATATGGCCTTTTGGCCTTTGTCTAAATCCCCTCATTAATCCACTTCTTTATTGCCTTCGCGGCATGCCACTGGTAGTACTAGAGAATAACTGTGATTAACTGCCCTACTAATAAGGCAGCTGCAAGGCCCTTACCAAAATTGGTAATAACAACTTTAGGTAGCCGTTTCCAAAGTTTCTGCTAAGCAGACTCTAGTAAAAAGGTCCAATCTAGCTAAAACTCGCTTTTAATAAACAATTATATTACTAGAAAAGAGGACCCTATATTAGTAACGCCAGTGATAATAGCTAATAAGAGCTTGGATTAATTAGTATTAAATATAGCATCTATTTAGCAGCTAAAGTTAGTAATAAACCTTTGTGCTAAATCTACCTAGATAGGAAGCCAGAACACTAGCTGCTAGAGACTCCGGGCAATTAGATAACTAATTCTGGATTAATCATATAGGTATATTAAGACCGGTACTTAAATCCATGCTGGTGGAGAAGCAGCTTAAGCGCACTAAGCGCTCGCGGCTGGCCCTTAGCTCCACTAGGAAGGCCGCTTAACAATTACGTTAAGCTATAGTATTTCTTCTTGCTTATATATAACTCTCGGGCAGAAAGCTGACGCTATATAGTAAGATAGGTCTCCCGAGTTGCCCTAAAAGCGTAGGCTTCTGCGGCTGCCTCTTTAGCCTCTAGTAGTCGATCCTGGTGGCCAATATATGCGAGGGGATTCGCGATGAAGTCGTGTTTTAGAGCCTCTAGAGTATCTGGATTAGAGTGCTTAGCACGCATAATAGTCACTACCTATCCTTTAATATTACCTATATGGCCAGGAAGCTTCTTTTAGGCCACCCAAATACACCAGCCGTAGTTCTTTTGGTATACCTTAGTAGCCTCTTACTGCTGGTTGCTATTTTTACCGCAGAAGTTGTCTAACTTGCGGTAATTCCGGGTATACTTACTATGGTGTTTACAGCTAAAGACACGGTGTGGCTGTAGAGTGGTTTTATCGCCTAAAGACAGTATAACAATAAAGAAGCCTTTACTAAAGGTGTAGTCCTGGTATCGATTAAACGCGGTATTAGGATCCTTAAAGGTCTCACCATTATATAGCTCTAAAAGGTGGTGGGCGGGCATAGAGTTAACCACCTTTTTTACTACTGGAGCCAGGTCCGGGTGCAAATGGTGGTTTAGCTACTACTCTAGACGTTAGATCTTAACTTCTGGCGATAGTAATTAAAGCTATAGTGGAAGAGGATCATTTATATCATATACTGAAGGAGCAGAAGCAGCACGACATTTATAACCGCTGGGAGTTGGAGTTCTAGGAGGGGGTAGAGGAGAGAACGACTCCTATATAAAGGCCTGCGCTGAGCTCTCTATACCTGTATACTATAGCCGGCAAAGCCAAGATGGGGTTAACGGAGCCTAAGAAACCTTATATTAAGCAGCTAGAGCAACCTGGTAAAGGGGTGGTGGGGTATTAAGGACTTTAATAGGGTTGCTCTAGCGATCACTAGGTTTTCGTACCGGAGCAGCGGAGGCAGTATGGGCAGTATAGGCTGTATAGGCTGTAGGGCAACGCTATAGGAGCTTATCAAGGTTAGGAAGAGTCGAATTAATATTAAACAAAGAGCTATTGGCCATGCTATATAGTAGGAAGTTGATATAGGCTTTGTAAGGTGTAGATTTGGAGCGACTTTATAGTAAAAAACTTCCAGAACTTGCTATTAAAGTCGTCTGACTTTGGCGTTATATCTTAAACCTAGCACTAATGTTTACTTTATAAGCTGTTTAGGGCTTTTAGTCTATATAATAAGCTATTAATTCCGCACCCTGAACTAGTCTATTTACCACGTAGTTGCATAGATATTCTATAATATAAATTGCGGTGAGGATATGCTTTTTTGAAGTTCTTTAGCCACCCCGATAGCGGCCCGTGTGGGACTTAGTAAGCGCTTACTAATCTTGAATGTGTGGGATGAATGTGCCTGGAGACGCTCCGCACAAAACCTGTTCATCGACGCCTCAAGCGCTAAGTGCCGCACAGCGCAAGAACGGACGAGATAACCAACTATGAAACGGTGCTATACTCCAAGACACGGAGGCGACACGATACTTTCTACAACGTCTCATACCTAGTTCGATTCCCCTCCGTTGTATGGCGCTTGCACAGCCTGGGGCAGCTGCCTAGAACCCTCACGAATATTGTGGCCGTGGTAAGTACCCTCTAGTGATCATGGAATGTATACTTGCAGCAAAAGGCTGTAAAGTAATCCCTGCGTTACTTTATGCACGTCGATCTTCCGTCATTGTGCTCCAAGAAATAGTGAAAATTTCATATATCAACTATGATACTTCCTTCAACCAGAACGCAATATTTTTCTAGGACCTTTTCTATTAGACTCTCTTCTCATCAGGATTTAGCAGTCTATTGGACCCATTCGGCAAACCGTGATTTTAAGGATTGGTTGTTTTATATCAGCATAGAACATTAAGAAGGTATCCGAAGTCCGGTAAGAGTTTGCAAACACCATGCTGTGTACAGTATGCGAATCCATGCTGCGCAATCCAACCAGGGGAAATCAAACCAGCGCCCACCACGAAACGATTACAAGCCTCAAGTCAGCCGCTGCATTGGGCTGTCTTATCTGCATAGCAGTGCTTGATGAGCTACAAAGGATTAGCGATCTCAATTCTGACCGCCATGGTTACGAAGAGCCGTTCTTAAAGCCGTTCTTAAAGTACCATTACTTCCACCCCTTTGGTTACAATATTTCAGGGATGAATCGAAGGATTCTTTGCGATTTCTCCCTTATTCCACCGTCTCAGGATCCGCTTCGGCTACCCGAATTTCACAGTGGGACATCTGAATCTCATGCATCCTCCATCGGTATCAATTATCGTATCCCACCAGACACTGGTGATCCAGCTGTGGCAGAACTAGCACTTTCTTGGTTGAGGAAATGTCTTGAAAATCATGAAAGATGTGGCCGCGGCCAAGATCCGGATTTCTCCCCTCCAAGGCTCCTCGATGTGAGTGGAAATCAACCACGCCTAATTCTTACCAATTTGGAAACGCCGGATGGGCCTTATGCAACGTTCTCCCACTGTTGGGGACCCAATCCAACTTTTCTGAGGCTTACAAGTTCTCTTATCAAGGAGATGCAAATCCAAATATTAACAGAGCGTCTTCCAGAAAATTTCCGCAATGCCGTTCAAATTTGCCGGAGGCTCCGAGTGAAATATTTGTGGATTGATTCATTATGCATCATTCAGTCAGGGGAAGGGAGTCAGCAGGACTGGCTGTTCCACCTGTCTGCAATGCAATTGATCTATTCAAATTGCCTAATTAACATCGCGTCAACACGTGCCCCAAATGCCAATGGATCCTGCTATACTCGGCGAAATCCGGAGCAAGTCGAAGCTTGTATTGTCCCTTACAATACCTACGTTATAGGAGCTGAAAGTATCGAACCACGGCTTCTCGTCTATCACCAGCTGCTTATGAGAGGCTGCCAGCTCACTCCATTAGGGTCGCGTGGATGGGTTCTACAAGAGCGGGTTCTCTCCCCCAGAGTATTATATTTCGGGCCCAAACAGGTCTTCTGGGAGTGCTCGCAGTCACAGAACGAATGTGAGGCATACCCTGCTGGATTAAAACACCGATTCAGCCCATGCGGACCTTTTGAATTGCCAGCCAAGGACCTTCCATCCTCTGAACCAGATTACAACCTTTGGCAACATTTGATAAAGACATACACGGCCTGCTCACTTACACGCCCTGAAACTGACAAGCTTGGGGCCTTCTCTGGTATTGCAGAACGCATGGCTTTGACATTCCAGGGAGATTACATAGCAGGATATTTCCAGAGCGAGTTACCCGAGGCTTTATTATGGTCAATACCAAGACTGTCAGTGCCACCGGCTCCCCCAGGTCATGTCAATGGTTATAGGGCTCCATCTTGGAGCTGGGCCAGCACAGATGTGCAGATACAGCCGTACGTGGAGTACACATCAATGTACAACATGCATAACCCTGAGCCAACCATCCTTCTAGATATCCTGGATTTCAGAATATGCCTACTCGACCCTCAAAACAAATTTGGCCCACTTCAACATGCGGAGCTAACTCTTGGTGGAAGAGTGGCACAATTGGCATGGGACAGCACTGTCCCTTTACTGGATACAGAGTTCGTTATTCCTGGGCTTGGGTGCTCGAGTCACGGTATCGACTTCTTTTTCGACAACGAAACTGCCTTCTATTCAGATCAAGGGGGTGTTTTGATACTAAGTGTAGTGGGCTATGAAGGTTGGTGCATTGATGGGCTTGTGATAAAGCTCGTAAAATCTGGTTCAGAGACATATACCAGGCTAGGCAAGGCAAGAGTGTATAGCAAGGACATCACAGCACGTTTTGCGGCCATTGAAAAGAAAAGGATCGTGCTTGTGTAATAGTAAAGGGCTGAATGAAGCACCTCTTTCGGTATATTTTTCTACGTTCTATTTCTTTCTTATGAATTTTGTCTATACTCCATTTAAGAAACAGCAGCAGCCAACAGTGAACTGCTCGCGAGGAATTTCTAGACAGCCATATCATGAAGAATCATTATATGATATACTCTCTAGTCCGAGCCAACCAGAATTATATTATATGTAAGCGAGCTCACTTATACAAGTCACTATTATAGGCAGGCTAGGATCTCTATCCCTTCAGCAACATCACGTGTCCAGCCATCCGATCTTCAGCTCTTCTCAGCCTTTCTATCATAAAAGAGTTTTTACTCCTCTCCGCGAACAGCTTTTTTCTTGAATAGCCTTGTCATATAATGCTGAGGGACGGAAGACTTCGCAGCGATTTAGAGGAGCAGATTCATGACCTGGATCGTGAGGATGCGACGCTGCTCTTCGAGCTCCGGAAGAAGCCGAAAACTAAAGATATCGACCTGGAAGGGATTCCCGCCATTAAAACACCTGGTTATAGCAACTGGATTTAGGCAGAACAGCAATGCACCCAGCGAAATGGATTAATAAGAGAAGAGGTTGGCATAGTGTAGGAGCTGTTTCGACTGTATCAAGAAGGCGGGGACCTCGCCGAGTTCTATCATTACCTATTGACAAATCCAAGGATATATTTGCTGAATGCTTGGAAAAATACAAGGCGAATTTTCTGCCTAAACTCCCAAGATTCGGACAGGATCCGGACAGTAACACTTGGCGGTAACCTTACTTTCCGAATCTTCTGCCAAGTTTAATTATACCGGTGTAAAATCTGCGGCTTAGGGCTTATTTTTTAATATTCTCTAAATACCCCTGCGGCTCTACGCCGAATTTAACTATCCCAGTGATCTTTTTGGGCTGGAGCCAATATGGAGCTCCAGGATGGACTAAGGCTTGCCCTGGAGTGGATTTAAGGTAGTGGAGCTCTTGTAGCTCCAAACCCTAACGTATGTGATGGGGTTTTGACCGACACCCTAGTTTTGACCGAGCTAGCGTACCGCCTGCTATTTTAAGTAAAGTTTTATTGTTCTGCCAAAATTAAAGTAACACATATATTTAAAAGGCGGTGTATCGTGCTAAGGCTTACCTAGGCGTAATAGATACAACTTAGGTAAAATTTTGATGTTCCTTTCGGTCAAAACTAGGGTGTCGGTCAAAACCCATCATATACGTTATACCAAATCGGGAGGGAGGAAAGGACATTATATCGTCAGTGCGTAAGATTAGCCAATCGGGGGTTTCCGCAATGGCTTAGCGTTCTTAATTGCTAGTATCAGCCACCAAATCTAGAACTTTTAGTCATACCTTAGCCCTTACCGCCACTATTGTCCTTGCCGTCGCTTTTTTTACCTCCCCCTCAGTATTACTATTTACCCTTTTAGTATTATTCCTCGCTAACTAATATAGAACGATTCTTCCCTATCCATACACCTGCCTTAGATAATATCCTTAATTAACCCAAACGGAACTGACGCGTTAAGGAACAGCAAGTAGTATATTTGGTGTCACGCCTTGTTAAAGGCGCCTAAAAATACCAAAATACGAATGTTACCGATATAGCATAAGCGTAAGGAGGAGGCATTAGAGGTAGAGTTCGCCGCTATTAAGGTAATTCTTAATTAAGGCAACAATACTAATAACGGTGATAAGAATAGAGAGGTCAATAAGGACAATAAGACGAGAATCTAATTTAATATTGGTAGCATTTGCCACCTTTACCTCTACCTCTTCAGCACTATATTTATGCCAAGACTTACTATTTATAGTATATATTTGCTTCGGTGCTCCAGCATTTGGTGGGCTGGTGGAGTGGATTTGAGCCCGGATCCACTCCAGTCCAGTCCAAAAAGATCACTGAACCACCCTAGGTGGGGGGCAAGCTAAAATAGGTTCTAAGTAGTGTCTTAGCCTCCCTTACCGCCTGTTAGGCCGCTAGATTAGCAGAAGATTCGGACAGCAAAATTATTACCAAGTGTTACTGTTCGCATCCTGTCCGATCAAGATTCAACATGAGTACACTGTCTCCATTGAAACTCAACAGCTACGGTGATGCCATTTACGATCGCACCCGCTTTTTGAAAACGGTCTCAGATCTCATGAACTTTATGAGAGAAGGGTTAGGGCCGTTGTTACCAGCCTCACAACAGATAAATCAGTATTAAAGCAACCATGGTCAATCTGAGACTCAGCATGGAGGCTCAAGTATACAAATGGACTCTTCTGATGTGGTTTGCTCTGTTTCATTGCACAATTCCGGTCAACACAACTCTGACAGCATTATGTTGGAAGAGCCACAAAAAACACCTAATGTGTCTCACAACACGAACGAAAACGTGGCTAAGACTCCTAATCTTAGGCCGGTGGCCTATCCAGGCTTAACAAGTAAAGGCTTGATGATATAATTCGCCGGCTCCTCACTGCGCGATCGAAGGAAGGTGATGTATTCCGAAGTTATTCCATCATCGGCAGGTTTCCTAAAGGTTCACTAAAGGTTCAAACCCAGTGATGGAATTGGACTGGACTGGAGTGGATTCAAGCTCAAATTCACTCCATCCAGCTAGTAAATTGTTTGACTCTAGGAGCTCCACGGAGCTCCACTATATTTATATGCTATATTTAGAAAAGCCTAGCATTAGTATGGTGTTGTAAAAGGAAGCGTAGATACATAATAACTCACTAAAAGCTGCCTATATTATGCCTTACCAATAAATTCAGCCTTATAGTTAATCTTAATAGCCGGATATTGCTTATCTAGTTCCTCTTCCTCCTTATTAATTATATCTTCTACTTAAGTAGAGACCTCTGTAGTAACTGCGGCAGTAAGTTAAGCCTTAGCAGCTTCCTTAAGCAATATCCTTTCGCAAGCCTCTCCTACCATCTTATCTACTTCCTTATTGTTAAATGTGCCTTTTAGTAATGGCCCGAACGAGTACTAAAGAACCTTATTTGCCTTAATAATATCCATTTATAATTAGGAATGTTGGTCCTTAAAAAGAATCTTACAGCTGCTAAAGAGCCGCTCGTATTCGTCGCTTATGGGAGGTATAGCTAAGGGGGTGTTCGGTTGCAATTTAGAGGCCTTAGATTTAGTTCAGAATCGGTTGATTCGGAGTAGTTTCGTCTGCACAGCCTTAAAGTTTTAATATTTCTCTTACTGCTCGCAAAACGCCAGAATAGTACGCTAAAATATTGGCAACTTTACCGTATACAGCTTCTGAAATAGAGCTCTTGGCGTCATTTTAATATAGAGCTCGAAGCTCCAGCTTTAGATTCCATTTTAATATAAGACCTCCAGATTGTATACGCCCGTGCTTTTACAAAGCCACAAACGCGTATCAAATTAGGAAGGAACGCGTCCTTTTCTACCAGACTTTTAGTTTAGATCTAATCTGAAGTTTTATAACTAAACACCCCCTAAAATATCAAGCGCAAATCGAGCAAGATTAGGCTGGCTCCCGTAGCGATCTAGCTAGTATTGTATAACGTTGGTCCTCGGTAAGAAGTACGCGGATAGTGGCAAGATACTCTTTAAAGCGATCAATCGGTAGCAAGTTGTTAGATTTGGGTTGAGGCTCTTGGGTGTAAGAATTACGTCGTCAGATGCAGAAGGCAATTCAGCCGATAAATATTGCTCCATGGCGGCAGTAAGGAAGAAGATGAGGATCAAAGCGACGACGACGACAGGGGCAGGAGGAACAACACTTGTATACACCAGAGTTTTTAGATTGTATGGCTTGTACACCCAATTCTAAAATTATATCTTATCGTTAACGTCGTTGATTGGCTCTATCCTTAAGTTATACCTGCCGAATCGGGTTAGAGAATTGGAGCTCCAAGAGCTCCGCAGCTTCAAATCCACTCCATCCAACCAATCAAATTGACAGGATCCAGTCCAGTCAAAATACGCCTCCACCGTGGAGCTCCTAAATTAACCCAGTCCAATTCCATCACTGTTCAAACCATCCCATAGTGTCAGAACGAACTCGTTTATAGATTAATCTACGAAGAAAAGAGACTATATATACAAGAGGTAGGTGTCGCACAGTAGAACTCGTGTGTTGATTGATCTATGAAATAAAGAGACTATATATACATGATGTAAGCGCAGGCAACAGGAACAGATGGTAAGACATAGGGTGGTAAGCAGCAGGGTAGTGAATCATAAGGTGGTAGGCATCGAAGACAGTAGGAAGACGGTAGTAAGTAGGTTTGATTCAGGTCGACAGTAGGTGAGTGATAGGCACCCCTGATCTAACCCTGATATAGTAGTGGTCGATACCAGGTCGATACATAGAAAAGTTACTGTTGCTCAAAAAGGATGATATAGTCTTTAAAATCATTCGAAAGGGTGCTCGTAGAATTAGAGGGTGACGAACATATGCCTCCTTCAAGACTCTTAAGGGATTCGGTCTCTACAAGGTATGTTTCCGCCTAACTACATTCCCTTACCTGACTCGCTTTCTTAACTGCTTCAACCTCTCGTCTCTACACTCCAGAGTGTGAAATTTGCCTCATTATCCCTTGCAACGTCAAATCGGGTCCTTAGGTTATCGATAAGGACCAGCCAATTAGATTAGCTAAATTCGGCGCCGTACAAGGCTGGTGATATTCATAATATACTATATCAAATTGACATAAGATTAATTTTTGGAGTTAAGTCGCTCAATATAAGGCCTCTAGCAGTCGTCCTTCCTGCAGAATGGTTTTTTATATATATCTATATTGATATACGGTGTTTTTGCACGGACTACTTGCTCTAAGGGCCCTGACATCAGTGGTCTTAAGAATATTTTTATTCATTCATTTTTATGAATATATTCATTTATAATAAATGATATGCATTAAATATTTTTTTTCCCTTATAAATTGAATTATTCATAAGCTTATAAATATATATATAGATTTTTAATTTTATAAATATTAAGGTAGATTATATAGTATTAATACTACGCCGGTCATTCCTAAAAATACATAGGAACTCAATATTTTGGTTTCCTGCGCAGATACCTTCATTATTTTTTAAGTTCTACTTACCCCCCCCAACACCACCAGTATCGCAATACTATGGCTCTATTACAGTCAGAGTCCATTATATATAGTTATAGCAGTAGTTCTAGTACTCAATCTAAACTATCTAAGCTTAATAGCAACCAATTTAATAACCCTAATACCAATAAAGATTATAACGCGTCATCCTCTAACCAATCCTCCGGTTCTCTCCCACCTAGCTTAAAGAAACGAAAGATTTGCGCAATAAATACTTAGTCCTATATACAGGAGCCTCGCGAGGGCGAGCCAGTTAAGAATAAGAACGGCAGGCAATACTGGTACTGTACTAAGTGTATATTCTAGCAAGAGGTAATTACTACCAATATTCGCACGCATCTATATAAGAAGCACGGTATTACCGTTAAGGAGGAGGACTTAGTAATTAAGAAAGTTACAAAGCAGAGACTTAAGGGCCTATATTAAAAGTAGGGTAAAGCCCAAGTTTAAAAGGTTAAGGAGGAGAAGGAATGTATACTAAGGGAGTCTATTAATTAACCAGTTATTTAGGAGGCTTTAGCGCAGTTAATCATTATTTAAAATCTACTGTATAAGGCAGTAACTTAGCTAGAGCTTTAAGCGCTTCTTCTAGTAGTAAACTATACTTATGATAAAGTTCTGGTTGACTCTAGCGCAACTGTACTAAAGCTAATTGAGGAGTTGTTCCTACTAGATAAAGCTATCCTGAAATAAAAGCTCCATACCTCTCTTACCCCTATATACCTCTTGCTTGACGCATGGAGCTTACTAAATTGGAAGACTTTTATCGCAATCTACACCTACTTTATTGATAGTACTGGCGTACTACGCAAAGCCTTACTTGCTCTCCCTTTTCTACCTGGCAGGCACGGAGGCGATAAGTAGGTAGAGGTTCTCTAGTAAGTCCTCTAAGACTACCAAATACTTAATAAGATTGGGCATTGTGTTGGCGATAATCACGGAAGCAATGATAAGCTTCTTAAACGACTCTCTACACGGCTTAAAGATGCAGAAATAGAAGCTCGATTTAACGCCAAGTAATACCGCATTCGCTGCCATGGCTATATACTTAATATTGCCGCGTAGGCCTTCTTCTTCTCTAAGGATAAGGAAGCTGTTAATATTACCTTCTAAGAGGCTCGCGTAAAGCTTAAACAAGATTTAGATCTTAATAAGGATTAAATTAAGGAACTTCTGGCTTAAAAATTTAAGAAAGGGAAAGCTAGTAAGTATACTTATTAAACAATTGGCCCTCTAGGAAAGGTGTATAATGTTATTATATATATTTAAAGCTCTAACGCCTACTATAACCACTTTATTGCTATTGCCCTATGAGTAGTCCCTATGGATAATAAGACGCGTTGGAACTTGTGGTATAAGATAATACTAGTGGCTCTAGAATTGAGGGCGGCAATTAGTAAATATTAGGAAGAGTATATTAATAAGTTTAATAAGGAAGATATTTTTAACGCTACTAACTAGAAGGCTTTAGAAAGTATTAGAGACTTCCTATAGCCCTTTAAGCGCGTTATAAAGGAGACGGAAGGTGATTATGCAACGCTTAATAAGGTCTTGTATATAATGGACTTTATGGTGGAACATTTTAAGACGTCTCTTGAAAAGTACGCCACAAATTTAAAGCTCTGCGACTGTATACGTACTAGTTGGCATGCCTTTAATAAATACTACCTGAAGACGGACGAAGTTACTGCCTATGGCGTAGCTCTACTACTGGCACCTTACTGGCGGAAGAACTATATTACTTGTAATTGGAAGGCCTCCTAGAGGAAGCTAGTAATTAATGCAGCTTGAAAGCTCTGGGTAACTTAATATAAGGATATGTATAAGGGTGAGGTAGCTATATAGAAAGCTTCTAAACACGTTTAAGAACCTAACGCGTATAATATTTGGAATAAGAAACAATTAGTCCTTAACGCAATTAACAATAAATTTAATTACTTTATTAATGCCTCCCCTATAAGCCTTCCTCTAGGCATGACTGCTCTTAATTAGTGGCTTACTCTAAGCAATTGCGCTAGCTACCTATGCCTCTACTGTATGGCAATTGATATTCTTTCTATACCCCCTATGTTGGCTGAACCAGAATGTGTTTTCTTAGGAGCTCGGTGGATGATATCCTAGTAACAAATAAGGCTTGGACTAGGGAATATTAAGAAAACGGAGTGCTTAAAGTTATAGATAAGAACAGGGCTTGTGGCAGGATAGAGGAAGGAGCTTATATTAGGTATAAATATTATAGCTGAGGATTAGGGAGGGGTGTAGGAAGGCGTCGGCGACGGCGATAGCGACAATTAATTATAACACTATACCAAGACTGGCAATAGAGCTTACCTAAGCTATATTCATTATATGCATTCAAATCATGAATATTTTTGGCGCGCTTATGAATTAAATGAATATTTGGCATGAATATGCATGCATTCATTACTAAGACCACTGCCTGACGTTGCAAGGGATAGCACCTTCATCGTGTGCTATCGTTATCTAACGCTGCCAGTGCCATATATTGAGGGGATGCCACCTCAAGCTAAGCATCTCGCAATAGCACCAAAGCACGCTACCACAGTTCTTGTCAGCCGGAACTTGAGGCTATATATTGTCCTAATTGGCGCTGCCAATAGGACCGGTTCTTTTGGTGCCCAGTTGGGTCCGACAGTTCTTCCTTGCGTACTAGGCATCTTACTAGCACCCCGATACCAATGTTGCCAAAGCTTGAACTGGCTGGGTTACAAAAACCTCAATGCTAGTAGCAATGTTGCCTTCGAAGGGAAATACTCGCTCGAGCTTATTTACGGATGGCCACCAACCTGGCTCACTTTCGCCGCGTCTCTCGCTGTCCTGCTCAGCTTTGGAGTTGGTCTGGGGCACATGCTAAAAACAGGCGATGTGAGCACTGCGTGGACGATCGCTTCGTATGATGTGGCTGGGGGAAGTACCTGCCCTACTACCGTACCTATTGTTGACTAGGACATGAGCTGAAGATAATTATCACAGCTGTTATAGCGCTGATCGCTATCCTGGGGAGTTTGAGCGAAGTGTGAGACTTAACAAGGGGATACTACCGCATGACAAAATAAGGGAAATGGGTTTCACATGCTAATAGATTGCGACGCATAGTGTGACGAATCGAGATAATGGTTACTAGCGACATAAATAATCAATTGATATATCTAGCAGAGTATTTCGTCCAATAAAGCTGGCGGGCCAATGCTGGTCAAGTTCGTCTTTTGCGCTCTTTCATGTGGTCATAATGTGCACTGCCTATATCTACACCATAGAGAATATTATAGATCGGTTACGACGGCCTTACGAATGTTCATTTCCATCTCTTTTCAATGCAAACCTGGCGGACGCAGCCCCCGGAATTTTAACTTCGAGACCATTGACCTAGTCGAACACGGTCGCTTCGCTCAGCCTCTATAAAGTTATTAGTCTATGAGACCTATACGTCTCAGCTATAGCGAATGCCATCATCTCCCTCTATTCCCTTTTCATTACCACAGGAACCTAAGGCCTGACAAAAAAATTGCATATTAGACGTTCTTACTATCACGTATCTACTATGCGGAGGATGCGCAGGGACAGCCTTGTATATAGCTCATTCGTCATCTTAGAGACAAACTAGCATACAATACACTATGTATCTTACAGTTTGCTCATTCTTCCGTAACAGTATCCCTATCTCGACACACCGGCCAAGCTAGGAGCAAGGACTAGGAGTTTGCAATCAGCCACCTTCCAAATCTCTACATCCACACCTGCAGCTCTACTAACTCTGAAGCACCTCTACCACCCATGCTGAGTGCTTCCACAAACCGGCCTACAGCTGCCTGTAGCTAGCTTTCCTCCAACAGACGCGATTCATGCTCACGAAATGCGCTCATGCCAGAAACACGCTACGCGGGCCCAACGCGTCAGGAGCAGCGCAACAACAGCGCCGCAGAATCGCACGTCGCCATCGCTGCGTCATGTCCTTCGGCGTGGCGAACACCGAGCTCACGAATCATGTCGTGCGACGCGGGGTGCATTCACGTTGAGGCTGCTAGCCCACTGCATGGTCGCAAAACGTCCATCGGAGCAGGCCCCGCAATCTCGCCCGCTCTCCAGGTTGCGTCAGATCTTGTAATCGCACTAACAGCGGCCCTAAAAGTGTGAAAGAGCAGCCCGCCTGCCACGCGGGGCAAAGCTGAGCAGCTTTCCAGTTGGCTAGGTAGTTAGGCGGTCAGGTTTTTTTTTTTTTTTTTTTTTAAACTCACCGGTCGCGGGACCCGTGCCTCTCTCCCCCTCACTACGAGTAAGAGAAACATCATCGCGTCGACTTGTTTGCCCCGTAACAAGGAGGAGGCAGGCTAAGCATAAGTTTGGCGTTCCGCTAGTGCGGAGCGATCGTCGTTGTGGGAGCGCGGGTCACGAGCACGAGCGCGAAGTGGCGGTGGTGGCCTTAAATTTAAAAGCCGCACACTTTTAACTTCATACTATCCGGAGCAACTGGAAAATTCGGATGCAACCGAGGGAGAATAGGGCTGTAGTTAGGGGAGTCCTGGTGAAGCCAGGAAGGTGGTAGGCGATGAGGCGCTAGGACCATTGAATATTGAGGTGCTGAAGGGACTAGTGTTTCGCTAGTTTTGCGCGCCTTGCGAGTTTAAAGACGAGTGAAAAACGAGGCGGTTTAGGTTCTTGAGAAAGGGTGTGAAACGAGACGAGGCAGTACGGTAGAAGCGGGGTTCATGGCCGTGATCAGGCTTCAGGAGGGATCATGGTGGTGAGGCTTTTCTTCGCGGTGCTTGACTAGTAAATAGGACTGTTCGTGTGCCGACTTTGGCGAATTTGATTGGGATTTGAGATATCTCAATGCGAAACTGGACCATAGAGCTGAAAATGATCTGATTGAGTCGTTTGGATGTTATCTATTCTTGATATCTATCAATTCTGTTGGCTTTGCGTCCTTTTCACCTGTTACAGACCCTATTCGATATTGTGGTATACCTAGCTTTGGCTGTAAACAAGCTCTTTGTTTGATAAATCAGTTAAGATATCCAACAAAGATGCAATAGATAGTCGATACGAATTAGCACCGAAGGCTAGTATACAGAATAAGACTCAATTGACATGAAAGAAATGTGGGAGTGTTGATTTAGGTAAATGTTAATTCCCTAGCCCAAGCCGGCGTCCCGGGGAACAGCTTGTTCCATCCATAAGGCATCGTAGCCCCACACCTCTATCTCCGCTCTACGCTGCATGAAATCGAGGTCTAAGACTTCTCACCATTTCCTGTTTTTTCCGGTGGTTCAAGAGGAGCTGCCAGGGGTTGGGAAAGGGGGCAACAACGGTGCTAAAAAATCTGACGTGGTGATAGAAGGCCGAACGAATTACTGGGACTTAGGATCTCGTGCTAAGTACATACGCGCGTATAAGAATGAAGAATTGGCCTGCGGGGCGGGTCGATATTAAGCAAGCAACGGGCTCGACTATCATTTCACTGAAGTGGTGTGGGTTCGAACGGTCAGAAACCTGTGCGCTGATAGATTGATCTGGAGTAGCGGTGAGCAAAGTCTGGGGTAGTTTGAAACAGGTGTTCGTAGATGGGGTGTGAAATGAGCTGGCTATGCTAGGAGAAGATGGATTAAAGATCACGATGTCTGAAAGTGAAACATATACGGTGCAGCGGGCTTTCTGATGGCCCTGCTGCAAGGCCACCATAGCTGGAACGTGTGGATTGGATGGGAGGGATGGCAATCCTTAGCGGGATGGCCGATGAGGGTGAGCAAAGAAGTACCTGTGGAATGTCAAACGTCAACCTCTGGCTATTTACCCGACCTGGATTTATCCTGCTGCGGGGGTAGCCCGATGTCGTTTTGGAAGTCAGACGTCTGGATACGGCCTCGCGCAAGATTACTGCAGTGCAGCCTCTACACATTAGCCAGTAGATCTGGGAGGTACAAGGCGTTGGGCTGGGGTACATGGTCGGAAGTCGCATTGGAGGGATTGAAATCAAGCGGTTCGGGCCTTCTATCGTGCCTCAGGAGATAGCACAGTCAGACGGGTTCCAGAGCATCGGTTTTCTTCGAGAATAGAAGAGATGACCGTGCTAAAAGCTGTCTTGCGCGTCTGAGCCACGACTAGGTGGCACAAACCGCGGTGTCGGGATTCTAAAAGTACAATCGAAAGAGGATAATATACCAATTCCAGGGAAGGCCTGGCCAAATGGTTGATTAATTCCAAGCAGATGACCAGAACGATGCCCGTACTGCCACACGGATAAAATTGGAGACGGGCTTTTGTCAGCGCAGTCCCGAGAGAGTGGTCTCTGCAGTTCTCTTTCCACTCAGCCCGACACTGGGGAAGAGGTTGCATTTTAATATCGAATACTGACTAAGGCCTAGCTGACCACCACGATGGCGAAGTTTAGGAATCCACGGGTTGAGATTAGCATGAATTTCACCGTAAAGAATGAATGCAGCTGACGGATAAGCAGGCAGTGTCACCATAACTAACGGAAATTCGAAAATAGTAGAAAACAGCGCGCTAGCTTTGGAAAGACTGAATCGATAATGTAATGAGTAATGCAGGGAAGTAGATGAAATTTAGATATTCATGCCTCTAAGATGGAAGGAGGCCAATAAGCAAGCTCAAACACAGCATACATGGGCGCCGTGTTTGGGAGCATGTCACGGCCGGTGCTGGAACACTAAAAGTTGGAAGCCCAGCTCTGCAGAGAGCAAACCTTACTTTTTTCGATAGCATCACTGGCGTGGTATAATTGGCGTGGAATATGAATGGTTGAGGCCGATCCGTTGGGACCTTTCCCAGCTAGGAGCTGCGATCCTAAACTGCGGCAATGCTAGGAAGATTTTGGCGAAGCCACGGACAAAGAAGGGACGAGCAGCACCCAAGCCGTTGCCAGGGAACCCAAGTTCGTGGCACGGATTGTGATAAGCACGTGGGACATCAGTTGCATGAGCAGCGTGTGCCACAGGTGAGCGTGGGGGGAAACGGACTTGGATTGGGGAGTGCAGAGCCAAGTGGGCAGTGGGGCAGTGGATAGTGGCACATGAGCGTTGCCTATCGCTTGGAAAGAGGAGGCGGTCGCTTACCTCGCAGAAGCAAAACGGCATTGCTACCTTTTTGCTCTAGAGAGTTAGAAGTTGGAGAGATGGCAATGGGAAGAAATGTTGTCGTCATGTCGTTGCACCGCGGTGCGTGTTTCAAACTTCTGTGCAGCTGCGGGAAAGAGGAGACAGTCGATGCATCTGGGTAACGGCCGACAAGCTTCAGCTACTGTCCCGGGACCAGAAGAGCGGCATCGCTGCTTTGGCCCGTTCGAGCAGGCAGCTCAATGTAAACGCGACGACCACGCGATGAATCGAGCCTTGTGCCCCGGGTCCTCATAATCGGAAGCGTGGTAACCTCGGTTTTGGTCCCGGAAACGATGCTAGCGGCTGGCTGGTCTCCCTGGGTTCAGACGAGGTCGAGTTCTTTTCTTTCGTGCGCAAAAAGGACATGGTCTGCAGGGTCTAAAGCTTGGTGAGTCGCAACACTTGACCAAGGGAGGAGCAGGCGGGCTCCGTGCGCGGAAGGAAAATTCACCTCCCCCCGTGAGCTATCCGTCCCGACGGGTCCATTTAGCGCGCCCCTTCGAGCCTGGAGTGGTGAATCTTTTGTAGGAGGCTGGGGTTGCAATCTCGGGAGTCGGCGTAGAACGGCTAACTGGGAGTCGGCGCCATCAGCTGATAAGACAACGAGTTCTGCACGCGCCAAGTGCGGATTATGCCGTGAGGTGAAGATGTGATGTGGCTTGTGATGAGAAAGGGTACGGGAAGCGGTCAGGCTGCCGGAGGGAGGCGATCGCTGAGCTAGTCCTACATTGGCACTGCGGCCTTCCAGCCGAAATGGGTATGTATAGCATTTGATGGTCTGGTGGTCAGCAATTATATCTATCTCCGCTCGCTTTCGCTTTTTGACAGTGGCAGTAGTGGCGGCCACGAGATGGGTCCTGCTTGCTGGGTAAGAGCAACAAGTGGAGCTGTCATGGTGGGAGATGTCCACGACGCTGATTGGCCTGGGGAAGGCAGAGCGCCAGTCAGGGGAGGCCATACGATTCGTGAAGCGGCAGTCCCGTCAAGTCCGGGCTTAAAAGGGATTAACCTCGAGCCATTACCAGGCTGTCGGGCTCCATGGCGCTCAGCCCGTGTCCGGGGAACTGGATGGTGGTGTTTGCCTCTCTTCACGAGTAGGATGCCCCTGTCAGCAATCGCTGCGGAGCTGTGGGGAACATGCTTAAATTGCGGACAGCTTTTGGTGTCGACCTATCAACCTATCGACCAAGTCAACCGAGTGATTCGTCATACGAGTCTGTTCACTCGGCCACCCGTCCCGAAATGGTCATTTCGTATTCGCCATGCGATCGGGTACACACAAAAATGGTAACGCATTCATGTTATAGGCGTAATACAAGCACTTACTACAACGGGTATCACCTAATATTACGGGAGGGCTTCCGCAAGTTCCCTTTAAAATCCCCCTTTCTTTTTGAAACTAAAGACGTCTGAGGCATAACGTCGTCCAAGGATTAACTTCCCTACTCGGAATGCACGATAGGTAGGAAATGGGATGCATCGCATAATCTAACCTTCTGTGTAACACATGCTACTTCGACAACAATTGCCTACCTCACCGCCGTCATGCATCGCAAAGGTGGCTCGTTCCACAAAGCTGAGATGATCGTGCAGTTGCACATTAGGAGTCTCCAAAATCCCCTCCTATGATCATCCGTTTGGCAGCCATGTGCAACCATTTCACGCCGAGACAGTAAGCGAAGGGTTCAAAAGAAACGATACTCTATTGGGTCCGGAGGGAAGAAAGCGAGCTAAGTCCTATTAATTTCTTGGTGAGCTTGGGTCCGGGGAGGCCAAATGAGCATTCGGATCCTACCGTTTAGGCTCTTATCGCACGACTCACGAGAGATTCCTGGAGTGGAAGGTAAGACATGTATACATCTGTGCTGTAACCAGAAATGGAGGAAGAAATTGAGTGTACATTTCTGCTCTAGAAATGCGCACAAGGAAACAATGGCGAAAAGTCTCGGGCCTCGGCCTGGGGTTGTCCCTCACATATCGCTCTGGACCTGATCAGCACATGTCAGCTTGGGAGCCTGGGCGGTCGAACATTCTGGGGCCGCGAAAAGTAGGGGCTTAGGAGTGACTCCAAGGATGGTGGCGATCTTCTGGATGGGCCGGGTATTTGTGGGGTAGAAACCAACACGAAACTCCCTTCCGGACCCGCGGACCGTGTAACAACTGGTAAAGTCTTGCCCTGGTCACAAGGTTGGGAGGTAGACCTGCCAGGCAACCTCGCCAGGAGTTTTGGGAATCGCCACCCTTTCAGCAACGCGGTGAATCTGATGCCGGGCCGAATCTGGGCAGAAGTCATAGGTCATCTGCTTCTCCTGGAGATCAAGAACTCGGAGTGCGGTAGCGACAGCGCGCTGCTTATTTCTCGAAGAGAACAGGCTCTGTGGCGGGAGGCCACGCAGTGCTCCTGATAAACGTCCGGCGATGGTTATCACTTTTGCGAGCTGTACAACGCATGAAACCGGCTGGGTCTTGCGATATCATGCCGCGTCGAGAGGGTTGGGGTTGCACATGATTCCTGTGCTGCGAAGCGATTCGGTGCAATTTAGCAGATGACCTTGAGGGAGAGGGCCTTTTTGTAAAGGCTTGACGTAGCATTATTGGTAGAGACTTGTACCTCCGCGCCCGTAACGGCAGTGCGCTCGTTGTCCGCTCGGTGACTCGAGAAAGTCCCAGCCCCGCTGAAAGCTGGGGCAGCGTGTCTCAAGGTGAAAGTACCCCACTGACACGGGAAACGGGAATCTCAAAATACCCCGTGCTACACTCCGCCACACAAACCAAACCAACAGTCTCGCGCGGGCCGTCGCACGCGTGAGATTTGGCCGTTTGCACTCGCCAATCATAAAGGTTAGCCGTGGCCTTTGTTTCGTTGTCGCCGCTGGCAGAGGATCCTGTCGCTCTCAAAACCAGCAGCATCTGGGTAGAATTGATCCGCCAGACGAGGAGGCGGCCTTCCTAAAGGAGAAAGTCACCAGAACACAGGTTTTCTTGGCCGCTGACGAGAAAAGCCGACCAAGCGTGTGACGCCTCTATTGCAGCGCCGCGTTTCGAATGGATGGCAACAACGCAGCTCATTTGGAATCTCTATAACGCGGATCCTGAGGCTATTGAGCTTCAATAAAACGGCGGGCTCGTCGCTGCCCAAAGGGTCCGAACTGCACGGACACGTGAGAGTCAAGTACTGCCGAAGTACCGTCGTGTTCGCGTTGGTCAGCAGCCCACCGGGGAGAGCTCGGAAGAGGGAAAAAGAAAAAGACGCGGAGGGCAATGAGAGGTACCTATAGTTAGTAGGTAGGTTAAATTCGCAGACACTGAAGATGCAGATCCCCGCCCGCTCGTAGTGACCGCTTTGGGACGTCTGTAACAGTACGGCTGACTTAGCGGTATCATGATTCACGCAAGGTATCATTGGTTTCTGGTGCAACCAATGCCGGCGGCGGAGCGACAGGCGGCGCTCAGGTGACGGGCGGAGCACGACGCGCCGTGAGAGGCTAATATGGGTGATTGATGGACCCCGACGCGCTGCTCAGCTCGGCCGTATTCGTGGTGGCCACGATGCCTGTGCTGCTGAAAACATGTAAAGGCACGCAGGCACGTAGGCAGCGTCGACAGCAGCAGCAGCACATGAATCAGATATGAATGACAAGAGGCTCCAGCAGCGGCGGTGCGACGAGTCAGCGCTGCTCCGCCGGGGCTTCTGGAAGAGAAACCTTCTTGACGGCCTGCCTCGTGACGTGATCCCCACGCCCAGACCGCCGTCCGCAAAGGCTGAGCCCCCCCGTTCGTTTTGGCCCGATCTAGCTTCCCGGAAGCCCCTCTGCGCTCAGGCTGAGGCAATGCCTCCTGCCCTCCGCAGCGCCCCAAAGGAGATAAAGTACACCAGCAGACGCGCCGACTCAGTGATGCTCAAAGAGTCGCGAGTCTGCGCGAGTCTGAGATGCCGTAGTGCGGCGCGCAAGACGGGGCTTGCTGGACTCATGCAACGATGCCGAGTGGCCAGCAACGTCTAAGACGAGGAGCGGTGTCGATGCTTGGCCGGAGCGGCCTTTCTGGCTCAGCAGTCCAGTAGTCGCACGCTTCTGGGGGAAGCCCGAGGTAGGTCCCGCGTGTACTGGCCGACACATCACTTGTACAAGGTGGTAGGTACCCTGGCCAACACTCGCCCTTGCCCCCAGCGCCATCACCCCCATGCTCTGCCCATGTCCATGCGCCGTCCCATGCCCATGCACCGTCCCATGCCCATGCGCAAACGCCTCGTCCCACAGTTCCGGTAGCAGGCTTGTGGTGTGGGAGAGACAGTGGGAGACAGTCGCACCGCCAGCCCACACCTGCCCGATTTATTATGTAGCACCTTTTTCGCCCACCCCTAGGCTTGCCCTTTCTGACAAAGACCGTCACCAACGCCCAAACCCAAACCTCCTCTCCATACCACCAAGCACACGCTCGCTACGGCTCCAGGCCGACGCTCCAGCATTCTTTCGACCAGCCTTTCCGCCCGCTGTCCGACTTATGATTACGGAGCCTCGCACTTGCCGCGTGAATCCTCCGTTGCTCGCCGAGGCTCAAGTTCCTCCACAGGCCTGCCGATCTTGACGCAATCATCACCACCAGGAATATTGCCCACGACGAAAACAGCCACCTCTGCCATTCGGCCGTCTTCATAACAACTACGGCGCCCAGCGACGCCCCCAGCGCTGCTAGAATGCCCTTTCGCTCAGAAAACCCCATTGTGCGGGTAGAGCCCAGCTCCATGCACACAATCGACACCCGCAACGCTGAGAATCTATTCGGGCTGTGGTCTGGTGAGTCCCTGTGCTGTGCAGCTCGCCGGACTTGTGAATTGCCTACTGACGGTGAATGCAGTGTTCTCGAAATGCGCAGAGTCGATGGAGGATGGCAAGCGATACGAAAACCTTAGCTGGAGGCTATGGAACCGTGAAACCTTCTGCTGCGCACCTGATCACAACACTGTTTTTTCACCGCGGTGGTCATTGATGCGCAAGCTATCAAATGACCTTCATGTGCCGGGCCTTTCATCAAGTGTAGACTCCGAATCATCAAACTCGGACGGTGCTCGCACAGCAAATACCTCACGCTCAGACTCAACCTCATCTAGGCCACAAATTCGAAGACAAGATTCTGCTGAAAGCCGGAGTAGAGGCAGGGAGAAGCACATCACACCGATTGATTTGGAGAAGATTGTGAATTCGATCAAAGAGAAGAAGAATCTGGGGCCGCTTTCACCCTTGCCACCACAATTATCTCAAATATTTCCTCTTCATGAGACAAGACCTTGCGAAGACACCACTCCTCGCCCATCATCACCGCCACCTACTGCTCATATCGCACCGGATTCTTCCACATCCACCGTAGCCACCGCTATTGGCAGCGACGGATCAAGTATGAGCCCACCTGTGGGTTCGGACGTCAGCACGTCCACCGATGTCAGCTCGCATAGCATCGTGCATGGCTTCTCGATAGGCCGTATTTCTTCCTCTATCCGCTCTAAGACGCAACTATCAACCCCTACACCTATCCTAAAGGCAGCAGCCCTCCCGAAGGAGCCAGCGAAGAAGAAGGCCCCTGTATTCACACTCGGCGGTTCTTCGGACGAAGGTGACAACAGCTCCTTCGAGACTCAGATGTACCTGGCAAAGCACAGTTCCCTTTCCGATGGCCTAAAGAAGCAAGCGTTCAACCGAAAGACGACTTCTTTCAAGGACGAGGTCACTACGAGAACAATCCAGGATAATAGGTCGTCTGAAAGCGACGAAGCAATTGAGACTGACAGCGAGTCTGAAGAGGATGATTCGGATGACAACGCCATTGAAGACGATGATTATGAGGATGATGAGGACCAGTGGGAGGACGACGACGCCAGTGGTCCATCCAGTGTCAACGACCGGGAACTGTTCCAGCGGGTTGACTCGAGGCCGAATCTCACTTCGCATCGATCTCTCCTAACTACTCTAATGCACGAAGGAGACCGGGCTCAGGCCCTTCAAAACGCAGCTTCACGATCAACTCCTGCCATGCGTAGATCCCGCACTTCATCACCAAACGGACCCTCACTTGCTACATCTCCACAGGAAGACAGTGGTCTAATGATGCGCTCAACTCAGATTCCTCGTTCGAAACCCATTATCATGACTACTTCTAACACGCATCCGCCAGCATTATCTCCTCGCACCACACGCAGGAACATGCTTCAAACCGAGTTGACCGAATCGCTCCGCAAACATCTGTTGTGGGAACGCCAGCAGAAGAACGCGACTAATAATGCTGTGCTTAAGCGACATCAGAGCGCGATCGCTGCTAACCCAGCTCTTCGACGCGCAATGACTACCAGCGACATTAAAAGCATGAATGTTTTCCAGCGGGAAGGCACCGGCAAACCGTCTGCCTACCGAGATATGGCAAAGAACAACTCCTCATACAACGAATACTTTGACCAAGGCCTCCAGGAATACCACCAAAAAGGATGGTAGTGACCTTTAGCATAGCCACGGGCACTTTGCGGAACTCGTGATGTTTTCCTCTGCTTTTCATTGAATCATTGCAATCATTATGTTTTGGGCGGCATTTACGGACTGTGTAATGACACATTTTGGCGTTTCTGGGTTATTCTTTCACTTTCGGTGTCAACGGCTGCACGGGAGGCTCAATTGTGGGTAATGTTTTTGCTCAAAATCTCTTGATACCACTTCCGGCACTGCTACTGCCAATGAGGCTATGACTTTTCTGCTTCATCTTTTCATTTCGGACGGCGGCGGCTCATTTTACTTTGAAGATACGTCACTGGCTCGCGCTAGGTTGTATCGGGTCTCACATGTGCGCTGAGCGTATTTCCGTCGTCTGGTGTGTACTATTACTCACATTGTACTTTTATGGGGCTTTCGGGTGGAGCCGATATACCCTGTTGCGCAAGGCGAGGGCAGCTGACGACTCCACCGTCGTTGAAAGCTCTAGCTATTACCTCACAACCAGTAGAAGGTAGTCAGTTTAGGTACTTAATCAAAAGCAGAACTTGAACATTAATGTCTTCAGCTGAGACCATGGAATGTGCGGATGAGTCGAGCATGGCACACGTTAGGCTTTTTTTTCCTTGCTAGTCGCCAGAAGCATTCTCCCCATCGGCTTTGGTGATTCCCAACAAGATGCAACCTCACAAGCTTGATACGAGCGACGAGCACATGAAAACAAGCTCTGCTTTACCGCTCTTCTGAATCATCACAGAAGCTGGGATGCCCAGTGGCGCTTATGCAGCTTGTGCTGTACGTTTTTATGCATGGCCGGCCGGCGCCAATGGCCGGGTGCTGTTTGCAACCGCCGCCGGGGCGGTCGCCAGAGCCGTAACGGGCAACGCGAGGGCAAGTCGCGACGGTGCGCCTGGGCATTTGCCGCAAATGCTTGAATCATCGTGTCACAACTCCTGACATGGTTGATTTCTCACATCGCTCGCTCGCCCAGCGGGCATTCGCATTGCTCACGTAGCTCGAACATTCTTTTGATAGCTCGCGGAAAGCAATACCAATGGCAAAAGGAAAAAGTCAAAGTGTGGTGGACTACTTTGAGTGTCTGACGATGCCGGATCCGTCATCTCTGGCTGCTGGTTGCGGCGCATGCTGCGACGGCGACGGCGACGCTGCGAGACTGCCTCGTGAGAGCGCTCTCTTCCCAGGGTCCAGCGGGGCCGGAGCAGTGGCGGCCGCGTCGAAGCGCATCGTGAAGATCTTCCATTGCCAGCGCCTGGCGGCTCGCAAATGCAGCCTTATGAGTCGAATCGCCCGGCTGCTGCTCTGCCCGGGTGGACGCTCCCAAGGGCTCTAAAGAGCTGGCTCTCACGCCGTTTCAGCATTCGCAGGTTGCAGAGCGTGACGAGCGCCACGGCCAGCGTGCCACTCCTCTTCCCGCTCGCCATTGCGTCTCAGATACGGCCCCAGGCACACTGTGTGCTGCAGCGCTGCAATCGATTGATTGCCGGCGCCACCAGGCAGAGCAGCCGTTGTTCAATTATGACCTGCTGACCAAAGGGAGTCGGCCCGGGGCAGAGCTCCTGTCACTGCCCTACCCCGGATCGCCCCAGGTTGCAGTCCCGCGCCAATCTTTATCATCATCACTCCATCTAAAAACAACGTCCTATCATGCCCGGGCGACCGCAGCTCTCCGTCAGGCAACCGCAGCGCCCCCGTCCATGGCTTGCCCGGTATGTTGATGTGATGCGCTGGCGCTGGCTAGCCGCTGCAAATGGGTCATCTGCTCATGGTGTTCAGGGCTCGCGACCGCTGAGTTGGCAGCTCCTCAGCCTCATCAACAGGGCCCTGCGCCACCGCGCGCGAAGCCGAAGCTGCTCTATCGATATTTTGAATCAAACTCCGGTAATGCTGACGCCTCCCGTCAAGTGACCCCATCGCCATTCCTCAGTCATTCTCCGTCACCCTTCTGCCACCCTCCCCGTGATTTCATTTGTCGCTTCATCTTCCTCTTGCGGTCGCCCCGTGGGGGTCGCATCACCTGCCCAGCCTCAATGTGACAATGTCACTGCCGTTTCCAAACTCGGCGAGCTGACTTGTTTGTTTTTCTTCCAATAATCCGGCCTCCTGCCCCTTTGTCCACGACAGCTCACGATCCTCTCGCCAGACCGCTGGCGCCATGCAGCATGCCCAACGTCGATCACAGCCGTCTCGGGTCCACCACGGATCCGTCGTGACAGATACCGTTCCTAATCGCCAGGTTCCGCGAGATACACCCACTGCAGATAGCCAATTTGTCGCCCCGTCCATCGATACTTCTCGCAATGCTCGCCGGCCAATGCCAAAGGCCCGAATTGAGGATCCAAGGGGGTTTCAATTATCGCAGATCCGGCGGAGATTTTCTCCAAGGGGCGAAAACGGCAGTGATGGCAACCTTCCAGATGCGCTCATCCGATCCTGACTTCCCCTTTGACATCGAGGCGCTTGACTGCGTCCTTCGCGTCCCGTTTGATTACTCTGAAAGTGGTAAGCCAAGTCTTACAGTAAAAAATCCCAACATGGAACGAGGCTATCAAATCGATGTCGAGAGGGGATTCGAGGCGATAGTTGCAAACGCTCGTGCCTCCACCCTGTTGAATCATATGGATGCCCTGGATAAGCAACTTGAAGCTCCCTTGGTGGCGCAAAAAGCAGCCACCATCAAGATCATATCCAATCTTAGAAAACCAGAGAAGCCTCCGTCTGGGATTCTCCCGAAATATGAACTTCCACACCTCCTCAACAGTAGCGGAGTCGCAGCCGTCTGCTTCTAACCAACCTGTAACTTATAGTGCTGAACAAAAAGCACAAGCACAGTCCAGACGCGAGGCTGAAACCCGCCAGCTGGAATCCAGGCTTGGGAGGTTACCTAAGTTCGCCAAATCTCTTAATGGGCTAGAATATACGGTGCCCATTGAACCTCGTAGCGCATCAGAGCTTCCAGGGGATCTCAAAGGTATCAATACCATCAGTCTCATCGTCCCTGCTCTTTACAATCTAGAGACATGTAGGTTTGAGCTTAGGGGTGTTGACGGCGAAGCAAAAACGAGTGTTGAGAGAGCTTTCCAAGAAAGAGTCTTGCATTATCCTCAAATGACTCTCACGAACCACGTCAATCACCTTTCACAGAACATGCATACTATGGTTACTCAAGCAAATCACAAAACTCGAAATCCCTCGCAATGCGCCGCAGCCCTATTCGCAGCCAACGACAGCTCAAATAACTCGAAGCCGAAGCAGGGGCATCTGACAGAAAACCACGAATTACTTCAGCTTGTGAGTCTTAGTATTACTGTCAAATGTAACTGCTGTAAAGACACTATAGTCGTCTCCAGCATTAAGGACACTGGGAAGCGGGATGGCGCAGGCACTCGCTCGGAAACATGCAAGAAGTGTGCCAATTCTCTGGAATAAGTAATGGCTTATGTCCCGTGTGGGTGATTCGTTGCTGACAATGGGGAGGTTTTAGGACATATCTTATGCATAGCAATTCCATACGTGCTGGTACTTGGACCTCGATGGATGTACCGTGGTGGATCTGTTGCTAAGATGGTGGATGCAGATTTCCGTGTCATCTCCACAAACTCACTAACCCGCATGGCACAGCTTGTTCATCCCAACATGCATTGAATGCTCAACACCATACCCGGCCACAGGAGTTGTCTCCGTCAGAGGAGAAATATCGGTAGCGTTTTGTCGGGAATTGCTACCCGATGAGGTCGGCACGCCGACGTGGCTTCAAGACATTTCCACCTACTAATGTGTTTTGATGATAAGCTTTCCACATTCCGGGAGTGAAGTTCCTCCTGGTCAGCGCTAGCAGGCGTGGTTCATGTAAGTGCCGATAGAGATTCCACCCTTGGAAAGCGGAGGCACCGCCGCCGCTAAAACCTGCAGGCATAAACACGGCAGTTCGCGCGAATCAAGCACCGGCGAAAAGGAAGGTACGTGGATTGATAAAACCCCATAATGTCTCGCCCATGGCAAATACGAACTTTACTGTGGTTTTCCGGCTGGAATTTCCTGGAATATCGCGTCGATTCGTGCTGATTCGGATCTGACTGATGATTGGGACAACAGCCAGCAGAAAACTCGGCATAGTTGCCGGCAATGAGCTGCCATACCGCGGACGGTGCATACATTACAAGAAATCATATTGATGGTTTCGGTATGTCACAACATCTCTCTGAAAGCCATGCAGATATTCCCCGTCTCATGCGAGTCAGGTTTTCCTGTTGCCACGGCCTTCCCGTGTGATAGGTGCGTATGCCTTCCCGCCTTCCCCTTCGCATTCCACCACTGAGATTGCGCCTTACTGAATGCCGTATTATGGGCAGGAATGTTTGACGTTAGTGGCTCCTAGGTGCCATGACCAAAGGTCGGATCATCCCATCGAGCAAGCAAACAGAATGATATAGTAAGTGTAGTGCTGTCCGGGTCAGCAGATGGCGATGTCGAAACTTGTAACGTCATCTGCTCTTTGCACAAGAAAGATTAAGCTTTCCCCGCAGCATCTCGCTTCCAAGCCTCAAACACTTGCCCCCACTCCCCTGTAGACGTGCGCCTCATCAGCGACAGTCCCTTCGCTGGCCCTCATTGCCTCGGTATGTGATCGGCGCTATCTGCTGATTCCTAATCCGCTATCTAGTGGCTTTTGTATGGTTTCTCAACCGCCCGCCGGCCCCCCTCCCGCCCCGTCCGCTTCGTCTCTAATCTGACACGTGAATAATACGATACGTTAGGCTCGCGTGAACAAAACTCCAAAGGACTGCGGCGTGTGCCATGCTTGGCTCACAGTCCGACCTGGAAAAGGCTGCTGGGAAGGTGGCCAGGGTGAGTTGTGATTTCTCATATGTCCTCCCTGCAACGCATCCTCTGCAATTACCGTGTCCTCGGGGAGATTCCTTTCCCAGCCAGCAACACCGCGTCGGGGCGCGTGCCCAAGGTTTCGTTGGGTTTCTCGAATTCCTCCACCTCGACGGAACTTTTTGGTGCGTCATTTTCCCCAACCTAAATTCTCCGCCCGCGTGTCGGAATGTTGTCCGCGCACTCTTGCGCCGCTAACATGGTTCCGCCAGCCACTCTTGAACAACATAGCCCGGCGCCGCGCAAACTCAAAACTGTCGGCCGCCAGCCAGGAATAGCCATGTCTGGAAAGTCGAGGAAAGGGGGGCAGCTGCCGTTACAGGATTCTTTACCCCGGATCTACAGGGCTGCACGCGGCGTTCAAAGAACTCATAGGGCTGACGACCGTTTCGCCACCATGTCCCTCTTTCCATTTGTGGGCTCCCACAAAGAAAACAATGACTTCCTCCGCTTCTTCTGGCCGATGGCGACCGGGGTGGTTTCGATCTTGTGGCACGACCATGGGGTGATATTTCCTTGTGACGCGTGCTGTGGCTAACACTTTTTCATCCATATGCAGGAACGAGGGATAAGATAAGGATGTCTTGAAAAGGCATGCAGCTAACTACTTTTTCTTTACCGTTATTATCGTAATGTTTACTTTGAGGGCAGTGTTTGTCTTTCCGACCATAGATCTCAGATCCACAAAAATACAGGCGCCGGGCCGGCACGAACCGAACGACTTGATTAATCTTCGGTACAAAGCGGAGAACAAAGCGGAAAACGAACATCCAGAACAGCATTGCAGCCGCGGCTTGCAACTTTCTACAAAAAACCGGAATATATGTGGAACTGTCCAATCTCAACGTTTTTCGTACGAAAAGTTTATTATATGAAACATGTCGGGCGAGAGGTGGGTAAAAGTCGGGCTTTCATGTGAAAGAAAAACGAAACGTGCGAGACATTTTCACGGGTTTGGCCAATTTACCACCGCTGTGCTAAGATAAGAAATACTCACAAATAGTCGCTGACAAAATCTCCGCTCTTTACCGCTCTCAACTGCTGAAGTTTTTCAGCTGAAAACGGCAGAGGCGATGCTTGCGCCTTTGCTGACATCTCAGCCCCCCCGGTGCTGCACAGCAGTGACCGAGGGAAAATGTAATAGTGACTTCCAGGTTGTGTCGTCTAGTTGGTAGCCAGCGGGGTTTTCAGATAATGATTATTGATGAGAGTTGCACGATATCACGATAACTTTTTTTCCTCATTCTACTCCTTGGCGTAGAAGTTACAGCTCCAACCCAATGGAAAGTACTATCCTCAATAGCACGGCTTTCGCAATGTCAATTCTTTATTTTCGGCTTTGACGTCGTGAGGGTGATCCTAAAACATGATGGCATCGATCTACAAAATGCGGATACATAACGCTATTCCAACCACACCCGATCAATCGCGTCTTTCCTCTTCCGATGCCATCACTACTTAAGAGCCTCGATAAATTTCAATCATAGCGCAAGTCTTGTCGTGTAACCAAAACGCATGTCAACTACGCAAACAAACCCTTTTTTGACATTATGACGTAATGACAGACGGTCAGCTGCCTCATCTGTCGTAAACCCTTGATAACGCCTAGCCAAACTCGAACACCTTACTCCCGGGCACGTCATCAAACTAACGAATACAGCAGTGTAGGCATCAATGATTCCATTCTTAAACTCGAGAAGAGACTCAAGGGCATAGCCATCGCAGTGTCGCTCGCGTTCTGATAGCTTTGACAACCGTCAGTCAAACCCACGCGACAATCACGACATTGAGCGTCACCATGCCACATTAAGTGCAGTCTCACTGCACATTTTCTACAACTAACCTGGAGGGATCTAACATCCGAGCCACCCCGCCCAGCCTCGTAGTCATCCAATCCCAAGCATCCGCACTTCCGCGGAGCCTGCCCCCACAAAGCTTGGCCTTCTTCCGCTCCACCCCACCCGCTCCGCCGCTCAGAACTCATTCTCGTCGCTTCCGGCGATTATTACATTATTGACCTGGGACGCACGGTTACACAACATGCCGCCAAAGGGTGTTGGTGCGCAAACTATGGCGCAAGCCACGGGTGCGATACGAGCAGCAAGGCGGGAGGGAGCGGGGAAGGGGCGCGTGCGCACCGCCATTCGCTAATAGGCGAGTATGTGCGAATGCATGAGGTAAGGAAATAGACAGGAAATATGAGGAGGCTTGAGGTGGAGGATTGTGGAGGTGCGGAATCACACGGGCGCGGGTACCACGTACGTGGCGTTTGCGCTGTGTTTCCGGTGCTGAAAGGGGAACGGGAGGAAAGGAATGTAAGGGACGGCCGATTGTTTTCGGTCTTTTACTTTTTTGGGGACATGCGAAGGGGAATTATTTGGGATATCGGGAACCCCAACAAAAATTGTTCAAAGCAAGGAAAATGTTGCAGCAAACGCCGACGTACCTTCAGCACCATTCTGCATAGCTGCGTTGCTAGTAACAATTGTTGTCGCTTGGAGATGAGGGGATCGATGACAAAATGTTCGCGCATATCTACCAATGAACGCCAGAGCTGTCAGCCAGTAGTCCAATAATTTGTTTCAGGCATTCGATGATGCGAGGACGCGTGTTTTCGGTGTTGTCTTGTGTGATAAAAAGAAATAGCAAACGGGATTGAAGAGCCGATGCGTAGATAAAACGTGGGGGTTTGGCTGGGCGGCTGAGGATGGCGTTCCGTGAAAACGCCCCGCTTCCGGGGATGCAAACATCGCATCTGCATCTGCATCTGCATCTGCATCTCGAGCCCGCATGGGGCCTTTGGCGAGCTAGCCGGACCAACTATCTGCAGTGACAGCGGCCAGCCACAAATGGGGATTGCTACCAATTGCCGAACGATGTTGCATGCATGCGAGATGTGATGGTGCACGCCTTTGGGTTTCTCGAACGGATCGGCAAGGCCAAATGGAGATCGTGGGTTAAGGACAGGAGAATATTGGAAATAGGATTACCATTACTGCCTGTCTGCATGCAGTCAACCCCAAGGCGTGTGTTCTTTTCTTTGACTTGTCGAGACTTTATAGCGGCTAGTGTCTCGATTGGGCTCAGCCCGGAGTTCTCGGCCAGTGCCATTGGCACAGCGTCCAACGCATCGGCGAAAGCACGCATAGCATATTGCTCGAGGCCAGGGCTCTGCGGATGTGTCAGAAACATGCAGGTTCCAGGTCAATGTTGACTCTGCCTAAATTTGGTGGCGCCATGTTTACCTTGACGGCTGCATCCTCTACTGCTAGTGAGCAGGCAATTTCAGCTGCACCACCCCCGTACACTATGCGGTTGTCTTTGACCAGGTTTCGGACGACACAGAGCGCGTCGTGCAGGGAACGTTTGGCCTCGTCGATAATCTTCAAGTCATGTTTAGTCAGTAAGGTTCCCAATTAGTTCTGGGCGCAATATCAAAACACAAACCAATATCAACCGTATTATAACACCGATAGGAACCGCATGATAGGACACGTACCATCTTGTTACTTCCTCGGACAAATACGGTGACTGCTCGTGTATTAGCACATTCCTCGATGACAAGCATCTTGTCTCTGGTTGTGCCAAAGGTCATCTCCCGAACAACACCGGCAGTCCCAAGCTTCTCAGAGCTCAGGTCCTCAAAACGGGGTACTATTCTACCATTCGTGGCAATGGCAATAAGCTCGATCTCTGGTCCACCAACCCACCGTACGGCCGGAAGTTTGTTGGTAAGGAGAAGATGGTTGGCCTCGTCATCAAATCCCCACTGGCATATCACTACGTTCGCTCCGGTGTCCTTAATCTGCTGGATCATCTCGGTGAACTTGTTAGCTTCGTACTTTTGTAAGCGCTTGAATTCCTCGACGGAAGTGATATCCAGTTTGTGTTTCGTTTTCGGCTTTGGAGGCTCAAATGCGCATGTGAGGATCGCCAGCTTTGCATCTCGCACTTCGGAAGGCATCTGAGGATGGGAGAAGTCTTTATCCACGATGACGCCTTTAACAAGCAGAGAGTCTTCCAGCGAGCCTCCGACTTTGCCATCCACCTTGATCAATTCGAAGTCGACATCTTTTCGCTCCAAATCAGCGACTGATAATACAGCATCCACAGCTATCTGTGCAAACTGATCGTGTGCCTTCGAGACAATCTTGCTCCCTAAACTAGTCTTAGCAACCTTGAAGAGGTTCGATGTCTGTTCTTTCGAGAACGGTATGGTGTCGCTAATTTTGTCTAACTCTGCCACGGCCACCTCGCATGCTTGGTCGTATCCGTCAGCTATCCTGATGGGATGTATGCCCTTGTCGATGAGGTCTGCCGCTTGCTCAAGAAGTGCCCCGGCAAGGACAACTACGCCGGTTGTGCCATCTCCTATCTCGTCATCCTGGGATTTGGAGAGTTCGACTAATAACTTGGCGACATGATTTGAAATTTCCATCTGTAGATTCTGTCAGAGATTGAAAGAACTCTTGGGTCTGTCTATGCGTACTTGTGACAGAATTGTAGCGCCGTCGTTCGTTACAGTAATATCTCCATCTGGCGATATCAGAATCTTATCCAGTCCTCTTGGGCCCTATTACCACGCGTAAGCATGACCCTAAGTCACAACCTGCGAAAGCCATACGAGAGAAGTTTTAACAATGTTCGCGACTGTTCTGGCAGCTAAAATATGTGACTTGACTGCCTCATTGCCATGCTGTCTCTTTTTCTTTCCTTGACTATAAGTTCAGTTAGCACCAGTTTAGACGCTCATGGAAGCTAATCTAGGATATCTTAAGGTGCATACTCTCTAACTATAATGAACGGCCGTCCCTGCTCATCCTTCATCACCTGCGCTGTTATTGACCATGTTAGTTGCCTGTCACTGGTGGTGTGTTGCTTTTCTGGATGCGCTGGATAGGATAAAAGGTACCGTTAGACATATCAAGTTCTGTTGATGCCAAATATTAGCTTGTGGGCCTTGGGAAGAGTCTGCTAAAATAGAAAAGCCTTTTCAAGCTTTCTTGGAGCCTGCAGTACATACGCATTGCCATCTTCTTACTTGGCTGCTTCTTGGGGATTTCCTAAAACTCCGTAGCTGTTTCTCAGGCACTCAGGACACAAGAAAATAGTTGTGAACTAATAAAGTCAAGTAGGTGGGTTACAAAACGCGTGGTGGGGTTCGTCTGTGGTGTTGCGGCTCTGCTCAAAATTCTGGAGACGTGAACTTTTGCCAAGCTTCGCGATCTTCATCTACGCGACATCGACCATCTCCACATTCATCAACATACAAACATCACAGCTATACCAACCTCTGTAGCTGGCTACTATCATTTGGGCGCACTATCAATTGAGCTGCTGCGCCTTTATCACATTATTCGTGATTGTCATAGCTTCTCATTCGCCTCATCCAGCGCGTCAAGTCAAACTCTAGGCAAAAGATGCCCCGTAGGTGCCTCCCGCGTCGAGCTATCAACCCAAAATATTTTGCTTATGTATCGCATCATAGCCGCAATCAGCGATGATGAAGTCTCAGCCTCTGAGGACGAGATTCCCTTCCGCAATAAACCTAAACAAAACAAGGACGAAAGCGCGGACAAGAATGATGAAGAGGAGGACGAAGGCGATGGCGGAGAGGAGTACGCGCACTTGAAACATTGCAAAAAGAAAACAGCTGATGTAGACTTGAAGATATGTCGTTGAGAAGATTCTGAGTCACGCATTCGATGCCGAAGTGAGCTGTCCTCAGCTTTTTTATTCTGTACACACTACTAATACACTTTAGGGAATTTGCAAATATGAAGTCAAGTGGTTAGGCTACGAAAAGAAAGAAGACCGAACGTGGGAGCCGGAAAATAATCTGTAAGCCATCCAGACGCGCTCGGCGCATTCGTTACAATCGCCAGAAACTGAGAGAAAATGGCAGATCTGGCGCCTCTGACTTATTAGAAGAATACTTCAAAAAGATCGGCGGACGTCCAAAACCTCCACAAAAGAAGGAGCGGAAAAGGAAGCAATCAATCGGCACACCAAGTGAGCCTAAGGGCACGGGCAGGGGGCGAAAGAAGATAAGGGGCGAGGATGAAGATTCGGGAACCCCAGCTTCAGCAGCTGGCAAGAAGGCTAAGAAAACGAAAGAATGGGAACCTCCAGCTGGCTCATGGGAGGACCACGTTATGTCCATCGATACCGTGGAGGAAATACCTGATTATAAAACTGGCGAGAAGGTTCTCTACGGTTACGTGGTGTGGAATAATGGGAGGAAGTCCCAGCATCCTCTGAGGGTGATAAACAACAAATGCCCACAAAAGGTATGTTGCTTTGCTAAAATCTTAAATCCTTTGGAATAGAGCTAACAATGTTACATAGATGCTTCGGTATTACGAACAACATCTGTAAGCACCATATAAAACTGCGTTAACAGAAAATTTATTCTAACCTCTTCTAGCGTATTCAAGACAGGCGAAGAGCCCAATGGCGATGCTGAGGACGAATGAAGTCTTTTGTTCCGACATCCTTATCCCGCTTCATCTTAGAGTAATGACACATCAACACCTACTCAGAGGCAGGAGCATTCCCCAGCTACTCTCAGATATAGTATTTTTTTCGGTTGGCTTATGCCTGAGATTTCAGACTCCAAGCACTAGGTATCTCTGTTCTGGTTTTTTGAAAGTCATGGCGTGGGTGGAATTTTGAGCCACGAACTCGATTGGCATATTTATTCTGGTGTGCTAGGCGTCAAACCTCCAGGGTTGCTTAGAGTCTTGAAATCCATGCTTCCACTTCTCAAATTGTATTTAACTCAACTGAACATTGAGAATTCGGCGCTTTACCACATAAGCTCGGGCCCCTAGAGCCCGGCCACCCCCTGAATTCGGCCACCTAACCCAATCAATCATACCACACTCCCAAGGCGATACACGACATTGTTCCGTATTAAGGCAGAAATGATCCAGGACAAGTCATATACCGGTATTAGGCAGAATAGGAGATAGTATTACAGTTCTACCTCTTCTTTCTACTTACAACCTATTTACCCTATTTATATACTTAGTTATTACCCCCACAACCTTAATCATGCACCTGCACCTTCTAGTTCTATATATACAACGTAGATCAACCTCAATACGAGCCTCCTACGTCCCTAACACCGACTTTAGGAGGTGACCGAGCTCCAGGGGTCCGAGCTTATAACAAAATCTATCACCTATAGGTGGTAAAATGAGCATTATCCTGGTGCGGAATGTATTTGAGTACTGTTCTGAATTTATGTTTACTATTTAACATTTGAAATTTACGAACCCTCTCCTTTCTGCTCTTACTTCTCGCCGAGTAAGTACAGTGAAGCACATGAATTGAATTGTTATGGTTAAGAATTCCATGCATTGTCTACATATATATAGCCGTCCGCATCTAGTAGCAGGGTATTTAATTCATATCTAGCATCGCTAAACGTCGCTCAAGAAGAAAATAATAGCCCAGCAAAACCCATCCCCAAACGCCAATTATGCTATGCCATTTCAACCAATTATCCATAAACCCGTATGTAGTAGATTTTGGCAGTCATATCATCATTACGCAATCAAGCGTACCTCAATTCATCAACGCATCGCCATAGCTCCTTCTCTTTATTTCCTTTTTTTTGAACCAGGGTGACTGGGCGTATCTACACCTCTGTGACATCGCTCATGGCGCTGCTCGGCGCCCCACCGCCGACGGCCATGCGTGTTTGTAGGTAGTAGATCATGTAGGCGATTAGGGCAATCAAGATAAAGAGGATGAGAATGATCAGGAAGATGACAATGTTGCGCTTCATGGTGGAGTAGTTGTGGTTGTGGTTGTGGTTGTCACTGCCGCGAATAGGAGCTCAGTGTGATGGAATTCAGAAATGCAACTATTCGGCCGGAATGATATGTGAAGCAGTCGGAGGATATTCTGATTTGAGGATACTCCGAGAGGTTTTGCGCAGTTAAGTTGATGAAGGTTCGTGAGGGTTTGGAGAACTGGGAAGCTTGGTGTGAAGAAGCCCGAGGTAAGGAAGCTTGATTTAAGCTATACTAAGATGTCAGTATGTATAAAGCTTCCAGTAAACTGCACCTACAATAAAACTACCCGAATCTTTAATCGCGATGCTGTCCTCTGCGTATCGTAGCGAATATACCGTTCACAGTAATGGAGTTGGGTTGGTGCTTGAACAGCTCGGCAGGGTAGCTTCAGCCTGGTTCAGTATTATGGCGTATCCCACAAATGCAAATGCAATGTCGCAAAAATAATAATTGTAGCAAAGTACAATTGTAGCTTGGGAATATGCTGATTAGAAATGCCGTTCCACAGCTTACAAGATCCCTTTTCTAGCAATTGGATAATTCGTGGGGTTGGCATTTTTGGAGGGGCTGGGTGAAAATTGTGGCGGGAGCCCGGTGGCTGGGCTGGGAGATCGACAGGGGCTCCGTCATCATCACCACCCAAGATCCTGACAACTCAGAGAAGGGACGTTGGTAGTATAGCTATGATCCCAGCGCTCTGGACTGAGGTTTAAGAAATTTATTGTTACCTGCGACCGGGTACCGCGGAGTGCCTTAGGGTACCACCGCGACTCCTGAAATAATTCTTCACTTGACCCATGAGGACTTCTCCTGACACGACAACGCCAGTGCCGTTTGAAGTATTGCGGGCCTTCTGTGCAGGGGTGGAACTTCATAAGATGCCGAAAAGGCAGACAGAGTTTTGCGCTGCTATCGTGAAAACTCTAGCAAACAATATTCCCGCTGTTTATTACAGATACTAGTGTATTTAAGTGTCTAGAATTTCCGGACTGTAAAAGGCTGTCCAAACATGGTACCAAACATGTCATCGCAATCTTCTAACACCTATGCTTGAGATGTGAATCTAGTATCTTATCAAGCTCGTCCAAATATCCAACGTATGCGCCGCCAAATGCTGCCACAATGCGTCATATAGCTGATCCTCAAGATACCACAAATTCCAAACCATCATTAGACCCCAATTACCATTTCATTGGCCTCAGCATTAACTACGTTCTCTTCGCTACACCACTTACGACTAGTACTCCACTCCCCACCTCTACCTTCCACCCCTCTCTTACAAGCATCCTCGCAACCGCAGGACCCAGCTTGCTAATTCCATGTTCACTATGCCGTCCCAAGCCAGTCACGATCCTGTAGCCCTCCCCCATTCCACTATACCCCCTGAGATCAATCCTGCCTTCACCAAGCCCATGCCACCACGCAGTGACGCGCTCTCTTGCGATCCGAGTCGCATCTTTGACGCTAACCCCGTGCAAGTCCAGTTGTGTAGGCGTTGATTGAGACGACACGAGAGCGTCGGCCTCAGCGGAACTGGCGGCCTTCAATGCCGCATCGTAGTCGCGGCCTAATTGAGAATAGTGGCTAGCGACTGCTTTCATGAGAGGTTCCGATTTCCCCTTGCGGTACGCGGCCGAGGCTTGGGTGAAAGCTGTAGATCTCGCGGCGCTGAGAGCTAAGATCGTATGTGGAACTGCTAGCGACGGTGTAGCTGAACCAGGTCTTGAGGATAATGGTGAAGGCTCTGAAAGATTGATAGGTGCGTAACGAGGAATTACTTCGATTTTCCCTGCGGATTTTATGTCTGGTTGGGCCAACAGTGCTTTAGCAAGCTTGTGTGCTGAGGCAGTGGATGGATGAGTGAGGCGAATAAGAGCAAGCGCGTGTGGGAGCTCGAGTGAGGGGAAGTCGGAGATCAGGTCGATGGCATTTTGGAGAACGACAGGATTATCTCCTTTGATATGCCCATTAGCCTTAATATCAGCTTCTAGCATAGCTATAATGGTCGCGGAGGCCGAGGCACCATTTCCGTGGTATAAAGAAGCGATATTTCTTTGGGATTGGCTTGTTAGGGAGGAAATCAAGTCCACATCCCTATTCGCATCATGCCATCGATTTGTTTGCTGTGCTGACGATGTCGCCGGCAGAGACATTGATCTTGCGTTTTGGATGTCTAAATTTCGTTTCTTCTTAGATTTCCCTTTGCGCCCACTCCAAGCAACTGTACGTTCTTCGAAAAAGGCATCTACACCTTTTGCGACAGCCTGCTCAGCCCCGGGACTATCTACAGAGTCTGCAAAGTACACATGGTTCAGCAGTTCATCCATCGCCTTACTAAAATTTCCATCGCATTCTTTGAGTATGAATGAAACCAGTACCAGCCTAAGTGTGGGGAACATTTCCACAAGCCTGAACTCTTTAGTCGCAAAATCGAGCTGCTCAATGTCATTCAGGTATCCGCCTCTTTCTGATGAATCCTCCGATACGGAGGCAGATTTATTGTTCAAGCTGAGTGTAGAAATATCATTGGATAAATTGGTAAGATCCGTGGCTGTTGATTGCGAGGCGGTCTCAGTCCTAGACTCTTCTTCAGATGAGCCGTTGCTCTTCCCTGGGCTGAAACGCGCTGCCTGTCCACTGCTCGCCGAAGGATCAAATTCTGTATATTGTTCTTTAATCGCGCTCTGTTTTATGGGATCGAGGAGCTCTCGGGCACGCTGCAACCGGTCCCGCTCATCAGGGTCAAAATCGAGAAATATCGCATATACTAGGGCAGGGTCAACAGGAGGGCAATATTCCCTCTATACCAGTCAGCAGCCGCGCTGTGCGTGTACAGGAGTGAGAATCTAGATACCTCTAAAATATTCAGTTCTTCATCCATATTGGGTTTTCGAATATCCACGTAAAGATCCTATCGTTTTCATAGTCGGACGTCTCTACCAATATCAGAACAGAGGCTGGAGAATATGTTTTCTCCTGAGTATATGGAATTGATTTTAATCCGTGGGAGAATATGATGATTAAGTAGAGATATTGTGAAGGGGAGTTAGCGGGGTTTAAGTATTGATATCGGGGCGGTGTCTATAACGAGTTCGAACCTTAAGCTTATTTCATAAATCAGACGCTCCGTGGTTACCGGGCGGGGACACGTCAAGGTCCTCAAAGTAAGTGGTCCGTGCGGAACGCCGTTTTCAAAACAACGCGTATATCTACGGAGGTCCCTGACAAAGGTTCTTGCACTTTCTAATTAGGAGGTTTTGAAATTGACGTACGCGCAAGCATAGTATTTTACAGCCTATATAGCGTATACTAGAGTGTACCCGGCGTATATTAAGGCGCAAACTTTAAAGATTAATTCACTTGCCTAATACTATATATAATAAAAAATTCTTAATGGATTTTTAATTTATACTTAGTAGGATAATATATAAAAATACAAAAAGCAGTAATAAGTATTATTATTCCTAAAACTTCCTAACTGGGAAGGTGCAAGAACCTTTGTTAAGGACCTCCGATATAGAATTCAATTATCAATTACATTACCACCATGCCTTCTAACCGTGCTAGAATTGATATAGACCTTGTTTAGAAAACTTAATATAAAGTCCCCCCAAGCCCTGACCATTTCCTAAATTTAAATCTCTTTATCTTTTTTTCATAATAAAACTTAGATTTTCCTTAGCCGACTACGTGACGAAACGTAAGAAATTTACGCACTGCCTATATGGTAATAATTTTTTATCCGCTCTGTAGTTCTATAGATAACCCTCGTATGTGATGCATCTATTGTATACCCCCGCGAGTTGTTCTGCAGGCCCTGATATAGTTGTAAGCTTCTGCATCTGCCTGGAGGCGTGGAGCTTTGCGGAGCTTTATGAGAGCTCTGCAAAAGGGGCAACGTGCACGGAGTATGGTGCTCTACCAAAGCTTTGTAAAAGCTCTGCATGAAGCTTATTTTAGTAAGCAACTCAGACAGCAAGGGCAAACTAAAGGCGTACTTACTAATACTAAAGTATCACTAGTCTCCGCCTAAATAAACGCCACTTTTTTTTAACCAATTAGATATCTACTGACCTTAAGTTTACCCTGCCGTCTGAGGGCCTTTAGTGCGGAACTCTATGGTGCTCAACTTCAATTTTCGCAATTTTGTATGAGAGATACCCTCTCCTATATATTTAACTCCCTAACAACACCTATTTAACCTAATAAACTAACGAGTTGGGTTAGACCAGCCTCCTCCATAATCAATTACTTTTTTACGATAGGAATATATTAGTAGGGGGGTTACTTGGGCAGTCCCTTTAAGCTCGGCAACGTGCACGTGATAGTGCGTGGGCCACCATAGTAGGTAAACACCGACCGACGCGTCGTCTTTATAAACGTCTCCACAAATGTCTCTACGAATGTCTCCACGAAAATCTCTATAAATGTCTCCATAAACGTCTCTACAAACGGCTCTACAAACGGCTCTACAAACGGCTCTATAATCGCCTATACAATCGTCCGTATAAACGTCTCCACCATCGTCTCTACAAACGTCTGTATGAGCGTCTGTACAAACGCCTGCACAAAGCTCTATACAAAGTTGTTACAAGGCCTTTAAAAAATAAGCCTAAATACAAGCTCTATATAGAGAAGCTCCATACAAAGCTCTGCATGAACTCAAGGCTCTACACAACGCTCTGCTTAAAGCTCTGCTTGAAGCTCTGCTTGAAGCTCTGCTCGAAGCTCTGCTTAAAGCTCTGCTCGAAGCTCTGCTCGAAGCTCTGCTTGAAGCTGCTTAAAGTTCTGCTCGAGGCTCTGCTCGAAGCTCTGCTCAAAGCTCTATTAAAGCTTTGCTTAAAGCTCTACTTAAGGCTCTACTTAAGGCTCTACACAAGGCTCTGTTCCAAGCTCTATTAAAGCTCTATTGAAGCTCTATCGAAGCTCTGCTTGAAGCTCTATTGAAGCTCTATTGAAGCTCTGCTTGAAGCTCTATTAAACTATTAATATTCTAGGCTCCATACGTACTATTACAACACAAAAATACTATAAGGTAAAAGCCCTTTTTCTTCTCTATTACATCTATGTTGTGGTAATATTGTAGCTTTATTATATAAAAAGTTAGACATAGGCGATTGGTTGTAAAATCGCGAAGATACGTTTTAGGGAGGATTCGCGAGTAGACCTAATAAGACTCGCAAAAAAATTTCGACCTGTAATTTTAGAACTTTATATTAGCTAAAATGCATAAATAAGTATATAGATAAATAAAGTAACCCTTAAAA
>Ga0307507_10002044_pt1 | contig 43743 bp, 29 predicted proteins | sample 7_EM_MG_FD_207223 | JGI IMG/M metagenome (GOLD analysis project Ga0307507, IMG submission 207223) | Populus trichocarpa ectomycorrhiza microbial communities from riparian zone in the Pacific Northwest, United States - 7_EM | ecosystem: Host-associated > Plants > Roots > Unclassified | place... | reverse complement strand
TTAAAGAGCGGTAAGCGTGGTATGCGTGGTAGGCATTCGATTTGTATGGTAAGATCACCCAAATTCGATGCTGTGTGGGCGAGGCTCGCTTAATTTGATTTTCGCAGCACTTTCGAAAAGAGTAGTAGAGCACCTTATCTGTGCAAGGGATACGCAGCAGCGCGTCTTCTTATCAAATTAATAACCACTTTACAGGCGGCTTTGCCTAGCCTGAACCTTAAAGCTATCGTAATAAGTATAATAATTAGCTCGCACGCAGCAGCCACCCTAAAGACGTTATATACATAGATATAATTATATATTAATACGCTAAGTAAAAGGAACTTAATATCTAGAGCTCGCTTATATAGCGCTTAATTTAATAATAATCTTACCTATATTATTGGATCTAGAATGTATACTTAGCTTTATAGGCTTATTCTTTGCTTCTAATCGCGTACGTCTATAATTTAATATGATTAGAGCTTTAATAGCAATAGGATTATAAGATAAAAAAGATGTAATTAATATACTAGACGGGCGTCTAAGTCGGCTGTAGAGAGAGTGTAAGAGCATATATATTAGATCCCGCAAGAGTCGCGCAAGTTCGCGAGTACTCTCCGCCTTTTCGACCGTACGGCGACGTGGAGCGGGACACGTTACAGAGAGGAAGTAGTATTTATATAATAGAAAGGTAAGTTAATACTATACTAAGACTAGCAATAGACTTATACTAAGAGTTGGGTAATAGGAAGGGCAGTAAGAAGCGATTTTAATATCGTTAAATATATCCTTTAAAATCAACTCTATACTAAGACTAGTGATAATTGCTAACTACTACCTAGTTGAATTTAGTTGTAACTGTTGCCAAGAAGTCAATATTAATTCAATTAATCTAATTAACGTTCTCAATTCAATCAATTCGAGGCCTCAGTTGAATTGAGTTGATCGACTTGCAACCCTGGTAATATACGAGTGGGGACGGGAATCTCTCGCGTCCGAAACGACAGAACGGAGTGTCATGACGGCAATAGAAAGGGCTGGAGCTTACATAAGGGAATGTTCAACTCAATCATGATTAGCTTGGCCTTTCCTCAGGCTTCCGCAACACCGCTGCCTCAAGACAGTTACCGATTTCCTCATCCGGTGTCTGGCTCACAACCTCCGCATTACCCAAGGGTACGGCATAATGGTCGGCCATCAAATAGCTGTATATCAAGCCCGATTCTACTGCCGCTGGCGAGATTGCTGATGACCGCCGCTCCGAGCTAACAGTGCCTCCGTGCTGCCTAAGTTGTTTCTTTCTGCGTTTCTTGAAAAATGTATTAAGACCTGGTTGCGCTGCTCTACACTCTCTCTGCTGTATCATTTATATCAACAGTCCAAGTTTTCCTCGTTTTGTCTTGGAAGGTTATTTGCTACTTGAATTCATTATCCACCGTCTTCTCTACTTGCGTGGTCTATCTCCAACGTTTCCTCCAAGCTCCGCTGGAGCACCTTTAATTTCTGCTAAGGTTAGCAATGGAGAAATATGATATAGTAATAATAGGTGCTGGGCCTGTGGGTCTCACTCTCTCCACCTGTCTTACAAGATGGGGATACAAGATAAAACATATCGACAACCGTCCTGAGCCCACACCTACAGGACGCGCAGATGGTATCCAGCCACGCTCCCTCGATCTGCTACGCAACATGGGCCTCAAACATAAGATTATGGCTCATGAGCCAGCAAAAGTATACGAAGTCGCATTCTGGGATCCATCAGCAAACGGGATTCATCGGACAGGCACATGGGCAAGCTGTCCGAAGTTCATCGACGCAAGATATCCGTTTACGACACTGTTGCATCAAGGGTTAATAGAGCGCGTTTTTATTGAAGACATCGAGAAGCATGGTGGTCAGATACAAAGACCGTGGACGATTACTGGCTTCAAGAATGATGGGAAAGACCCCCTATACCCTGTTGAAGTCAGCTTGGCACATGTAGACGGGGGCGCAAAAGAGGCCATGCGGACGAAATATCTGTTCAGTGGCGAAGGCGCAAGATCCTTTATCCGTGAACAGCTGGGAGTGAAATTTTGCCACAAAGATCCAATAGCACACGTTTGGGGTGTGATGGACGGTGTGGTGCGGACGGATTTCCCGGATATCAAGGCTAGTTGCTTTTCCAACATGGAGAGATCAAAGTCTAACAAAGCCTCTAGATGAAATGTACAATACATTCCGATGCTGGCTCAATTATGGTTATCCCTCGGGAAGACAACATGATTCGATTATATATTCAAATTGCATCCTCAACGGACGGAGATTGGCATCCGAGGAGAACAGCAACGGCCGAGGAAGTACAAGCTACTGCCAAAAGGATACTGAAGCCATACTATATCGAATGGGACAGGGTCGAATGGTACTCAGTCTATCCAATTGGTCAAGGTATAGCGGGACGCTACACCCTCGACGAGCGAGTCTTTATGGGCGGAGACTGCTGTCATACCCATAGTGTATGATCCACCACTTCCAAGCCTCTCACAGTTATTTAGATACTAACTTTATACTAGCCCAAAGCTGGCCAAGGCATGAACACCGCATTTCTAGACGCTGTGAACCTTGCTTGGAAAATTCACCACGTCGAATCCGGCTTCGCTGACCGTCATATCCTCACTTCCTATGAATCCGAGCGCAAGCTCATTGCCGAGAATCTCCTTGACTTCGACGCACGCTACGCCAAGCTCTTCTCCACACGACTGCCATCTGCCGGTGAGGTCGGCAGCGCCAATGCCCAAGCAGCTGCCACCGCGGCGCAGCAGCACGAGCCCGAAGAAAACGAGTTCGTGAAGACCTTCAAAGCCTCATGTGAATTCACTTCAGGTTATGGTGTAGCCTATAACCCTAACCTGTTCAATTGGTCGCCTTTCCACCCAGCTCAATCCCCACTATTCCTCCAATATCAACACGGCACGCTGCTCCGGACCGGCCGCATCCTGACCCCCGCAAACGTAACCCGAGTCGTCGATGCTAACATCGTACATTTAGAGCAAGAAGTCCCGCTCAACGGTTCATTCCGCATCTACATCTTTGCCGGGAGGCCCACGGTAACCCAACGTGCCCTCGCAGACTTCTGCATACACCTCACAGCTCCCCGCTCCTTCTTTTCCACCTACTCTTACCCCGCCGCCGAGAAAGATAAGGTTTCTTACCACGAACGTCACAACCCGCATTCGTCTTTCTTCACTTTTTGCACCGTCTTCTCCGCTCCCCGTTCTAGCGTCTCAATTACCTCTATGCTCCCTCCGGTGCTCGCGCGCTACCGGGATCATGTCTACGTAGATGATGTATGGGACCAGCGCGTGCCAAACGCGAAGGCCGCGGCGCACACAAAAATGGGATTGGATGAGAGCCGTGGTGGGATAGTGGTTGTCAGGCCGGATGGGTATGTTGGTTGCGTGGTGAAACTGGTTGAAGGGAAGGGCACTGTGGAAGCGTTGGATGGATATTTTGGTGCCTTTGTGCAGAAGAAGATTGGTGGGGAGGCAGCGTTATTGTGAGTGGTAGAGAAAGGATTTGTAACGGCTTTTTGGGTCTGCAAGCGAGTTTTTCAGTTTCAGGGGTTAAGCATTAGACTGTATGGACAGATGTTTGTGTAGCCTTCTCAACTGTATATTGAGTAATAGTCAACAATTCCCTGTGTGTATGTCCCCTTGACCTTCCTCCTGGAAACTTAAAATCAGTTATGTTGATATAAGGCGCCAGACAAATAGACTATCCAACGTTCTTCGCTGGAAAGTGATGTCTATGCAATGATAAAAACGCTCATTAGGCCATGACGCTAATCAGAAAACTCCGTCCCATCCAAGTCCCAGCCTTTTTATTAACTCAATAGAGAGCGAATGAGAGATAAAAATGCACTCTTATAACTCGTCTCCACCTCCAGTCTCTTCTCCACCTCCTCCACCACCCGCAGCAGCTAGCCTCTCTTCTTCTTTTCTCGCCCTTGCCGCCTCTGTCTCTAGTCTCAATGCCTCCAAGTTCCATGCCCCATCCGCTTCATCGTCGCTCTCGTCATCGCTGTCCTGCCAATCTCCCTTTTCGAACATAGCTCTGCCAGTTGCTTCCTTCATTTTCTTGGCCTCCTCCTCTGCTTGCTTCTTGTCCATCCGCTCCTTCCTCCACTTCGCGAAAGTCTCTTCAGTGACTGGTGTTAGTGTTCCGGTGAGTTTGTGACGCTCGGACTCAAGGAAGTCTTCTAGAGTTAAGGTGGCGAGGGGTGACTTGTCCATAAGAGCCTTTTCAGCGGCACGCTGTTCCTTTGTTTTCAGAATGAAGCTGCACCAGGGGAGTTGTAGTTAGTAAAACCATACTTCTGACCTTCCCGTTCCCCGACCTGAAATATCGGGGGAGATAGTAGGAAATATAATCGGGAGTAAAACTTACCCTGACGGTAGCGAATGCTTATACATGCACTTATCGCCTCCATTTGGACATGTCCAAAACCAGCCGTATTTTCCATTCTCCACCGCGTCGATAAAATACTTGCACACCTTGTCCGTTGTTGTTCTCGGGTTGCCATGTTTACTCAACACCACACTCCTCAGCTTCTCTTCATCCCAGTTCACCATGTCATCCTTCCTCTTCTCCTCGTCCGCGTCATCGCCGTCTCTCGTATCCGTATATAGCGACCTCTTCTCACCTTTCCGCTCAACGGCTAAGTCGTGCGAGAACTTGCACTTCTTGCCCTTATCACAGGTGCCCTTTTTGAAGAACTGGCATAATACCGTCTTGGGGTCGACGCCAAAGGGCACTTTCTGGACCTGCACTGGCTTAAAGAGTTCCGCGGCCTCACGGCGTGCTTCCTCCGCAGCCTTCTTTTCTTTTTCTCTCTGCAACTTCTCTGCCTCCTTTTTCTTCTGGTCAGGCGTCTTGGCGCTTGCCGCTGCTTGCTGGATTTGCTTGATCTGTTTCTGGGCTGCGCCGCCTTTTTTCTAGGGGAACCGTTAATTACGTATACGGATCTGAGTGGAGAACTCTAGGGCAAATATGAAGATCTTTTGGTAGGGAAAACCTTACATTTTTCATGCCAAAGGTCTACAAAGATAATTAGCAAGCATTCCTAAACGAATCGGGGTGTAATTACCTTGTCTACGGTGTTCTTATCCTTCGGCTTTGCCTGATCTTTTTTCGGCGCCATGATGGGCGAGCTGTGGCCTTCGTCTTTCTAGAAATTGTCTCCAAGTAGGTTGTTGGGCGTCTCGGTCTAGGGAGTGTGGATAAAGTTGGAGGGCTGAAAATCCCGGGGGTATTGTGTCGGTGTGATTCACTGGATTTCGTATGAGGCTGAGAAACGAGAATGATGGAGTCAGTGGGGCGTTGTTTTTAAATTGAAGGCTCGCTGAGTAAGATGTGTAATTTTCGGGGACGCGACGCTGGAGGTCAAGGTGGCTTCAGTTGCTGGAGCTCAGTTCTAACTCACAGCGCCGAATTGAAATCTCAAACCTAATGTAAACTCCCCCCGTCCTCGAGGTCCGAAAATTACAGTCTCGGTGAGCTGCTCGAAATCCCTTAAGTATACGCCTAATTATTTCGTAGAAGAGCTTCCTCTAACCCACCAGCGATCTTCATTCAGCTCCTTAAGTCACTCGTTCCTTTCACCGCAGCCACAATGATATCAGATAACACCCTCTACACCCTCGCCATATTTCTCGGCAGCGCTGCTATGCTCCTCATTGTTCTCTACCACTTCCTCGAAGTCAATTCCGAAGACCACGCGGCCTTGAAAGCGAAAGGCATACCAGGCGCACAGCAGAACTCTGGAAAATCAAAGAGCTAGGCGCTAAGTTAAGAGACGTTAAGGGACAGTTGAGATGGCCAATAGATGATGAGTGATAGTCATCCATGCGAAAGAAATGCGTGAAGAAGTGTTGACTCTGCGAGGATCGAAGACCAACATTTCATGGGAGAGACATCACCGAGAGCATGCTAGGCAGTGGATACGGGAGAGCATCAATTTCATCTTGCAGGATTTGCAGGCTTAGATATCTGGAAGGTTGTATTAACACGAGGCGTTTTGGATGACTGGATCTGCATGCAGTTATCAAGCAAAAGCGCCTGAGACCTTTTTGAGAATATATATACAATTGTATGAGTGTCCCTTATCAAAGGAAAATGCCATGAACTGCATCTCTCGGTCACTGCTAGCTACATCTGCGATCAGAAGATGCAAAATGAAAGCCCCTGTGACAAACATATAGGCCTCCGTCGCAAGTGCATATCTAGAAGGTATGCCTAGGAGAAAATAAGCAATCACCCTCGTCCTGTTTAATTGTCCCCAGGTGTCTTTGAAGAGCTGCAGATTTCCCTTCCTAAAATATGAAGTTTGTCGGCACCGGAAGCTAATATTAATCGTCCTCCTTATCTACTATTTCTTCATCAAAGTCCTCATCATCGTTAAACCCAAGCCTGCGCTTCTCTGTCACTAAGCGTGCTCCTCCCCGGTCAACGCCAGGCCCAATCTCACGTTTCTTCTTCACCATAGCTGTCTCCACATCCTGTGCAACCTGCTCTTTTGATTTCTTTGGAGGCCTTCCTCGCCGAACAGCGCTGGGTTCGGGCATTGCTCTAGATGGTCCAGCCGAATACACAGCGCTAGAACTTTCCTGTGAAATGGGCGCAGAAATTTGCGGGGTTACTCGTCGGCCATAGCTATCACTAAGGTAGGCCTCAGAGTCGTGAGCATCTTCATCATGTTAGCGGAATGTTCTAATCATTTTAGAAAATCTTACCAGAAAGACCACTAGCCGGACCGTCCCCAAGCGTCCACGCAAGCGGCCCAAAATGCTTTAATTCTAGATGTTCGCGCCACTCCGCATCATTGGGGAAGTCAAAATATTGGTGGGCTTCAACCTGGATACCAGTTCTCTCGTCAGTTGTGGTAACTTCCTTGCCGCAATTGGCCCAAAGACAGTCATAACCTCCATGAGCAGCCGGTTTGCCATGGATCTTGTGGACATGTTTTCTCAGTGTTTCCAAATTATGCAGCTCTGCAGTACAATTCTTCCAGTGGCACTTGTAGACACTGTAATGCCGCTCGGGGTCCTTGTTTGATCGCATTCTTCCAGATGATGGTCCTCCGACAACGCTGGGGGAGCGTGAATCGATGACTACGACCGGATTGTTGGCCGGGGTAGTCACGTTACGTAGTCCACTGGGTTGTGAAGGACGGGAGCGGTTAATAACACGTGCCTGGGCTTCAGGTGACCCATGAATATGTTTCCGCCAACCGACTGGACGCCCTTTTTTCTTTGGGAGAGGTGTCCCATCGGGCGCGTGTGTAGGACGGAACGCTGAATAGCCGACTCCAGAGCCACTAGGCCGCGGCGCGCTAGAAGTTGCAGTTGGTATTGATCCTGAAGCGGTCGCGGGCGAAGCTTGATTTTGACTTGAGCCCATTGGCCTTGACGAATAGCCTCTATCGCCCTCAGACGGCCTGTTCGGCGCCTGGTTTGTTCGAGGATTAAGTGGTTCACCATCTCCAAATCCGGATGGCCTAGATACCATTGGAAAGCTGTTTCGTGGTGGTCGTCCTCGCCGCTTGGGCGCAACCTTGACGGGACCATTCATCAACACTGCCGAAGTATGTATACTCGTCTGGTTGCCTCCTCCTGCGCCAATTGCTTGTTGAACCGTAACTCGTGGACGTGCCGGAGCTGGTGCTTCGTCGTCTCCGCTATCTTCCTCATCATCCGCGTCATCAACCTCATGTTCAAACATATTGTTCTGAAAATATCCCTTGGGAGGTTCTCCTGGGTCAACGAGATCCCATCTAAATGTGCTCAGATCTGAAGCGCCATCCACCTTATCGAATGAGTTCTTGAGTATTTCTAAGTGTGCATTGAGTGGCCGCATCTCAGGATGTTTTCCAGTCGCGAGCAAAACGTCTCGCGCGATCGTCTTGATATCGTAGGTGGATCGCCGTAATGCCTTCCTCTTATCAATAGGCCGCACGACGTCCGAGGATCTTATACGGTCATTAAAAGGAGGTACATGTGGTGGTGCGTGTGTCGTGAGAGGTTGAGGGATAGCGACAGGATTATATTGGAAAGTTCCAGATTTCTGGCTTGGCACATGAGACTGTGTAGCGTTAGATAGTGCCGGGCCTACAGGAGGAGCACTAGAAAATTTATGATCGAGCTGGTGCTTCTTTTGTGGGGGTGGAATAGCATCATCATCCGAAAATCCTGTCAAATCAACCACTTCACTGAAGTTGCGCTTTCTCGCTGCTTCCTCCTTTGATGCCGGCTTCGGAGTGGGCCGTGCTGGTTGATTGTTACTGTTTGCTGTGATTTGGGCAATAGGAGCTGGTGTTGGAGACCCAGTAGGAGTGCTGTCAGGGAAAGGTGGGTAATTGGTGCCGAAGTATGGGGACTGCACAGCAGGAGCTGGTGGCGGGGGGTATCGAGAGAGACGTGGTACGTTATTTGGTTGAGGAGGATTGAGATTAACTACACTTTCGCCACCATGGAAGGCGTTCTCATTTTTTGGCTTTGGTTGAGTTGGTGGATCTTCTTTGCGTGACATATCGTCACTTCTAGCAACAGTGCTCCCGGCTACTGCACCGTTAGACTGAGCATTGGAAAGGGGAGGGCGCTCCGTCGAAGCTCTTGCTGAAGATTGATCTTGTGTCTGAATTGATTGACGTGAGGCTGAATTAACGTCCGGTACAGCAGCAAGCAAGGCTCTCGCGAATGCAGCTCTCTCCAATTTTAAACCCATTCGCTCAAGCTTTTCGCAAAGGTCAATGTAGCTGGGGTTACTGTCGAGCATGCGACGTATCTGATCACCGGTTGTCTGCTTCTCCTTATTCTGCGGAATGGAATTCAGCCAGGATGATGCAGCGGCAGCAAGCTGCACCTTTTTCTCCGGGGGCCAGATTGTGCTTCCTTGTTGCTTAACTGGTGGAACAGAAGTCGCAGCGGGCTGAGCGGGGACTTGGGTGACAGATTTTGGAGGTGCTTGTGTTTGGGCCTTGCTTTGGTGAGCCGCACTTGGCGGTTGTGCTACGTCGCTGCCATTCACCGCTAATGACTTTTGATTAGTCCCTAGCTTCGCACCTCGATCAGCTGACGTTTTAATCCCATTCTTTGAGACGACTTGGGCCGCCGCCCGAGGAGCCGGATCATTCTGTGCTAGCGGCGATTGACTTGCAACGTGATTTCTTCGTTCTTGCTCCCAGATACGAGCGAGCAAAGCAGGGTCTTTGCTATTTAACTCTCTCATTTTCGCCATCATTGCCCGAATTTCTGCTTCTAAGGCCGGATCACCGCTACTTGAAAGGCCGGTTTTAGGATCCCTCGTGCTGACTTCAGGTGCAGTTGGCTTCTCCGACGACTTTGCTCTCATCAAGCTGGCTTTGGCTTTTTTCGACGTAGCCTCCGGGACAGCTGCCGGCACAGGAACTTGCGCCTCTCGAACTCTTCGTCCCTCCTCTAACTTCTTTTGCTCCTCGGCTTTTCGCGCCTCTTCTAGGCGTTTCGCTTCCTCGGCTTTTCTAGTTTCCTCTACCCGAGCGGCGTCTTCTGCTGCTTTTGCCGCCTTTAAAGCCTCCTGTTTACGTTGGTATTCCGGCCAGGGATCATAAACCTGCATCGGGTCCACCGTGATTGTCGATTGGTCATACTGGTTACTATCCCCATTAGTAATCGTAGCCTGACCAGCTGTAGCAGACAGATTTCCTTCGCCATAGCTATAGCCAATGGATACAGCCGTTGCAGAAGCGGGGCGTGGTGGTTCAGTGACATTTGGAGGCGCTCTGCGGCTGTAGTCATTGTATTGAGCCGAAGACGGGACGCTCATTAACATCTTTGAAGCTCCATGCGTGATAGCATTCTGCGCGTAGTGTGATTGCACTGGACTAGCAGGCCTCTGCTGGTTAAAAATTGACTGAGTCCTTTGAGATGAGTATGCTGCTGTTGAGGCTGGCGGAGGAAGTCCCTGATTTAGTGCGGAAGCTTGGGTATGTGTAGATGAAACTGAATTGACGCTTCTGGGTCGAGCCTGGTTCTGATCATAGAGAGCATTGGTTGAGCGGGAGCTCATTCTGGAGTCATACGAGGATTGAGTTTGCTGAGGTTGAGGCACAGCAGTTGCATAGCGAGATGATGTTGCGGCATTGGCTGGTGTGAAACCTGGACTACTCATAGTAATGCCACCACCCGACGCATATGCAGTGTTGCTCAAATTCCTGAGTGTTTCCGCCGCGCGACTCGTTGTCTCACAACTTGTCCCAAAATTGTCGGCCCATGAATCATCTTGCTGTGCCTCATATGACCCTTGCCCGTTATATGATTGGGCTGGATAGGGCATGTAGTCAGTCGACTGGGTTATCGCAACGCTCTGTCCCTGATGGTACTGGCGGGAAGGCGGCTGGCCGGCGTTGGAATTCTGCGTCTGATATCCTGAATATGCTTGAGGTTGGTTTGGATGACCTGGATTATTGGCAGCGTAGTAATTCGGGTTGTAGTTGTTCGGAGCCATGGTTGATGAACTGCTGATTCGCAGGCGTCCCCCTACTTGGCTTCCAAGTAAAACGAACACATAAAGCCTCGGTCGCGATGTTCACCAGATCAAGATGTGTGTAATTGAAAGAGTGGATAGCCTACAAACTTGCAGAGCGCGTAAGCAAAGTCAAAAGCGGGTTATAGCACACGCGAAGATTCGTGGGTAGTGAATAGATTGGTGAAGACAATATGAAGGAAGTCGCTTCTTTCACTATGGAAATGCGCAACGCGACCTAAATCGAGTGGTCAAGAAAGGCTGCGAAACCCAGCCGCCAAGTTTTAAATTCCGTCACGTTGATCCGCACCGGGGACGCTAATCTGGTAAGCGAATAACCTCAATCGAAGCACACAACGCCCACGAATATTTTTATGTGAGAGAGGACGACTTCGATATTCGACATTACGCCTCACTTCGACAGTCCTTCGCCATGACGAAAATTAACACCTGTATGATTCCCCTGATTATAACCGAAATTGAGTGAAATAGATGCTAACTCTTGTTCAACTACAGCACTACACTCTTCGCGGAGGAAGTCGCGCAAGGCGCACTTCGGCGCTCCCTCCAGCGTTCGACGCACCATCATGAGCGCTCCTTTGAGCAAGGAGCTGCGTGAGAAGCACAATGTATGGCATTCCAACCGATAATAAATGGCATTGTCGACGATAATCTGTGTTTGAGGCGACACATGACAGAACGGCCTCGAATGCTAACACGCCTGCGATCTTCAGGTCCGCTCCATCCCGATCCGCAAAGACGACGAAGTTATCATCTCACGAGGCTCTAACAAGGGTCGTGAGGGCAAAGTTACTTCCGTCTACCGTCTCAAATACGTCGTACACATCGAGCGAGTCACACGCGAAAAGTCGAACGGCCAACCAGTACCCATCGGTGTTGCTCCCTCAAAGTGCGTCATCACGAAGCTCAAGCTGGACAAGGACAGGGAGAACATTCTGGACAGGATAAGTCAGGGTCGGGAGGCGAACAGCAAGAAGAAGGCATAGGAGATGTAAGGGCTTTCATGGGTTGACGACAATACCACGGCTTAATTGGCCAGGCATAAAGGTGTGGGTATGCGTATCTGTCTTTGAGCGAAAGAAATGCACTACATCTCTTCAACTACTTCGAATTTGTGGCGAAAATCACGGAACAGTGAGGAATGCGGACTGTATCAAAGTTTGGCTCGACCAAGGATCGACTAGCCAACATTTGGCTTATACTTGAAAGCTTTGATGACTCTAGTAGCCTTTATTATGTCTTACTAACAATCCGTATTATTTAGATTTTCATTATCTAACACGAGGACACTCGCATACACGAACCCAATTTTAGGGTCTAACTTTCCCTTCACGCTAGATTATCTACTCGGCAACCAAAATATAATGGGTGCAAGAAGTTATACGACTAGCGAAGAAAAATATCAACTCAAAGAGTCATGCCCACCTGCAGACTGTTCTTGAGATTCTATCTATGAAAAGAGTAGTTTGATGGTGAGGAACATTACCAAATACAACAGCAATATTTATTCCTAAGGTTTTTGACGGAAAAATTGTGCCAACCTTTAGTTGTACATTCAACAAATGCAAGAGCCCTGTCCCACCAACTGCTTTATGTCTCGTGATCATTCCCCGGAAGCCCCGCGAATCGAGAGACGGATTACTACCCTTTTGACGTTTGGCATGAGAATTTGGAGGTAGTGCAGCGGATATTCAATTACTTCCCCGAGAATCGATGGTTAGATGGTTATCACTGCCACGAATAGTCCCACATTATCGATTTTGACCTTTATCCAAACAGGACATCGAATATTTCTCGTCGAAGAAGACTAATCAAATCCCGTATTATCGGATGATCCAGCACACTTCTAATACAATAGGAATATAGGCTCAAATTGATTAACCGGCCACTGAGAATCGCCCCGGAGAAAGTCTAATGGCATCTTCGCACGTCTTACTGTCATGTGATGTTTTTGACTTCAGTACCTCTTGGATTATATCGTTGATAAGACAATTTATATCGTGGAGAACTCCAAGCGCCCGATTAATATTTCACCGGACATTGGTTTTAATCCGACTTTGTCCCTTACGCCATTTCAAATACCACGGCTATCCGCAGCACACCAGGATAATCGCTAGCTCCGTCGGTCGCGACCACAGGCTGTGGCTTTTAGCGCAGTTTAGCGAGAATACTGCCTTTAAAAGGCATCGAATGATGCAATTTCGGCCTCCGCGTTTCTAATCAGACCGTCATTTACAAATCAACCCTTTCATTGTCGATTGTGCAATTGACCTCCCCCCGCCCATTCATTTACTAAACATACATATTTAATCCCCAAACATCCCCACTCTCCTCCCGCTTTTTCGTAGATATTTTCAAACACGAGTAGACATTTCTATATCTCTAAATCATCTTAATGAAAATGGCATCTAAGCTTATTACAATTGTTGCTGGTGTTGGGCCGGGCACCGGTGCAGCAGTTGCAAAGAAGTTCGCAGCTAGCTATCCAGTGGTATTATTAGCACGAAACCCAGACAGCTTCGAGTCGCTGGCTGAGGAGATTAATAAGAGCGGAGGCAAAGCAATTGGGATCAGTACCGATATTGCAGACTCAAATAGTGTTAAGGCCGCCTTTGGAAAGATTGAGAAGGAGTTTGGATCCGGAGTAGGCGCCGCAGTAAGTACCCCTTTAGTGCATGTACCATAATCCAGCAGGCCGTTTGACGAACTGTACGGTCCGAAAATATGTCTACTTTACAGGTACTAATAATTTGCATAGGCAGCTGTGTTTAACGCGAGTGGAAAATTTGTCCGCAAACCATTCTTAGAGCTTACGGAGGATGACTTCACGGCCGGATTGGATGTTAGCGGGTAGGTGAACGCATATTTCATTCCTCCAAGGACTCAATTAATTAGTGTACCCTTTCAGTAAAGGCGCCTTCCTCTTCTCACAAGCCACTTTGCCTCTCCTCCTCAAGGGAGTTGATGCAGGCTCGAAATACCCACCCTCTCTCATATTTACTGGCGCCACTGCATCCATCAAGGGCTCTGCAATGATGTCCTCTTTCGCAAGTGGCAAGTTCGCTCTGCGTGCGCTGTCTCAGTCTTTGGCGAGAGAATTTGGTCCGAAGGGTGTACATGTCTCACATGCTATCATTGACGGCGTTATCGATATCCCACGGACGAAGGAATGGTTGAAGGACGCTGGCCCGGATGCGAAGATTAGTGCTGATGGAGTAAGTTACCTCGAAAATATCCCAGCATTTCTCCGAGATTAGACTCCCTTAGGTTGCGAAACCTATTACTAATAATGCAAAGATTGCGGACACCTATTGGCATCTTCATATCCAACCACGGACGACTTTCACATGGGAGGTCGATATCAGACCGTACGTCGAGAAGTGGTAGATGCTGTCCAAACTAAACCTGGGGGCGTGTTAGCTAAAAGTATGAGCAACCCAGAGAGCAGCTCCCAGAAAAAGCGGCATCAGCGCGTCTTTGACGTCAAGCGGCTCGTTAGTTTTGGGGGAAGGCAGCGCTCCGGGATTGAAAGCGTAGTATGTACACAGCGCCTTCATCTTTCTAGTAGAACGGTTCTTGCCACTTTCTCCCATCACTGTCACATAAAACGCGATTGTGGGCCCGACATATCCCAGTTGCAATATTATTACTATTCTAGTGCTCTGAGGTGTCACAATACAATTGTAGTTGTAAAGACTCCCTAGGTTATCTTACTGGTGTTAAAGATTGCAGTATCTACGTCCACGCATCGAATAGATGGCCTCTAATTGCTCTTCCCAGACACTTTTCTCGTAATTAAAATACGAAGGCACTCATGTGCCCTGTTCAGGAGAGTTATCAAAACAGTTTTCAAGCCGTTTTATCTAAGCTTCATGATTAAAAGCATGAAGTATCCTTAACAATGGATCATAGGAGGTTTGCACAATCATTAACAATTAATACTCCGCTTGCGAGAACGAGATATAATGCAGCAGGTGAGCAGGGCCTTAGGTAACATCGGCTGGTACCGTTCGAACGTTGCAGCTATGGGGAACTCCCTCTCGGCCACCTCCAGAATTCACAAGACAATGCTGTCATATATGCAACGCATCAACAAATATGTTTTCCACGAACCCGACGGGTCTCCCTGGATATACCCATGCTCGGGGTATACTGATGTTAACTGAGCGCCGATCACTGACCGTCGTCTACCGAATTGAGACTAGATCAGGGGTATCTTGGCCTTGTATATATCCGTTTTTCTTCGTAGATCAGTCTACACGCTAGTTCGTTCCTAACCTGGTGTTTCCAGTCGACAACTAATAATCTTTTAAGGCTCATGTCACTCACCGGCGCTATATTTCAGCGGAGGACTCAGCATTAATCACAGTTGATGAAAATAAGAATATTGCCTAACACCCTCAGCTATCGTTAAGGAAAATCAGTGTCAAATCTTAATATATAGGACAATCATGGATTGCAAGGCGGTGGTATATAATTACGCTATCCTTAAGCCACTTTCCTGCCAGGAGCCCTCTCATCAGCCCCTCGTATTACCCCGGAGGTCTTTATGTTTACCTACGGCACTCATTCTATAAATTCTCTATCACTATGTTAATATAGATTGTCTCAGGTAACGGCATTGATCCTATAATTTTACATTCACACCCTTTCAACCCAGCTTCTTGGCAAGCAACTTATAGGGATAGGCAGAAGATTTTCTTCTATAGTTCCTTCCCAACACTCACACAAACTTGTACCCGATTCAGTTCAGGTCTTAATATACCCTATCAGCTATAGCTTGAAACTTGGTCATCCTGCATTCAAACATGGATCCAGACAAAGACAAGACACCTTCAAATGGCAAGGATAAAACTCCAAAGTGCCCTCGGATTTTTCTTTTTCATTCTATCCTCATATCTTGCTTATATATTAATAATCTTAACTAGGCCTAACGAAGCCGGCCGGCCTGATTAAGGGAGCAACATGCAGCCATCAAGTATCAAGGTGACGCAGCAAACTATAGAGCAATATGAGGTCTTAGAGAAAATAGCATCCTTGAAGAAAGCAGCAGCTTCGGAGAAGGCTTTAGCTAGTTCGTTACGAAGGAAGTCGATCTTGAAGACACCGAGAAAGCTCAGAGAAAGCTCAAACCTTGCATCGGAGAAGGAGGCCGAGATTCGAAAGTGAGTTTCTGATACAAGTTAGGTGTTGTTCATCACTTTCTCTAACCAAACTAGGCCAGAGGAAGAAGCTGCAATAAGAAGTCGAAGCTACATATGGGCTGGGATTGGAGCATAATGCGGACTCCGAAGTAAGTTTTTCTTCTATCGATTATGTTCTTCATCAGTGCGATGATATACAATTAGACAGTTTGATCAAGAGGACTCGGGCCCAGAGGAGAGGCCGCTATGTTGAGGCACGCTTTTAGACACATACAGGGGGCTAAAACACGCGGATGGGAAAGAAGGAGGTGGAGCCTAATTAGCTGAGTCTCTAGATAATTGCCAGCATACTTACAAAAAAGTAAATTTTGCTTTTTGAAGGTGATACTTCAAATAGTCTACTCATCAATCATCATGCTTTGATGGTTTGGGTGTGTTTTAGAATCGGAGACCGAACGCAACTACGTGTGAAGATTTGAGCATCAAAGATGTGATCACCGTAAAAACATACGCAGAGGAAGTTTGTGAAAAACTAGATGGAAATTTGGACTGGTTTATGACTGATAATTCAAAGGCGATGCTTCCGGGAAGAGGTCTACGACTGTGATTATCTCGCGCTATCACTTGGAAATGTGTCCCGGGACCTATATACGCGGAGCAATAACTTTATATATTGAATAAACGTCTGATGTAATTTAGATCAAAAATTCACGTTAAAGGATTGATGAAGATTTATGATATATTGTTACTACTAGTAACAGAGGGAAGGTTCGATAAGTTGTGTTGTAGCTTGCACAAAACGCAACTTTATGCAAATCGCTTAATACGTCTACGCCACAGCCTCATCATGGACGAACTATACCTACGGGATTCCCCACTCCTCTCACCAAATATCCGAGCAATTGGCAGAAATATCAGAAACTGCGCTCTGCCGCATCGCCCGCCTGGATGGTACTCGACGACGCAACGGCGTCTGCCTCAGACCCCTTCGCCGACGACCCTTACCCCTCCGACAATGACCCATACTCCACTAAGCCATCCTCAAATGGGCGGAACACGCTCACCATAGATATGGGCTCATTGCCTCATCCTATACCAATTATTGGGCCTCTTATAGGGTATTCCGAGCAGTCCATTGCGAATGGCATCAGAGAGAACTTGTCAGCCCTGCAGCATACACTTAAACGGCCGCTTACGCAGGAGGAAGCCCCGGTACTGGCATACTATTTTGCCAAGGCGAAGGCTACAGCATCTTATGGAGCTGTTCTTGGCATGCTTGGAGGAGCGGTCAGATGCTACCAGACAGCGGATATATTTCGGTTTCCATTTTGGCGGCCAAAGCCGGAGAAGTTCGACCCCAATGTTTTTCTTGCTTTCAAGGGACAAAGAGCACGATTGGCATGGCATGTTGCTCGATTTTGGCCGTATGTCATTCTCGGCCAGCTTATCGGAACTTTACTTGGGTCCAATTACGGCATGACCGTTGCCGCTGTGGGCATGCAGCGGGACAAAAGACTCACCAACTTCAACGAAGATATGAAAAAAGCTATTCGAGGAATGCGGGGGAATTCCCCATTGCCCGGCGGAAGAACCCCGGCGCCAACTCAAGACCGCAGCAGCAGTCCGTGGCCGTCTCGAAACACCACTGATGATGATATGTCACCAACCGCAGGCAACGACTCCTGGTCGGGCTCTGCTGATGGCAGCGCAGACGCAGGTGTTGCTTCTGACAGCCAGAGACGTGCCTTGGAAAGGTCTTCCGAATTCAACAGGAATACTCGGGGAGCCACAAAACGGCCTCCGCCTTATGATGACGCTTCGCCCACCGGTGGCTTATTTCCTTTAAACGAAGATAAAAATAGTGGAGGGTCGGCTTGGGACCGTATCCGAAGGAACGCAGCATCAGGACAGGCACAGCCAGACCAACGCTCTCATCCTAATACTGCAAGGCCTATTCAAAGGGAACAGAGTGAAAGTTCAGCACTTGGAGATAGTTTTAGTTTTTCAAGCACAGATGAGGAGAGGCAACTAGCGAAAGCTGAGGCCCAGCGCGAGTTCGATAATAGGCTTGAACGGGAAAGGAAAGGTGGTGATTTTGATGATCGGGGTAAGAGGTGGTGATGCCAAATAGGCTGTACCACCAAAAATTTCTCTGTACATAAAAGCTCGTGTAAGTATAAGAATTTCGGCGGAAAATGCTGATGCCGAGTCAAGACTTAATTTATTAGAATACTTATTCTTCATCAGTACATTTCTCGCCTACAACTAGCTTTCTTCAACGCAAACTGGCCATACAACCCCTCTTTCTTGATCTTCAAACACAGCTAGGTATCCCTTACTGAAGAGCTGCGAACCCCTGACGCGGAAAGTTTGCCGAGTGATCGCAAAGTCTACGCGTGTCAATACACTTTTCGCCTATCTCGAATATACTTTCACTGTCGAACCTTCGAAGGTCGTCGCTAACTAGTTAAAGAAACCGAGGTTGATCTCCATCTTAAAGCCCTTGCGCACTCTAAGATCTGCGACTACCCGCTCAATGAAATGTGCCACGACCCCTGCAACAAACACCCGTGGACCCGAACGACCATAGAGGAAGCGAGGGCGAAATAACATAGACTTAGCGATAATAGACAAGCGTTCGGACCTCCGTACAACGCCCTCTCGGTCACATAGTAGTTTTAGTGAAGACATTGTCGACTAAAGGCCGTTAGTTCACTGCGATCAACATTAGAAGAAGCAACGCAAACGAAATCTAGGGGTGGAACTCCAACGACATGTTTTGAGGTAGAGATATCGAATGAGGGCAATGAGATCCTCGACCGTACTTTGATGAATCTCCCGGCGTGGGCCTAAGATTTTTTATGCGGCGGTGCGCTGGCCTCACAAACTCCAGGAAATGATTATACATCATGTGGCTCAGAACAACAGCAACCCCAGGGATGATTATCTCGGCCTGAAGTACGGGGTGAAACAGACAAAGCGGGAGAAAAGCTCGTGTCTCTACGTTTGCTTAACTACGTGGCGCGATCTGAATCATCACGGTCGGCTTCGCCGATTGAGCTCAAAGCAGATGGACCTCTCCTAGGATACCTGGAAGACAAATCGTCTCGATTTTACCACAAGCCTGATTGGAAGCGCAACATGTCAGGATGGAGGCGTAGGAGAGGATTATATACTATCGAAAGCACTACAGAATATCCCTAGAGCCTTGATGTGGAAGAAACAATGGCTGAACAGGCAATTGAGCCGGAGAGTTCTGTGGCATGTGGGAACTTCAGAAGATTAGTGGAGGTGGTCGGGACATTTACAAGATTCATGGAACTCCCAACAGAGCTGCGCACTCGTGTCTACGAGTTTGTTTTGAAATTCGAAAAGCCCATTATCCTGCACCTCTGTGATACTACGAATAAGCAGCCAACTAAACTCTCTGATGACATTGACGGGGCTAAGAAATATTGTCGACCTGAATCAGGTTGTCTTGCCACCCGACTCAGTTACCTACCCCCTGCTTGACTCGATCACCTACCCCCTACTACGTACCTCCCCGCTGGTCCTGCACCTACATCATGTATATATAGTCTCTTTTCTTTCATAGATCAATCAATACACGAGTTCTCCAGATCGACAAATATACAATGTCTTCTTCAAATCAGTGGCGGTTTCACGACGACAACAACATGCACTTCGAACCTCAATTCGGAACAGAATTCAATAGGTTTCTACAGGGACATTAGGAGGGTCGAACGGGCCACAACGAAATTTAGAGGAGGCTTGCAATCACGCGGAGCAGCAGGCTGATACGTAAGGAGAGCTTTACCGTCTTCTACAGCATCGACACCTTCGAATATAACCGTGACACGGTCATTGATCGTAGCGCTCGCCAGTCATTGTTGATTTAACCTCCTGCGGAGTATTCGATTTTACGTCCATTTCTACAACAACGAGAAGCACGCGCAATGTGTCCTGGGGGACATGTATGATGTGCTCCGGAAGGAGTCAGATATGTCTTTTCCGGATGGCATGGATTTTTGCAATGCCTCTCCTCTGGCAGGTATGTTACCCGTCCTGCGGAAATTGTCAAAGACATTCAACGAAGAGGGAAGAGCTATTACGCTGCAAGCGCCTGTTCCGGAATAGTTTGATACGCTACCAGGGCTCAAATGGTTCGATGAAGTTGCCAGGGGCGCGGGTCTCAAGGCTAGATTGATACCATTCAATTATCTCACAGGCAACGAATATGAAAGCATACGCTGCACATGGCTTCATCGCATGCAGAAGAAGGGTGATGAGGCAGAGGAGGTGCAAGATACGGCGGAGGGTGTTTCGAAGAAGGCCTTCACGAAGTACCCACACTTGCGGAGCACGTACATACAAGAACCAGACTGTATAGTACAGGAAGAACTGCAAAGGAGAAATCACGTGGCATAAACAGGTCTAGTTGGAAGCCAGTGGTAGCTTCAGCGGCCAAGAAGGCTTGGTTTCAGATGATCGTGTTGGCTTTCTATGGAACTTTTTGGCACCAGATGGTCTCTATGAACTAGGCTTAAAACAATGGGGGATCTTCAGACGTAGATCACGAATCTCACTAGGCGAGAGTGACTTTTTGACGCAAGCCTCGTTTGGATCAACCAACTGCCCATAATGCTCGGGGCCACTGGTTCGAAGGACGATAAGGCAGTCCGCTTAGTGTACTACCTCACAACTGTCGATATGTAGCTGTCAACTGCGGAGGGACACTTTTTTAACAATGTAGCCGTTAGCTAGTCTGCGAGCCTATCAGCGGTGAGTATTTGACTGTGGAAATGTGGGTAAACAGGAATCATGTCTCAGGTATTTCATACAAATAGTGCAATGAAGATCAAACTCGAATTCGGAGAGTGCGAAGTAAAGCGACGATTGCGTATGGGCCAAAACGTTGACACTGTCGGAGAATAAATCAGCCCATCCATACACACAAGCCGGCACAAGGCCCTCTCCGCCGTATTCCGCCACAGGGCCAAAGCCACACCCAGATTTTGCAGAATAAGAAATCCTGGGAATGGCGGTCGAGGAGACGGGGCGCGACGCGACGGGCGACTCGTCGTTATCACGGGCCTGATGGAGTCGAGGTTGTTCCCGTAGTTTGCGTAAGCTCTATGATACTTACATGCACCTTGAGTTGAGATTGTTATTTTTTTCCCCCTGCCTTCACGAATAATGACGAGTGCGCAGGTGAAACGGTCCGGTTGATCCCTGCGTATGTTAAATTTGGTGATGATAGTTGCATGAAGTTATGAAAAGCAAGCAAGGGCCCTCTCTTTATGCTCTAAGTGCACTGCGAGGCCGTACTGAGGCTATGTACGACGCCAAATAGAACGCCAAATCATGCAAGCGCCTCGGGCGAGGCGCTCGGTTTGGCGACGATGCAGCCATCAAAACAAACATGCTGAATAGCTGTGGTGTTTTGTGTGCCAACGTTTGGAGGCACAACTCTCAAATCACGGCTGGTGGGAAATCTCAACGCACTGGACAACGGCGATCGAGAGCTGAAACAACAGGGAGGACTTCGGTCAGTCAGGGCGATGGCGATAGCTTTGGGCTGGCTCAGTCTGTTCTCTTTAATTTCCCAGAGGTCGTTTTTGGAGAGCCGCTCCAGGGTACGAGAGCCACCAACCAATAAAGCGGCGTAGACGGGCAGCCGAATAAACTGAATAAGCTCGAATAAACTCGGGCAGATTCTTGGCCCATGGCGCTCGCTGAGGGCTCCAATTTGCGACTTACCGAGCAAGCTGGGCTGGTTGAGGTCCGCCAGGTCGCCTCCGCCGCTGCCCATTCGGCTCGTCGCGCTTTTCCACACCCAGTTCCTGTACTTCCTGTACTTCCTGTACAGTCCTTGTACGCTTCTTCCCCATCTTGAGTCGTAGAATTCACCTCACCCAGTCGCTCTTTCAATTGACTCTGCCCAGGCTTGACCCAAGTCCTTTTTCCAGCTCCCTTTTTTTTCAAATTCTCCCCAACCTTTTGGCTACTTTTGTTACCTTCTTGAAACTTCCTTTTCCTTCTTGCACTGCCTGCCGTGTTTACCGTGCTGGATGGATACGTGAAGCCTTTGTTTGTCGACCCGGACTTTTTGGAATTAGCGGACTATAATTGCGGACCTCACCTTGCACTCGACGGTCCGTCAATTCACCACCGCCCATTGCCTCACCCAACGTCAACTGCGCACCGAGAAAAATGGGGGAGACCGAGCAACAAGGTTCTGCCTCTACACCAAGGAGAAACTGCCAACATCCCAGGAGACATCCCTGGCGCCAAAGGCAATCCTCACTCGCAATGCCAACTCTCGTCCTCTCACTCCTCGCAGCCGCAGCACCCATGACAATGGCCGAGAGTTGTATCTCGCTCGCCGGTTCGACTGCGTGTCCGGCTTTCAATTCTTTCTCCATCTCAACAGGCCCAACCTTGACCGGTCTATTGTATGTCTAACCTTTCGCGCCGAAACCTTCCCCACTCCCAACGACCTCAAAAAGGCTAATTTAGCCGCACACAGTCCATTCCTCTCATACGTATCAGACACAGCGACGTTTGACGATCGGATACGGCAGTACATTTCAACAGATTACTCGAGAGAAAAGTATGGTCACACTATTTTTGGGCTAGACATGGGATGCTGACCGGAGCATAGATATCAGCAGCTCATAGGGTGCTCGAGCGTAAATCTTACAAATACAACAGACATCTATGCGAGATATACGACTAGTGTTATTTGCAACGCCATCGTACAAAATTCAATATCAGGCTGCGGGGCGTCTGGAAATGATACGAAGCCTCTTTGCGCAGACTCATGTGTAAGTGTAATTGGCTCCGTTTGAGCTCATGAGGTGGAACACTGACGGCTTTTTAGGCCGATTTTGCCATCAGCGAACAGGAAATAACAGCAAGCCCTGAATTATGCGGCGATTCTGGACGGAACGCCTTGAGCCAGATTAGAGCTGATTTTACGAATTGTGCTCTACCAGCTAATTCCCTGAGCGGATCCTGCATCACTGGGGCGCAGAATGAACCGAATGACTGCGGATTCCAATCGAATTTACAAGGCCTTTGCTCGTTCTGCGCAGCAAGCTCACCCAACGCTACAGATTCCTGCTGTGTAAACTCCAACGTCGAGCAGCGGTGCGTGAACGTCCACCTTCCCACAACTACGTCCATGGCGCCTTTATTCCCTTCCTCGACATCCTCCGGTGTCCCATCGGCAACTAGCAGTCACACCGCGGCCGCAGCTGGAGCAACTCATGGTCTCACGGGTGGCCAGATTGCTGGAATAGTGGTTGGTTCGGTCCTCGGTGCTGCCCTAATTCTCGCTGCCATCATTTTCTTCTGCTTCCGCCTCCGAAAGAAGCAAGATAGCAAAGCTGGTAGCACCCTCAATCAACCCTCTCCTGGGCGTCAAGCGGCTCCCGCGGGTCCTGCTATGTCTTTCACGGACGATGCGCAACCTCCACCCATACTTCCTGGCGCTCGCGTTGCCCGTATGTCTGCTCTCGAGGGCTCCACCACCTCCTCGGGCCACCACAGCTCTCCTGGTGCTGCAGGTACTCTTGGAGGATACCGCCGGACTTCGGACGGTTACAGCGGATCGCCTGATTCGCAACGGAGTGGGCTCGCTGCAGGCCCTTTGCCAAAGCGGCAGGGTTCACTTTCGAGCAATTCTGCTCTAGGTTCTGTCGGCCGCCACTCTCCGCACTCCGGTTCTGGTAACGGAGACCAATTCTCGAGCCCCGAAGGCGTCGCATCTGGCCAATCTGAACAGCTCCAATTCTTCAAAGACTATTACTCACAAGACGAGATCAGGCCCAACGACACAGTCGCTACACTGTGGGCCTACCAGCCGCGCGCCAGCGATGAGTTTGAGCTTGAACGGGGTGATATGCTTAAAGTGGTGGGCATATGGGATGATGGTTGGGCGACTGGAGTCAAGCTTTCGGAATCAGCAGAGCAATGGGAAGCGAGGAGGAACGTCCAGCGCGATTCAGGAGTCAGCAACGGCAGCAGACGGTCCGGCGTCACCAACGACAGCGAGATCAAGGCATTCCCGCTCGTGTGCGTGTGTCTGCCACAGCACTGGCGGAAGACGATCGAAGGAGATAGCACCGACACGACGGGCGGTGGAGGAGGTGGAGGGTCTGGAGGCCCGCCGCACGCAAGCCCTTAGAGCTGTCAGCTACGAGCCTCTTTCTCGACGGTTTTTCTGTTTTTGCTTTCTATCTTAATGCCGGCACGATGATGGCGTTTCCACGAACCGTTTCGCGACCGAACTCTCTACCATAACCTTCCTCGGCTATCAATGACATTCTCCTCGGGCGTACTGCAGCCCGCATCGCTAGATTCTTCACACCTCAGCTATTAGATTTCGCCAACGACAGCGAGATGGCGTGTCTCTTTACAGCGTATTTTGCATTGCATCGCCTTTTTCTCCTCAAGGGCCCTATAACTCCGATTAATGCAGCAGAAGAAACCCGATTCCGGCGGTTTTAATCACCCAGCCTATCTCGAAAGCATTTTATTGCAAACTAATATTAATAACGAAAACCAACCTCGGGGGACCCTGCATTAGATCAAGTTCCTTTACCTTTTCAAATTATTCACGGCAGTGCATTGACATATACTTTTTCCACACCCTTCTCGTGGCTACGAGCTCGCTACATACACACACTCTTTTCTCTTTTGTACTTAGCGTTCCCCTTTCTCTCGAACGCAGCGCGCCATCTCTCTGCCGTTCTTGTTTTTTTTAGGGTTTTTTTTTCAAAACCACGTTCTATACCCGCCCTCCATCCTTTTTTCCATCCTGGGAAAACAAAAACCGGGGCTGTTTTTTTTTCTTCTTGCCGCTTCTTGATGAAAAAAAAAAGCGTGCGTGGTGCTTCTGGCATGCGAGGGCTTTTTTTTCTTGTAATAGTAGTACAGCAGTAATACTTACCTTTTTAGGCTTGAGGTGGTTTATCTTACTTCTTGATTTTTAGCCTTTTGCTCAGGGGAGAAGGGGGTTGTGCTTGTAGGGCCCGTGTACTGGGATTTCTTTTTCCCCATCCTTGTAGGGAATGCAGAGGGGGAGTTGTATATATCTGGATTGAGTTGCTGAGAGCGCGGGAGAGAGGCGTAGGCGGGATTGGGGTGGTCGGAAAGGGGGAGAGGGTAGTTGGCGAGCCCGGTGGATGGGCTTGGTTTGTGTGCGTGTGTGGTGGGGCGAGGTGATGTGAGGCGGGTTTGGGGTATGGCAGGGTAGTCGTGGTTGTAGGGAAGGGATATGTTTATTTTTCTTTGTACACTTGAGGTGGCTCGGCTTGACTTTTCAATCGTGATGTGTGACCGTGGGCCCCTGACTATGTGTGACCGTGGGCCCCTGACTATGTGTGACAGTTATATTATGCCAAGTCGGACAAATAAGTGCCATTGTGGAATTGCTATTTCTATATGGTTTTGCATTTGTGGTCTACATACTGATCTCGTACAGTACAATGACTTCATATGAAAGAAGCCCCGAGCAGCTGGTTGGACGGGGATGAGCGAAAGCCGGGATTACTGCAGAGAAGGGTTTCGGCAACCTTATACATTTATACAATAAGGCTTCCAGATGCATGAAGCGGAGGAGCAGGAAATGGGGCCAGGCCAGCGAAAGTACAGTATTGCTGACAAAAAATTAAAGAAAAGGTAGATTGTCCGCAGTATGGTACAGTCGTATGATTATTTTTTACAGACAAAAAGACAAAAGAAAATAATCGGTAGCAAATTAGTGAAGATTTCCCCGTGTGAAAGATCTGGCAAGGGAATGGAATGGAAGTATTATGTTGCATGCAACACGTGATATCTAGAGAGAACATGCAAAGAGTAAATAAAGGAAGCAAGTAATTGTAACAGAAGAGAAAATAAATTGAAGAGATTGGAAGCTCGCAGCCAGTGCTATCGTTTAGCGAAATCCCTTTTAGTCGTTCGACGTTGATTGTGCGGCAACTGAAGACGTGCGATTTGAGTGAATGAAGCAACGGAATTGAAAATTTCTTGTCGGAGAAAGTATGAGCATGAAGGTCTTCGTGCTGTGCGCTCTACCGTATAAACCCACAGAATTGGATATTCTAGGAGCGCGAGGCATGTTAGAGTCAAGTCTCGCCGGTGAAAATGCCTCTTAATGACATTTGCATCCCGTTTCTCGTAGTTTTCTTATCAGGTGAATGGGCTGCGGAGGCTGTCCATCGCACCATCAAGCTTTATTCATTCTCACCATCTGGTTGGTCCCCATCCCAGCGTTTGTATATCTCGCCGATATAAGCTGTGATATCTCTGGTCCAACGTGATACAAATCCTGCGTCGGCAGCTGTTAGCGATACATCAGGATATGACTTCGAGAGCAGAGACCGCTGCGGGAAGACACATTCGCCTAGGCGAGCTAGGTCGATCAAATCATTAGAACATGAAAGATCGACTGGAAGAGAGCAGCAATCTTTGCAGACACAGCGACCCAGCGGCTGGTTTAGCGAATCCGAGGATTTGTCCGGGTGGTGTTGAGGACCACTGAGGTCTCCCGACTCGTCAAGGGTTTGGGTTGACAATGCCAGGCTGAGCTTCTGGCAGGGCGGAGATGGATACAGGCCGTTCTTATTAGAGCCACCCCCCCAGTAGGCAAAGGGGTTTTGCATGCCAAGAGTGCAGCGGTCAAAAGGGTGCGGAAAGTGCTCGTCCATGAACTTGGACATCTCGTATTCCGTGACAGTGATGTTCGCAAGCCCCCCATTATCATCCTCAGAATCCTTTTCTTGTCCGCTTCCACTACCAGTGTCATCTTCAACAATGAGCGGAGTCGGCGCTGGGTCATCGACATCTGCCTGATAAGTACAGTCACAAAAGTAACTGCACGGAAGATGAGTCGTGCCTCCAAACGTTCTGCCATTCGCATCCTGATCCTCCAGGCGCCATTCGACACCAATGTACTGCGGCACAACACTCGCATCATATTCGAGATCTGGACGATGTATGTATTTTAGGTTGATACAAAAGTTCTCCATGGCGAGCTCCCATCGGAGCATTGCAAAAATATCGTCGCTATCCAGTTGATGAGCGGTTGAAAGCGTCAGAACTGGGTAGGCACGGCTGAAGCAAATGCCTGGACCAAGACGCGCCCGCACGAGCAAGGCAAGGCACTCTTGGAGATGGTAGTCTGCATCATAGAACTCGCCCTCCTCTGGCTCCATTGTCGGTATCCAGAACCTCACACGGCGGAGCAACCCCAGACGTCCCCGGGCTCGCAGAGCTTCGAAAAAATCTAGCATGGGCCCGTGAACTGAGCCGAAGTCGAAGATATTGACGGCGTAGAAGGCACTGAGGGCTTCGCTGTGAAGTTGGCGGCTGACGAGCGTGATGTTGAAGACTCCATCCATGGAGCGGGAGCCACATTCGGGGAATTGCACGATGTCTCCGGCTTCATTTCCATGGTCAGTTCTGTTTTCGTACGGTGCTCGATTACAGAAGAGGCGGGTACGTGCAGAAAGGACGTTTATAGAGTCGCGTGCGTGCTTGGTGACTTCTATGAGTGAAGGATAGGAGCGACGCGGCCGGATTGGAGCTGGAAACCAGAAGACGTATTCGTAGATCCGAATTCGAAGCTCGAAAGGGAGATCGAGGAGCCGGAAGGGTCTGGTATCTGCTTCTTGATGCATCTCTGTATTGGCTGAATGAGGGGCGCTACGCGTACTCATGTCAAGAGCATGGCAACTATCTTGCAAGCACGAAGATTCATTCTCATTGCAGTGATGCCACCATGTGAGGCATACTTTGAGCGCGGCGCCATCCGGGCGAACAAGAAAGGCGTAGGGCTTCTGTATAGGGCATGGCTCAAGTCCCACCGAAGACATCGTTTCCATGAATGACCTAGAAGAAAGTGACAGATTCTGCATGGTTGAACGACGGCCCTGTTGGTATAAATTTGTCGAATCAAATAAGGTCGAGACACAGGAAAAGAGCAAAATCAATCAGTGGGTGGAATGGAGGAGAGTAAAGAAGCACACAGATACTTTGACAGTTCTGGCAAGTAGAGGTGGAGAAGGCTCAAGACAACAACTCCCACGGGGAAGCTGGTGGGATTGTTGAAGTGATCTGTTGTACAAACGGAGCGCAGGAGCAGGGAGAGAGCAATAAGCGAAAAGAGAGAAACGAAGCCGGAGAGTTGTGAAAGAAGATCAAGTGAGGTTATGTGAATCCAAACTAACTTCACAACAGGATTCCGAGGAGAGTAGAGGAAAATAAGGCCACAAAAAGACGATATCAAGGGACCTAGGAAATTATTGTTACAAATTTTTTATTTGCTTTTCGACGCTACATGTCTACATGACTTTTCTTTCCCCATGTGGATCCAACTCGAGAGGAGATGGTATAACCAGGGTATTGTACAACAACTCTTCGCCACTCCAGGTACTCTCCCAGGAAACGCCATCAGGGTCCCATACGATTACAGCTTGTTCGCAAGCCAGATAGCCAGCAGACACTCCACCGCCCATCCCTAGCATTGCGCCTAAATGCGCGATCTAAAACCAGAAACGCCGGCGCTTACACTTCCTGTGATATAAAAAGCGTTCAATGAAAGCCTACCAGCCCAGCTGCGCCGTTGACGTCCGTCCACGCTAAAAGGCCAGGGGCAATTCTATGCAGTAATTAACCAAGAGATAAATAGAAAATAACGAATGTCCTTTTTAAGCCAAAATGTATCCCGCCCAATTAATTAGGTCGTGGTTTCATTGACAGTATTAACTGGAGGTCTGCCACCTCCAACAAGTTCAAGAATTTTGCCAGCCACCGCTGCTGGGTATCCACGTGAGAGGCCCTCATTCACAACAGCCATCGCGCTGCTGCGGTCCTCCACCGCCATGAATGCCCGAGTCATGGCTTCGTAAGTACTAGGCTCGCGCTTGTCCATAGAAACGCCGTCGTAGATTGCCTTAGCCTTCTCGATGTTCTTTGCGAGGGCCCAGCCGTGAATTAAAGAGTTTGCAATGTAGGGAGTCATTTCAACACCACGGTTCTTCATGTCCGTGAGAGTGCTCTCAGTGTCCGCAATCTGATGGTTGGCGACCATGGCTTCAAAGAGTGCTTGATAAAGGCAAGCTTGAGGGCGGATGCGCGAGTCGGCCATAACAGTGTCGAAGAGCCTTCGGGCTCCGGCCATATCATGTTGAACGCAGCCCTTGGCGTGAATCAAAGAAGCATAATGAACGGCTTCTGGAATACCACCAGCTTGACGAATTTGGCTAAGCACGCCTTCCGCAGCCTTCATATCAACAGGCTCAAGAGTAGCGTAGGTATCGATCAGAAGCTTGTAGGTATGCGTAGTTGGCTCAATCTTCTTGGATCGCATCCGCTCATAGTACGCAAGAACCTTGCTGCGGTCACGCTTGGTCGTAAGGAAGAATTGCATCAAACTGTGATATGGAGCTGGCCTAGGCTTGTAGTTCGGCATACTCTCCATCTCTTCAAAAAGCTCTTCGGCGAATTTCTCGTCGCTCACACGGCAAAGCGCGTTGACGATAGTCCCATAGGTGACGCTTGTTGGACGGATGCCGAGGTTGCGCATTTCCGAGAAGTAGAAGAGACAGTCATCGATACGTCTGGCCTTGCCAAGCTTGCCGATAAGAGCGTTATATAGGAAAGATGAAGGTTCGACGCCCTCAGATTTGGCACGTAGGAAAATCTTGACAGCTTCTGTGGCCTCATCAAAGGTCTTTGTGGATTCTTTAAGAGTCGTAATATAAAGTCCAAAAGTATTAGCCGAGGGAGCAGCGCCCATATCAAGCAAGTCCTGGTGGTATTGAGTAGCGAGTCCACGTTGTCCGGTAGTGAGGCAAGCAGCGACCATGGCATCCAAGATGGTAACCCAGCCGTATCTGACGATACGGTACTGAGGCAGCAGAGGAACGTCTTGCTTAGCGAGAGCTAGAATGTCGTGAGCAAGGTTGAGACGATCCTCCTTTGCCGCAGCAGTGATGAGTTTGGCGTAGGTGAAGAATCGAGGATGTCTGCCAGCTCGGCGCATGTTCTTGAACTTTGTCAAAGCCTCATTCAGATGGGAAGACGATCTACCGTGGGTCTTTTCGAGTAAGTCGGTGATAGCAACGGAGCCCTTGTTGTCAGTCGTAGCAGCATATGGGTCGAATGAATCCTCATATGCAGGAGCGACAGGAATCGGTGCCCGTTGAGGGAACGATGAATACTGGACAGGGGAGTAGGTTGGTTCAGGTGCAGGGTGCTTGTAACTGTACCAACGGTGCTGGAGATCCGGGCGATCAAGTTTGACAAGAACCTTCTCGACCAAAGCTGAAGTAGACTTGTCGGTTGCCGTACCAGTGGAAGTAATAACCTCAAGTAGGTGGGCGAAACGAGTAGTGTTGGCAATATCCAAGTCGGAAGCGTTAAGAATCATTCCCGATTGAACCTGCATGAGAAGGGTGATATCTCCCCAATGAAGCTGAGCAATGCCTTCTGGGCCCATACCTGCAAGTAAATGTCCGGCAACGGGAGCAACAAGACCACCGTTCTCAATCATGGTCCACATCAACTCCATGCTAGCTCTCGCCGGTAGAATGACACCGCGCCTAATCATGAACTGACCGATGACCTCAACAGCCTCGTCAATCTGTTCCACGATCTCCATCTTGACCTGAGTAGATCCAGCTTGCGAATCACGGATGCGTGCGAACATCTGGCGACTTTGACGCAAACCCTGCTCAGCCTGGCCACTGCCAATCAGAGCAATCGTATGCATGGCGGTCGACTCAATGAATTGAGGCTTGGTGCTGGAGAGCTCCAAAATCTTCCAAAACACATTAGCAGCTTCGATGTTCCCGTTGCGAACATGCATTGCGCCTATGGCCATGGCAGGACGGGAAAGATCTGCGTTCTCTGGAAGTGCATTGAAAGCCTTGGTCGCATTTTCAACGTCATTCTTGTCAGCAGCTTTGATGCAAATGGCAGCCATGGCAAGATGGCGAGCTTCTGGGCTCAACTTCTCGCTGGCATGCACAAATGCCTCTTCAAAAGAGCCATTCTTCAACCACACTGGCAAGAGAGCCTTCAAGCTCACAATGTCACGCAGAGGAGTAATGTCCTCCGGGTCGACAATGGTCTCCTCAATCTTCGAAAGGAACTTCCGGCCTCCTTCGGACCTTCCGCAAATGCTGTATGCCCTAATGAGAGCGGCATACACATCGTTATCTTTCCGTAACAAAGAGATTTCTCCCTTGTCATTCGCAATGGCTAGAGCCTTGTACTCATCGTAGCATTCAACCGCGCTGCGCAAATCACCGGACTTGCTAAAGGCGTGGATCATGGGCACAAACATGTCAGCACATGGAATCACATTTCTTGACTCCATCTGCGCATAAATGCGGACCATGTCCTCGACACGGTCACCCTCAGCGCAAGCTGAGACGAGAACACGGTAGGTTTTCTCGGAGAAGGTTCGCGCAGGCTGGCTAGTGGTTGCAGAATCGAAAAGCTTGACTGCGATGTCAAGGGAGTCGTCCTCGCTAAGAATGTCGAATTCGGTTTCGTTGGAATGGAGCATAAACTTGCCCTCTTCCTCCATACCACCATACCTTACTCTCTTTTCCTCCAGAGCCTGCGTCATAGAAAGAACTTCCAGAGACCGGACAGAGAGGATCTCAATCAAAGTGGCGTATGTGTTAGTATCAGGAAGCACCCGTCGGCGCAGCATGTCAGAGTACACATCCAGCGCCTTTGGAACAACCTGATGTCTTGTCTTGGGTAGGTTGATGGCAGCGGAGAGGAGAGCATTGTATGCTGGTGCGGTAGGCTTGATGCCCGAAACGAGCATAGATTCGAAGATTGCTGGTATTTCGGCATAGTGTTGATTTTCAGCGAGTTTGTTCAGTTGCTCGGTGTATGTATCAATCTCAGAGATACTAGTAGCGAAACTAGAACTGGCGCGGCTCAAGGAAATTGACTCAGGAGTGACGTTGGATCCTGTCGCTGGGGACTGTGGACGAGTCTCCTGGGTCACCGGAGGGGTTTCTTGAGCAGCCAGCTTCGGGGATGCAGCCTCGGCTTTAGCCTTCGCCCCCTCTTGAGCGATTGCCTCATCGACATGTGCAAGCGCAGTAGCCTCTGCCTTCGCATCACCCACAACATTCCTGAAATCATCTATAGCGCTGGTGCTGTAGGCGCGGCTGATGACGGCTCGAGCCGGAACTGGATCCGAGGTCTCTTCGATGACCCCGCTGTCCTCCTTGGCCTCATTTTTGCCTTCTGGGACTGTTGCTCGAGGCTTCCACTCGATTCGCTTTGTAAATTGGAATTGTTGCCATTCCTTATCCTCGACGCGTTGGTGCTTCTGCCAGGCAGCATAGTACGCCGCTAAACCGGAGTCCGCGTGCTCGTTGTGAGCAACCTTGATGCTGCCACCTGCCTGGGTCGACGTGGAAGCAAAGGCATTTTGGGTTTGATTCGCACCGGGCTTCCCGAAACGACTTTGAAGGTTTGAACCGAAGGCTCCAAAAGAGTTGTTTTGCGACGCGTACGACGATTGAGAGGCGGCAACTACGGATTGAGCGTATCCGTGGGTGAAACTCTTTACGAGACTCTGGCGCGCGAGGTGGAAAGTCTTAAAGACCATTTAGGAGATGGAGGAACCCTTCAGATTGGAAGGGTGAGACTGTAGCAAGGTGTTCCGAGTCAGTACGTGAAGGGCAAAATTAGACTGGAAGCAGTGGAGCGTGGCATACTATTATTCTCAGAGTGCGATTCTGATGCAGGTTCATTTGACGACACAGGCCGCCAAAAGAACGCGCTAAAATGAAATTACGGTGAAGGATTTTGGAGGGGGTAGCCTGGATATCGACTGCTGCTTTCTACGAAACGAATTCGAAAAGCGCAAGAAGAGGTGGAGGGTAGAATAGAAGATTACAAGTGTAGGGGATTAAGGGAGAAAAGGCAAAGCTGGCCTGAAAGGACAGGAGTCAGCTTGCGTGTGGGCGATGAAAAAGAAAGCTCGAAGCTCTGGTGGTGACGAGGCCACTCTTCCGGAATTTTCTCTACCGCCGCGTCGGACGAAGGCAGCGCCGATGAGGGTTATGCCTGTTTGAGCGATTGCAAAACGCGCACACGTGCCTTCTTGGGCCTGTAGATGGCTTTCCTTTCCCTTCGCCGGCCATCCGCTTGCTGCACCCCTGGCTAAGGGCCGATGGTGACTCACTGGCACGAATATTCTGCGGAATCCTCTGCCCGTGCCATGCTTGCGCGCGCTGCACTTTGCGTCTATCTGCACCCCGCCTCACCCCAAAGGGCGCATCTCGTACTGCCTCGTACAGTCACGAGCGAAATCGACTTCCGTCCAAACACTTTTCCTCATTCCTCGCCAAGGCGCGCACCTTCACCACAAGCTAGCCCCTGTACGGTTAGACCCTCGACTAATCCGGAAAACACTAGTTTACAATAGACAGCCCATTCGTATCTTACCATGTGTACTACAGTCAAATCTCTTTGGTACGATACCGCTTGTTCGGCTAAACGTATCGTAATACCAATGGTATTGTTATATTAAGAATCACGGGTAGGGTAAATAAGCAGGAAAACCGGGGATTTGATACCTAAAGAGGCTTAAGATATCTACCTCACGGGCCAAATTGGGCTCTTTGCCATACAAATTATCTACTAGTTATACCAATATTGGTGGTAGGTGCTTAACGATATTGTCACAAGTCAGATTATCGTAATATTACACTAAAAAAGGCTTGATTAAGAGGTGTAGATCGTAATGCAGAGGACATCGTTATATACCCTATATCGTATTAAGGAGGCTTGACTGTACATATATTTATCCCGCCTTTGCTGTTCACACCTCCATGGCCTGAGCCACATGATGCCAAGGTTTGACTTCAAAACATGTCGCTCTAATACCCGATTACACCCAACCACGTCTGTGAATGTACTACAGTAGCCCTTAGTTTATCCCACCATACACGGCAGTTTTATCATGCGTGGACGACGTCACCTGGTTGTTTTGCCACTCACCTACCTAGCGCTGGGCATTTTAAAGCAGTTACATTTCTAATTCAATAGAATTCATAAGCCATTGCAGCGCGTAGGAGTATAAAAAGACGGCAACCGCAATAGAGGCGGTCTAGTAAAGTTTAGAAAGCGAATTCTAATATTGACACGTGACCAGATATATGCCCAATAGCAACAACGCTACCATAAGCAGCCGTGCAAACCGGTCGATACTCGGAAGGAAGCCAAAGCACGTTTTTCATCTCATAGGTTACCCACTGCTGCTTAACAAATATCCCGCGTGAAAGACCCCGCCGAGAAAGACGTCCGTTAGGGGGAAGAGATATAGTATGCAATATTCCTCTATCAGTCTCTATAAATGTCCCGTCATCGGAGAATGACAGGGTTTGAATAGCGGCGTTAGCTTTAAGCGTCTGCTGTACTGCCCCCGTGCTGGCATCCCACAGCTTAACTGTCCTGTCGTATGATGCCGACGCCAGCATCTTGCTGTTCGGCGAGAAGGCCACGGCGGTGACCCGACTTGAATGGCCCTCGAGCGTCTGCCGCACTGCTCCCGTGCCGGCATCCCACAGCTTAACTGTCCTGTCGTACGATGCCGACGCCAGCACCTTGCCGTCCGGCGAGAAGGCCAAGACGGTGACCCGACTTAAATGGCCCTTGAGCGTCTGCTGCACTACTCCCGTGCCGGCATGCCACAGCTTAACTGTCCCGCCGCCCGATGCCGACGCCAGCACCTTGCCGTCTGGCGAGAAGGCCACGGCGGTGACTTGACTTGAATGGCCCTTGAGCGTCTGCTGCACTGCTCCCGTGTCGGCATCCCACAGCTTGACTGTCTTGTCGTACGATGCCGACGCCAGCATCTTGCCGTCCGGCGAGAAGGCCACGGCGGTGACCTGACTTGAATGGCCCTTGAGCGTCTGCTGCACTGCTCCCGTGCCGGCATGCCACAGCTTGACTGTCTTGTCGTACGATGTCGACGCCAGCACCTTGCCGTCCGGCGAGAAGGCCACGGCGGTGATCCCACCTGAATGGCCCTCGAGCGTCTGCTGCACCGCTCCCGTGCCGGCATCCCACAGCTTGACTGTCTGGTCCCATGATGCCGACGCCAGCACCTTGCCGTCCGGCGAGAAGGCCACGGCAGCGACCCAATTTGAATGGCCCTTAAGCGTCTGCTGCACTGCTCCCGTGCCGGTATCCCATAGCTTGACTGTCTGGTCCGATGCCGACGCCAGCACCTTGCCGTCCGGCGAGAAGGCCACGGCGGTGATCCCACCTGAATGGCCCTCGAGCGTCTGCTGCACTGCTCCCGTGTCGGCATCCCACAGCTTAACTGTCCTGTCCGATGCCGATGCCAGCACCTTGCCGTCCGGCGAGAAGGCCACGGCGGTGACCCGACTTGAATGGCCCTCGAGCGTCTGCTGCACTGCTCCCGCGCCGGCATCCCACAGCTTGACTGTTCTGTCGTACGATGCCGACGCCAGCACCTTGCCGTCCGGAGTGAAGGCTACGGCGGTGATCCCACCTGAATGGGCCTCAAGCGTCTGCTGCACTGCTCCCGTGTCGGCATCCCACAGCTTGACCGTCTTGTCGTGCGATGCCGACGCCAGCACCTTGCCGTCCGGCGAGAAGGCCACGGCGCTGACCCAATTTGAATGGCCCTTGAGCGTCTGCTGCACTGCTCCCGTGCCGGCATCCCATAGCTTGACTGTCTCATCGTACGATGCCGACGCCAGCACCTTGCCATCCGGCGAGAAGGCCACGGCGTTGACCCAACCTGAATGACCCTCGAGCGTCTGTAGTAAAGCATTCCAATTCTTTTCAACTTTAGGTAATCTTTGCATCCATATAGGCACCCAGTTTATAAACTGCTTCTTTACTATACTCATTACTGGTGCAAAAATAAGCGCACTGCAATATACTTGGAGGGGGGTCTGCTCAATCCCTAGCCGGCTATATAGTGTAAATCGCTTCATATCATGGACAAACGCGTATAAATCGGGACAGCCGCTAGCCTGAATAATAGCTTAGTTAGATAACTTCCTATATACTGCAGGATAGGCTTACAATAGACTCCAAAGAAGCGATTGCGCGAATCCCTTCTGAGATCTTTCGCATCCAGCTCAGCACTTCAAGCCAGTGAAGAAGATGCTCCTTTAGAAACTGATGGGCCTGGTCGTTGTCGTAAAGCTGAGCTCCGCTCTTCTGGAGATGTTGGACCCAATAGAGGCATGCGTACTGAAGCTCCGGAGGAAGATATTGCTGCACTTGGCTATTGTCAATATCGGTCACGAAAATTCCGTGGGCGCCTACGCCACAGATGTCTTGCTTGAGAGAGCTTGACATGAGCTGTATACAACGATTGGCTAGCGTCAGATGCGCTCGCTTCTCATCTACCCAGAATTGTAGATCAGAGCACCTCAGCTTGTCGAGGTAAAAGTCGCAAAATGAAGGATGATAAAGTTGGATAGGACTTTCCTGGTGCTCGGGAACATCTAGAACAGAACGTAACTGATTCAACATCCTCTGAAGGCGTCTCTCGCCGATATTAATTAGCTTGGCCACAGCAACAACGGAAAGTGGATCATATAAGATAACAATCGAGCTAACACACTTCTTGATGAACGTGGCAACGCTGGGCTTGTTGCCTTCGTTTGATATTTTCTGGAGGCAATGCCGCAGAACTTGGATATATATCTCGTCCAGTTCCATTGTATGTGAGTCCTGAAGCGCTATCGCGCCACTGGTGTCTTGCAGTGAGTTTGCAAGTATAAGTTGGAGAAGATCGTCTGGGGGCCAAAGAATTTCATTTCTCTCAAGAAACCGACAAATTGTCGCGGCATAGATGAAGAGGCCGTGGGCCCTTGAAACAAGAAGATCGATAATGTCTCTGTCGGGCCAACCCAGCGGCAGGTCGTTCCAAGTGTCCCGGAGCAACCCGAGGTTGTGTTGGAAGAAGATTGATATGTCGTGGTCTACGAGTCCACGGTGAATTTGATTAAGGATGAGATCGCGACGATAAAGACTGGGAATATTGCGAAACCCACGTTGAATTAGAGGCTCTGGTCTACTCGTTACAAGGATTCGCAACTGGACCGGACCCAGTGTTTGCGCTTCAGCGAAGAGCTGGAGGATTTGTTCAACATCCTTGTCGCCTTCACATTCGTCCAGGGCATCAACCACCAAGACTAACGGTAACTGAGCGGGATCAACTTTCATCTTGGAGAGTGGCTGAAGGATAAGGTGATCCCATTGACTGCGGAGACCTTGTTCAGCAACGTCTGGATGCTTCCTCACAGCCTCATAGATATGGTTTCTCAGGGGGGAAAAGACTTTTGAGAGCTGAAAAGCAAGCGTTGTAAAGAATTTGCCAGCCTTGCCGATATCGCCTCCACCTCTGGAAAAGAAGAAGCTTGCTCCTAATCGTTTAGCCTTCTCGAGTGTCGTTGCCACTGTGCGAGCGATGGTTGATTTTCCAGTGCCAGCACTGCCGCTTAACCAATATATAAACTCTCCATCGGGGTTCAAGCTCCACAGTTCCATTTCTTGAAGAATCTCAACTCTTGTCTTCTCTAGGCATATAGGTTTGTGGTCATTGTAGCGAGAATTGAACGCTGCGTCGAGCACCAAAGGTAACTTGTTGAAAATCTCAGGCAAGTAGTCTGGAGGGATGGTTAAAAAGATGAATATGAGAGTGTTCGGGCCAATACATCGCGCAGGGTTTGCCATACCTTGAACAGTTGGACAATCAGCTGATGCATCCCGCCTATCAGTGGTCCTCCACTCCTCCAGGAAGGCCTTCGTGCAAGCCGCTGCAGTTACTGCTGCATATCCTTGCCATTTCTTGCTCTTGTGACCGTCTGCGTAGTCACACACGCTCTTAATGACGACAGTTGGGAGGCACTCCCACATACCAGCCCCTTCCATTTCAAACGCAATGACTTTTTCGCGTTCCGCAATGTCATCTCGATGTCGGCCACATTTCATGACCGTATCCCCAGACGCAACACGGCCAAAGTGAATTGACGGTTTTCGGGTGTCTTCAGTATCCGTAGTCGGAATCCCATCAGAACTGAGACCTCTTGCCTTTATGATTCGGTTCCGGGGCACCAAGTATCCGTCGTCGCACACGAGATCCATGCAGGAGGAGTTCAGAGCGATCTCACACACTTCATCGTCTATAGTCCGACATTGAGCGCAAACTGTGCAAGAGCTTTGTAATTGATGCTTATGCCGGTACTGCGGTTGGTAGAGTTTGTCATTTTCTACACCAGGATACTCTAGTCTCTTCTCCTTGCAAAGTTCTTCAGAGTAGTATGCCGTTCTATCTTTCATCCTTTGACAAGATAGTTGCCCCGATACCTTTTCTAGAAAAGCGCGAATCTCCGAATTTGGCCGGCTAAGGTTCTCTTCTTGAGAGTCCTTCCTGACAAACTTGTGTGGATACTGTCGGCCGAGGTCGATTTGAATCACAGTCGTGCTGATAACGACATCGCCCAGGAGAATTTCTGCGCCTTCTGCAGTATTTGGGACGCCGCCGCAGATGCCGACAAGTATGCCGAGTTTGATGCCGTCAAAGCTGATGCGGAGACTGGAAGCTACGACTGCGGCGTACGCCTTGCCCACGCCTGGCATTTGCACAAGCACCACATGATGATTTCCAATCCTCCCTAAAGTATAGGCGTTGTGATCCCCAGGCGCTTTTCCATACGAAAAACCGTCGGTTTCGTAATTCTCGTCTAGGAGAGCCTCGACGGCATCGTGTTCTACGCGCAAAGCGCAGATAAGGACAATTTCAAAATCGTTTCGATGACGAGGTCGGGGAATCTGCGCCATGGTCCGGCATTGAGATTTAGCTTAATGGCAGGCAGATGAAACGGCCAGAGTGCGGTTGGCTGATTGCCGTCGCTTTGGCAAGAATCTGCTGAGTGCAGCACATACAATACAAGGCGGCATAGCATGAGGTGGGAGTGTTGAGGTGCTGCCATAAGACGAGGCTAAGTGCGTGGTCAAGGTCTTCTTGTCTCAACCGCAATCACGTTGCAAGACGGGAGTGAGTTGCGAGCGCAAGAAATCTGGGCTTCTCTGTACAGTTACTACAGTTACTTCTCGTGTCGTGCGTCCTACTATCGTATATCCACCCACACTCGATGCACTCTATCCAACGATGTAATTAGCGTACCAATGTGACCGGTGGAAGATTTATTATTTTAAATCCCCCCGGGGGTGTCTCTCCAGCGACCACAATGTAGCGAGAGAGATGCTCGTAAAGTATGGTACATTATGGTCTCGCCCACTCAAAAGGGTTTTTACCCCGATTTAAACGCGTAGCTATATCGAGTTAGCTTATTAAATAAGCGCCTCGGTAGGGAGTGGGATTTCGCCAGTGACTGTACGAAGGCCGACGGTTTTAAAAACCGGCCATTTGCTAAAACGCAAGGAACGCCAAAATCTCTACCTTTTGGAATTCGTATGTAAATTCAACCCAACACCTAAAACCCTTAATTAAAGTATTATACGATAGAGAAGAAGCAGATTAGTTATTCCATAGAATTTTACAATAGTTAAATTTAAGGCGCAATTGCTATTTATTTGTTATTGCGGGCCTAGAATGCGCAAAATACTCGCTTAAAAAATTGGCCGGTTTTTAAAACCGGTGGCCTTCGTACTGTAATCTCGCACCAGGCCCGGGCGGAGTTCCCAGCCAGCCCTGCGAACCAGACTCTGAAATGCCCGTAGTGACGTTACCATCGGACAAGGCTTTCCCCACGATCCCAGCTAAAGGATAAGCTGAGGTCACGAGAGTCGTTGGTTTTTCCGCTCTCTTGAATCTAGTAACGCCGCGTGCTCGTGAACCAGTTTCGCATATCGTTCACGAAAATCAACCGCAAGCTGTCAATTGCAAAATGACGGCCATCTCCCGAAAGGCTGTCTCTGCTCCTGGCAAGGTTCTTTTGGCTGGCGGATACCTGGTTTTAGACCGCGAATACACTGGCTTGGTCTTTGGCCTGGACGCCCGCATACATGTCCATATCGAGCCCCTCCGAACAAGTAGTGGCGTCGCTCTCTCTGAGATCATTGTCAAGTCACCACAGTTCAAGGAGGCCAATTGGGAATATGGATATCGCTTGACCGAAGAGCACGGAGGCGTTTCAGTCACGCAACTCACAGCGTAAGTACAACTTTATATTCTCTGGAAATATCGTCAAACTTCTTCAACTTCAACGTCAATCGTCAACTGTCCGTCATTACTCGCCCCCCGTCTTGGCAGCAAGAAACCCCCTTTCGCTCCACATTCTTCGGAATATTGGGATGAGTTCTCCTCTCCAGCCAGTTGACTTTTTTCATCTAATTATCGGAATTCTTGAATCTCTTTGACTCTCGTTTTACTTCACTTTGCTTCAAAAATCTTTATCTTCAAAAAGTTCGTCCTTTGCATGTCCGTCTTGGCATCTATTTCGGCATTCTGCGATCCATAACAAATCATATCTGCTTCATTGGGCTTCGCAATTCAAGTTAATTGCTCTTCCTTTTCTCCATTCATGCCACCGTCGACCTCTCTATCCGACCTTATTCAACGCTCACACTTCTAGTTCCACCGGTGACACCCTCCGACGCAACCCTTTCGTCGAAACCGCCCTCAGCTACGCCCTAACCTACATCTCGCAATACCTACCTCGCCACTCCATCCAACCGGCCTCCATCTCCATTATCGCCGACAACGACTACTACTCGCAGCCCGCCAAAAAAGCCACCTCCACCTCGCGCTTCCTCGACTTCGGCGTACCCCTCTGGGACGCCCACAAGACGGGCCTCGGCTCGTCCGCCGCGCTCGTGACAGCCTTCACCGCCGCGCTGCTAGTGCACTACCTGCCGCAAGATGCATTCGACCCGAGCACGCCGCAGGGCAAGCGGCGGCTACACAACCTGGCGCAAGCCGCGCACTGCGCCGCGCAAGGGAAAGTCGGGTCCGGCTTCGATGTCGCCTCCGCCGTCTTCGGCTCCTGCCTGTACCGCCGCTTCTCGCCCGCGCTGCTGCAATCGCACGGCGAGCCCGGCGCGCCTTCCTTCTCGCTCAGGCTGAAAGCGCTGGTCGACGAGGAGGAGGGCAGTACGTGGGACGCCGAGATCGTGAAGTCCGCGGTCGGCGTGCCGAAGGGCCTGAGGCTGGTCATGTGCGATGTGGACTGCGGGTCCAAGACGCCCGGCATGGTGAAGAAGGTGCTGCAGTGGCGGAAGGAGAAGCCGGAGGAGGCGGGGAAGATTTGGACTGAGTTGCAGAAACGCAATGAGGCGCTTGCGGCTGAGCTCGTGCGGCTGGCGAAGGAGGACTCAGCCGATTACGCCCCGCTCACCGAGTGCATCGGTAAGATTCGAGGGCTGATCAGGGAGATGTCCGAGGCTTCAGGCGTGCCTATTGAGCCGGAAGAGCAGACGCAGTTGCTGGATGCATGCTCTAAGGTCCCTGGTGTTGTTGGCGGTGTCGTACCCGGAGCTGGTGGTTATGATGCTGTCGCCTTGCTCATCGAGAACAAGCCTGAAGTGATTGATACTCTGCGAACCGTTTTGGCCGGGTGGAAAGTCAATGAAGAAGTTGATTCTGGCGCGGTGACGATTGGAAAAGTGAGCATGCTTGGTGTGCGCGAAGAGATGGAAGGCGTCAGGTTGGAGGACCCGAAGATTTATGGAGATTGGATAGAGACGTACTGAGCGTAAAAGCATTTGTCTTCTTGTCCGAGCGCTGGTGCTCTGCTCGCTAGATGGTTGGGTCTTTGTCAGAGGTTTAGAAATGAATACCTTCAACGGGTTTGATGACGGAGTTTTACCGCTAGGAGGAAATGAGGAGGCGCAATGTCGTTTTGAATAGCCTGAAAGGATTCCCAGATATACATAAAAAATTTTGACCACGCTACTACCAGTATCTGAACAGCCGTCCCGAACACTCCTGTGTTAAAACGCGTGAGATTAGTTAAGTGTGTTGGATTGAGTACTGAGAGTTACTTCAGCAAGTTGATTGACTTGTAGGCGACCCATTAATTAAGCAGCGAGGGCTGCCTGAATCCTTCCACGGGTTTCTCAGGTTACACGAGAATATTCTAGGATTGTTTGAGGAGGTCTTCTAGAGGCTCTTCATGAGAGCTTTGGGAGTACCTCAAAGGCACTTTTGAAAGCCTCTACGCACCGGCCTTATCTGCGTTGTGCCCAGAGGCAATACCAATTACTCATTACAGGTAGCTTCGATAACTGCTCTAGGCAAGTGAGACAAGCTTCCACTACGGTTCGATGCTAATCCAGGCCTCTTCTCTGATTGGGCATCGCGTGAGTTGAACACGGCAGGTGATGCCGTCTATACGCTCGACAGGCATAACATAAAGACCTTGCCGATGCTCTGGGGAGGCCCTATGCTTGTAGCATCGAGTAAGAACAATGAATTCTAGTCTATCTGCCTGCCGAGCGCGCCATTCGCGGTGAAGATTGATTGCACCGATGGCAGAATTTGTAACAGGATGCCGAAGGGCCATCCGCTTGTTATTTTGAGTAGGGTCAGTAACTGTGTCTCTTTTAAAGATACCTAGATGAGGTCCTGTTCGGTCAACAGGGAGACAAGCAGAGCTTGTCTAGAATCGGATGACATGCAAAGCTTGCGGTTCTATCAATCGGCGCATATTGTAACCGGTAAGCACTTCGTGTTTCCGCCGACGGCCCAAGACAGTCTCTTTCGCCGTGATCCTTGGGTCCATGTATGACAAGACAGAGTTGCTGATAGGGAGGATGATGACACAGTCATCCATTACTTTATACCAAACCGCCTCACAGTGGATCGTATCCTGCATAGGGAGCGTGACATAACATCCATTAAATCCTAGAGAAGTCCCATCCGGCCCACGACCAGCCTGGAAACATGGCACGTTTACGATCCGGATGGTGAAAGGACCACGTCCAATAGATGGCAGCATCAAACATCGACTCTGGCCAAACCCCAGTGGAACCTGGATGCGAGGTTTACTCTAGTCGCGGCGTGCCCCTTCGCTGCTGTTAGTTGTTTAAGATAGTTCTCTAAACCACGAAATGTATACAGCGCATCCGCTTGATATCCGAATACTTGATGTGTAAAATGCACAAGGATCTCATATACCGTGAAGGTGATCCACTTAAATAGGGATCTAAAATTGGTTGGTTGAAGAACACATCGCGAGAAAAGTTTTTCTAAAGCGCCTTTTCGTATTGGAAGAATGCCTGAGTGTCAGTAACGCACCTTCTAGATAAAACTCCCTTTTGAAAAGTCCAACCCCGCGTTCTACACATTAGTGGTAAGCTATTCTTAATAGTGCCGTTGGGTGATAATTAATAAAATGCTTTGTACGGTGCCGCATGTTTGTCTAGAAGAACGTGGAATTAGATTTACTCTAGCGCTGGGTAGGCCAGTCCAGGCGTTAGACCTGGAGCCAGTTACAATTGTATACTTAGCACTACCGTAAATTTTATCCATCATAGGGATTTGGCTAAGCTCATTAGTATTATCGTTTTAATGAATGCAATTATTATATATCTAAATTAATTGGGCTAGTGCAGCGGGCTTGAAAAATCCCCAAAGCTAAGAAAGTAATAAAAGATAAGAGAATTTAAAGAAAAGCACTTCTTAACTGCTACCTAGCTATATTACTACTACGCTCTACTTATAGGACAACCTGATTGATTTAGGGGAGAAGGGGACTTACTTATGCGCGCAAGATACAAGTAGCTAGCCATCCTTGAGGGAAAAGGGGGTAAATTAGGGGATGGCTCCGCCCTTGCAAGGGCTTCGCGAGCTCAGACCATAGGATCACTTTAACGGACATACGAGAGGTGGACCGTGCACAAACACCAGAATCAAAAGTAACGAATAGATTATCTCAGTAAGCGACTCAGACAGCAAGGGCAAACTAAAGGCGCACTCACTAATACTAAAGTATCACTAGTCTCCGCCTAAATAAACGCCACTTTTTTTTAACCAATCAGATATCTACTGACCTTA
>Ga0307507_10002043_pt1 | contig 43756 bp, 13 predicted proteins | sample 7_EM_MG_FD_207223 | JGI IMG/M metagenome (GOLD analysis project Ga0307507, IMG submission 207223) | Populus trichocarpa ectomycorrhiza microbial communities from riparian zone in the Pacific Northwest, United States - 7_EM | ecosystem: Host-associated > Plants > Roots > Unclassified | place... | reverse complement strand
AACTATCTATAGTCTATACACATCCTAAGTTTTCCGTTTTTCTTTAGGATAAATAGTACTGGATATCCTACTAATAACTATAATGGTCTAATATATCCCTTATATAAGTTCTCCTGGACAAACTCCTTAAGCGCTACTAACTCCGTTTTAGTAAGCTTATAGATTAGAAAGAACTTTAGACTTATTCCCTCTTCTAATTCTATCTTATAGTCCCATGCTATATACTCTAACAGCTTTTCACTTTCTAGTAACCATAACTTTTTACTATACTTGTGGTATCTCTTTGGTACATAACTTAAGCTTCGCTTAGTCTCTTCGTATATTGCTCCAACTTGGTACTATACTAACTTAGTTTACTGTCGCACTTTGCGCCATTAAGTATCCTTAATATTAACCTAACCTATAACCCAATCAATCTTTAGATTGTACTTCTATAACTAAGGCATTCCTAGTATCGCCTTGTCCTATCCCAATAGTAGGATATTAAAAGACATTCTAAATAGTCTTCCTTTAATAGTTAACTGTATAGGTCCTATTTTAAGATTAATAATGCCTTCTTTATAGGCTATCTAATCTCCTAAAATTGTTATAAGTAGATATGGGTGTTCTTTTTGTCTATATAGTAACCCTATTTTTTCTACTACCTTTGGTAATATATGGTTCCTAGTTACTCTACTATCTACTAACACTTTAAACTACTAATCTTGCTATTTAACTTATAAATTTAGGTATTGTTTTTAAATTCCTTTAAGGGTCTAAGGCTCTAATACTGGTTCCCTCTAGTTCTATACGCCTTCCCTTTTCCTAATTATTGGCTGCTAGATCCTACTTATACTTAGTCTAACCTTAGCTAATACTTAATTCGTTTCTTTTCCTCTATATACTATAGATAAGTGTTCTCTAGGCACTCCCACCACTATTATCTATCTAGGTATTCTTCCGTAAGGAATCTTCCTAGTTAAAGTATTAAGTCCCCTTAACCTTGTACTTCTACTAGGTGCCATCTATATATATACTTAATATTCCTAAACCGCTTTTCCTTTGGTGCCTAATATATCCTTACTAAGTACTTCCGGTTCTTATCTTTTAGTGCTCTATATATATTGCACATGTTATCCATACAAGCTATCCATAATAGTGTATAATGCGCTATATATTTTAGGTTAACTCTTGGTTCGTCTTTATCCTTAAGTTTAAACTTATACCTAGTTAACCTAACCACTAGTATCTCTGCTATAGGTACTAAGATTTATTATTTACTTCTCTAGTCCCTAGATCCTTCTTCTAGGTTCCTTAATATTATAATTAATGCTTCTTTAATATAACTTATGCGTTTTTCTATAATAGGTTAGTCTTAGACAACTTTTTTGTCTAGCTATATATAAAAGTCTTCCTATTTGTCACTGTGTTATTGCCTATACCACTTTCCATACAACTAGTTTAGTGTATATAGTTTATCTATTAGAAAGTACCTTATTATCGCTACATCGTAATATCCTTTAGTATGTCTTTCTTTAAACCTAGTTAGAATATCTAGATCCTCTTCTTGTTTTAGTTTATCTAACCACTTTACCCTAGGTGTTCCTGCACTTGGCCTATTAGTAACTCTTTATATAGGTACTCTGTCCCTTATATAACCTGGCATAGCTAACCTCTTATCTAGCTTTTGCTCTTGCTATATAATAATTCTTATCCTAAACTTATCTATAGTTTCTTATTTTCTACGTCTTACAGCTAGATCTTTATAGTTGTCTTACTTTTTAATCTATATATTAACTGTTCAATCTTTAGGCTAAACACTATATTTACCTAGGATTGCTAATGTTCTTATTTATTCTCCGAACTTGTAGTTCTTAAACTTGCGTCCTATACTCATTTATTTGTTACTAAACTGAGTTGCTATTCTTTCCCATCTATTATTGTCTGTTGTGGGTCCTTAGGTATGTCTTATCTTGTCTTAAAAATCTTAAGCTTCTTATATCTCTTCTTAAGAATCTTAAGCCTGTGGCCTTTTACCTTTATTAAGTAATAAGCTAGCACTAGCAGTTATCTACTTACTTAGTTTCTTCTAAATATTACTTCTATCATCTTATAAAGCAATGGAAATTGTATCTAATGGTGTTATAATATCCGTTACTAAACCTTGTTCTATAACAGTTTTAGTCTCTACTTCTATTTTAACTTCTTTAAGATCTATATACTCCTAGTAAGCTGCCTTTGTTGCCTTATTATTAGTAAATGCTTTGCCTGTGTTAAATTCATTGTCTTTAATATCCAATCTATAAGCTAGTTTATTAGTTCCTCTAAACTTAGATAATAATAGCTCCTATAGCCAATAGCTTGCGCTATACTTAGCGTCCTTATAAATTTAGCATACGTTATTGTAACAATACGCAAAACTATTAATTAAACACTCTTTTATTCCTTACAGTGTACTATCGTCCCTCTATATATATATGCTGTCTGCTAGCCTTATTCCCTTTACCGTATAGTTACTCTAACCACTTCTATAGTCTCTAGCGAAATAACCTTATTTTCTATAATTTATGCAAGCCCCATCTTTAAACCACTTTTCTTGCTATAGAGTCCGCCTAAATATCTTTTGCTGCTAAGATCCCTAATTTGGCCTCTGCTCCTAAGTCCTTTAATTACTTAATCCTTAACCTCTGGGTTTCTATAGTTTCTTTTCCCACCTTTAGGTTTCTTTAGTACCACTTAGGTCTATTAGCTCTGCGCCATTCCATAGTTTTTAACTCTATGTCTGTTATTGCGTACTCTACGCCTTATATAACTATGGAACTCTATCTTGCCTGTCACGGCACTGACCTGTCGTACACTGTCTCGTACTGTTTCCTACTGTTGGCTGGCCCACCATTAGCGCCTTGGCGGGCTGGCCCTACTATTTGTGTACAATACCCCCTTTCCATCTTCTTCTCCTCTTTATACCACAATGTAGTTATTTAGCCTACTTGCATTACAGCACTGTGACATTGCCCTTTTTTAGCTTATTCCCTTTAATAGATCCTATTATTAATCTTTATTAACTAGTCTATTAACTCTCTTAGAGTATCCGCATCTTCTATTAGGATGATTGCGTCCTAGACCTTAGCCTTAAGTCCCTATTTATACTGTACCATAAGCGCCCTGTTATTCTACTCAACCTATATAGCTAGTGTTTAAAACTATATTATATACTTAATTACTAAAGTGCGTTATACTAAGTTCTAAAGCTTTTATTCCACTGTGGTTATGGCCTCTAGGTCTCTAAATATCTACATTAGTTGCTTTACAAACCTATTTTAACTAGTAAATATATACCGCACGTCCTAGTTAGTAGTTGTCATGCTATTAGCCTATATTTTTGTAAGATACAGTTTAAACCACTTAAGTGCCCTCCCTATTAGGAATAATCCTATATAGGCTACTTAATCCAATAATATTACTAACTTTACTCCTTCCTATATAACCTTAAAGTGCATCTACGTAAGAAATCCCTTGAGCTTTAACTTCTCTCCTAAGAACCGTTTAATTAAAGGTAGCTTAATTTTTACTACTCTGATTCTATTAATGCGTTCTTTAAGTATCCTATTATTGTCTTATAAGTGATTAACCATTTCCTGTAACTAACCTTGTGTAACCACTTAAGAATCCCTATTATCTATACTGGTATCACCTAGCCCTAAGGTTGTGGCTGCCGTTGACGCCGTTATAACTAGTGCTTTAGGTAGCATATTGTTCAACCTTATTTAATACCGTAACCTTAGTAGTGAATATATAACGGAACCTTATAGTAGGAACTACGGTGGGTCCTATTATTGGGCTAGGTATATAGGTAAAAACAAAATAACAACATAATAATAACTGGTGGAGTAGTTGCCTAATAGATTAACTCCAATTATATTCTAAAATTCACTACAAGGAGAGAACTATCTATAGTAGGGACTAAGGTCCTTTAAATACACAACTATACTCCTAAGAAATCCTCTCTTATACGTGAGGTACGTGTTATATATATTGTATACGGGCGTACACTGCGTACACTTCGTATACTGCGTATAACATTATATAACTCGCTTACTATTCCTCGTCACATGGTTCCACCGGATCTATCCTAGACCGTGCCTATATCAATTAACTAGCTTCCTACAACTCTTCCGCAAGTAGTCGTAACATTGTACTTAAAGCGTCCGTAACACTATTCTATTTGTAAAGAAACTTAATAAAGGCCTCCGCTTCTATATTAACTATTAGAAACTAAACGCCATTACTTAAAAAGATTATTACCCTCTCCCACTAATTAACAAGACCCTTGTACGCCTAAGCCAAGCCAAAATCTTTACAAAGCTTAATGTCCGCCAAGCTTTTTACTAAATTAGGATGGACCCTATATTAGAGAATCTAACGACGTTCCATACCCGCTATGGTTCTTATAAATATAAAGTCCTTCCTTTTAGACTAATAAATGGGCCAGCCACGTACCAACGGTATATAAATAATGTTCTTTTTAACTACCTTAACGAATTCTACACGGCATACCTAGACAATATTCTTATATACTCAGACAATAAACTTAAGCACTAAGTTCACGTTAAAAAGGTCCTAGAGAGGCTGCGGAATGCAGGCCTATAAGTCAATATTAAGAAATACAAATTCGGAGTAAAGCGAACAAAGTACCTTGGGTTTATCGTTAGCATAGAAGGAATTAAAGTTAACCCTAAGAAGGTCAAGGCGATACGCAATTGGAAACCCCCTTATACAGTAAAAGGTATCTAGTCCTTTCTCGGCTTCTGTAACTTCTACCGTCGGTTTATCCGTAACTATAGGGTCATAGCTAAACCTCTTATATAACTAACTAAGAACAACACACCTTTTATTTTTAACGATAATTATATAGAAGCCTTTAAGGAGTTAAAGGACCAACTTACCTCCTCCCTAGTTCTCCGTCACTATGACCTAGATCTTAAATTAATGCTGGAAACAGACGCCTCTAATAAAGTAGTAGTGGGGGTTCTCTTATAGTTATACCTAGATAGCGAATGGTACCCTATTACATTTTTCTTAAAGACAATGGCCCCAGCTAAGTGTAACTACAAGGTACACGATAAGGAAATACTGGCTATTATATAATCATTGTCCTAGTGGCGCGCAGAGCTTAGAAGCACAGACTCTTAGATTAAAGTCTATACTAATTATAAAGCCCTTAAGTATTTTATAATAACAAAGCAGCTCACCGGTTAACAGGCTAGGTGGGCTGAAATACTCTCCCAATTCTTCTTTACAATTATATACCGCCCTAGTAGGCAAAATTTTAAAGCTAATGCCCTTACCTAGAGGGAACAGGACGTAGAACCACAGGATAAGCTAAAGGCTTAGCACCAAATACGTGCCCTCCTCTATCCCAAACAGCTCGACCCACGTATCCTTAAGGAACTAAGCTCCAAACGGAATAAGCTAGCGCCTATAGAAGGAGAAATCCTAAATAAACTAATAGGACTAATTAACCGCATCCTAATCGCGAACCGCATAGCTAAATCCCTAAAAGCCCTCCAAGACCAAGCTACAGAAGACGACCCCAATTTAGAAATAGAAGACGGACTACTCCTATACCAAGAACGGCTTATAGTTCCAGACGTTAATAACTTACAAACAGAACTAATCCGTGAAGCCCACTGTTAAGTCTCTATAGCGTACCCTAGTTAAGACAAGACCCACTAACTACTAGCACCTCGCTACTACTAGCAAGGACTCCTATCCGACATAGAACGATTTATTAGAAATTATTATACTTATAAACAGGCAGATACCCCTAGGGATCAAACCCCTAGGTAGTTATAACCACTGCCAGTTCCTAAACGCCCTTAGCAGTATATTACGATGGACTTTAAATCATTCCCAAAGGATAAACATGGCTATAATATGGCCTTTATAGTAGTTAACCGACTAAGCAAGCAAGCCATTTCCCTCCCCTGCTTTAAGACTACAACTACAAAAGATATGGCCCGTATATATATTAACAACATTTACCGGATCCATAGCGCTCCTAAGTCAATTATCTCTAATTATAAACCCTAGTTTATATCAGACTTTTAAAACAAATTCTGCTGGATCCTTAGGATTAAAATTAAGCTCTCTACCATATTCCACCCTTAGACTAACAGCCAAACCGAGATTATAAACTAATACCTCGATCAGCGACTTCGCCCCTTTATTAATTACTACCAGGACAACTGGTCGGAACTACTACCTATAATAGACTACGCACAGCTTACGCTCCCTTATAACAGTATAGGAATGTCACCATTTAAGTTACTCTATAGATACAAGCCACGAACATCCTTTAATTAGGATAAACCTATAGGACCTATAACGGCCCGCGAACACCTCAGCTATAAAGAGGCCTAAATATTCGCTAGAAGAATACATGGAGCCTAGAAGACTACCCAAGCAATTATAAAAAAAGCACAAGAGAAAAAAGAGTCCAACGTAAACTAATATCGTCGCGAGGTAGACTTCCACGTAGGAGATAAAGTATGGGTGTTAATAAAAAACTAAAAGACCTAAAGGCCGAGCCATAAGCTAAACCACTAAATAGCTAGCCCCTATAAGATCCCTAAGAAGGTAGGGTACTCTTTCAAGGTTAAGCTACTAGAGTTAATAAAGATCCACCCTATCTTCTCTCTAGACCAACTATAGAAGGCCACGGACAACCTATTGCCTAGATAGTACAACAACCCCCCACCACTAATTCAGATTGCAGAGGACGAAGAATAGAAAGTCAAAGAGATCTTAGCAGTTAAAAAGGACTATAGCACCTTAAAATATCGTGCGAGCTGGGTAAGTCATAATGAAGATCTAGAATAGTACCCCACATCTAATTTTAAGTACTCTCCCCATAAGCTACAAGATTTCCACCTAGCCCACCTAAACCTCCCTAGACCACCACGCAAATTAGACAGCTGGATTAAATACTAGGAAAAGGGGTTAGATAATTATAATAATCTAAATAACAACAAAGAACTCGGACAAAGCCTAAAAGCAGGCTTTTTTGGGAGGGGGGGGTAATATAACAGTGCTAGAGCGTGTTACCTACTACATTACCGTTTCTAGGGCAATTCGCCGCATTTCTAGGCAATATACTAGCACTACTCGCAGAGCTAGCCAATCAGGATTTTCCATGCCCGGCATGGAAAATCGCCATTAGCTCGCTTGCTACTAGCGCCTTAGCGACCCTTTATATCCCATTAGTCTCCAATAGTCTTCTTCTCCTTCTTCTCCTTAGCTTAGTATTCTTGTATAGTAGCAATCTACAAGCTTCGGTTTAGAAGTATTTGTACAAGTGTAACAGAACCTTGTAGTAGGAACTACGGTGGGTTCTGTTATTAGGCTGGGTATGTAGGTAAGAACAAAATAACAATATAATAATAACTGGTAGAGTGGTTGCCTAATAGATTAACTCTAATTGTATTCTAAGATTTACTACAAGGAGAGAACTATCTACGGTAGGGACTAAGGTCCTTTAAATACATAACTATACTCCTAAGAAATCCTCTCTTGTACGTAAGGTACGTGTTATATATATTGTATATGGCGTACACTATATATACTTTATATACTGCGTATAACATTATATAACTTACTTACCATTCTTTGTTATATAGTTTTACCGGATCTATCCTGGACTGTGCCTATATTAACCAACTAGCTTCCTGCGACTCCTCTTTAAGTAGTTATAATATTGTACTTAAAGCGTCCGTAACACTATCTCCCTCCTCTTTATCTTTGTTTTTAAAGATTCCTAATATCTCCAAGTTGTCTACTAGAGGTGTAATGTCCGTTTAATTAGTCTAGTTAATATCCTTGCTTATTATACCTAAAGCTTCTTCTTCTTTACAAGCGCAACGCCGTGCTTGCACCGTGGCTGCTATACTATCGCTTAGTAAGGTAATGTTGTCTCTATATTCTTGTTACGCGAGAGCGGGGTTAGTATATATTATAATAGTAAGTCCCTTGTCTTAACAACCCTTGTCTTACTCAGAGTGTATTAAAGCAAATATTTAATTATCCTGCGATGTTCGCTCTGTCTCTAACGCTAAGTATATGCGTCCTATGACTCTTAACAGTCTTTGAGTTCCCTAAGTAACTTATTATAGGGTCTTGTATTTAATCTGCCGTTATAAAGCTTAACGGTAAGCTCTTAAGCGCCTTAGATAAGCTTTGTCGTTCGCGAAAAGTAAAGTAGGAGGCTATAGCTGCTTAATAGTATGCCCTTAAAGCCTGTCTATTGGCCTTTACTTGTCTTCTTTGTCTTAAACGTGTTTATAAGAAGGTCTGTTCTAAGAAGTGGAAACTAGTTTAATAGGGTTTATCTAAACTAGGTAATAAAAGGACTGGCTCTTCTCCTGCAAGGGAAATAACTCTAAGTAGCTTAGTAATTGCTCCTTTTAGGTCCCCCTTAGGTAACTTATTCTTTGGCAATTTTCCTTTGTTAATATTGCCTAACCTACTTTCTTTTAATACTCCCGTACCTTTCCTATAGCGTTCTTTAAATTGCCTAGTAGTTTCTAGGTAGTCTCACTATAGCCTATCCACTTTACTTTATACTATGTTTTGTTATCCATATCCTTATAACTAATAATCTTTAAAACTTGCTATTTGTCTTCCTCTTATCCTCTATATATGTCTGCCTTATAAACTGGTGGCTTAATATTCCCATATGCTGGCTTTAGCATTGCAATATATTATATAGGGTAGATTTTTATTTTGGCTAGTAGGTTTAACTTATATATAACTAATAAAATTCTTTGCCTAACTTTAAAAGGTCCTAGTCTGACATAGTCCAATTTCTTACTTAGTTGTTGACTCTTAAAATTTTTGTATAGTAGCTATACTTTATCCCCCTCCTTAAGATCTAGTCCCTTAGATCTCTTAGCATTATAGTACCTTTTTATTCGCTCTTGTACTAGTTTAGCTGTTTCTTTAAGGTCTGTATAAAGATTTATTAATGTCTCTATTTTTTGTTTAGCTGTGCTACTCGTCTTTTTTACTTAATGTGGCGATAATGATGTTTTTGGCTTATACCCATAATTTGCCTTAAATGGTAATGTCCCTATTCCTTCTTATAGTGTTATATTATATGCAAACTGTGTAACTGGTAATAACAATACCCAATTATTTTGTGCGTGATTGATATAGTGCCTTAGATACTGCTCTAGTGTCTAGTTTAGTTTTTCTATTTATCCGTCCGTCTGCGGATAATATGCTGTAGATGTTGCTGTATAAACTCCCTATTCTGCTAGAAATACTTCCTAAAATACTACTATAAATCTTGGATCTCTGTCTAATATAATCTTATCTAGTACTCTATATCTTGCAAACACTTCCTTTATATAGATTTTAGCGATATCTTTTACTGATATCTTTTTAGTGTATGCTATAAAGTATCCCTACTTTGTTAGCTTATCCACTATTACTAAAATTACGTTATAATCTTGTCCTGTAATAGAATCTCTTAGCTTTAATAACTTAATAATAAAGTCCTATAATATAACCTCCTATAGTCTTCCTAGTGTCTTAATAGGTTGTAGCCCTCTATACGGCTTATGCCTCATCGGTTTATTTCTTTAGTAATTTAGATATTTTTTTATAACTATTAGTTACACAAGGGGATATCACATAGCTACGGTTCGTAGATAGTATGATAGTTGTTCTTCTTTTTTGATAGGAATAAGGAAAGGGGTAAGGAACTTAAGGTTCCTTACCACGCTAGGGCCACGTCAGCACGTGACGGCAACATGCCTGGCGTGACGGCAGCTTGCCTTATTCCTGACACTGGCAACTCTTCTTTTTGTGGTTGCTATCTATATATAGACAAACAGACAGGATGCGACAATACTAGACAGTGTACAACAATACTAAATAATATGCGACAATACTAAACAATATGCGACAATACTAAATAATATGCGACAATACTAAACAATATGCGGCAATACCAAATAATATGCGACAATACCAAATAATATGCAACAATACCAAACAATATGCGGCAATACCAAACAATATGCGACAATATGCGACAATGCGGCAGTTGGCAGATAATGTAAAGACGGGTAGGCTGCTAAGGCGCTAGTAGTAAGTAAGCCAATAGCGATTTTCTATCCCGGGGATGGAAAATCCTAATTGGCTAGTTTGAGTTAGGGTCTATAGAATGTTATACTCCTACTCCCTTTTAACCCAACCTTTAACTTATATATGTAGAGTGTTTGTGTTAACAAACGTTTCTAGAGCCTTGTTTGGGTTTGCCTTTGTCATTACGTCTACTAGGTTATCTTAACCGTTAATCCATTAAATCTTAAAGAGTTCTTGCCGTTCGTAGGATTAACGAAGTGCTATAATATTAATCATAAGGCGCTTCTCCTTCATAGTACCAAGCTTAACCAAGCACTTATAGAGGGAGTATAAATCGGTGCATACAATTATAGGGATAATAGAAAGTTCGAGTCGATCTATAATTATCTTTAGGGTAGTTCCAATTGCAATTACTATATTAACTCCGCCAACTATTCCATATATCTCTGACGCCAAAACACTTCGGGTGACGCGCTTGCTCTTAGTTAAGCTCTAATAGATAAGGTTGCTATGGATTATAAAGTCATTCTCTCTAGTAAACTTGTTTGCGATAATAATCTTATATTCTAGCTAGGAGCTAAAATCTTTATTATTTATAAACGATCCATCGACAAATACAAAGAGCTTAGCGGTGGGAAGATTAACAGGCACGTAGTATAGGCCCCAGTTAAGATGGTTCATTTGCCAGAAAAGGCGTTTATTTAGGGCAAAAACGTCGTCCTTAGTTAGTTCCTGGTGTTAAGCGGCAACAAAGAGATCAAATAAAGCCTTGGGTTAATAGATAAAAGCAATATAAGCTCCGCGAGCGCGTTACTCCATATATCCTTGCTTTGGAGAATTAGCGTTAATAACGTCAATCTTCTTACCTTAACCCTTCTGGCGCAGAGCAATAGAATCCTCGTTTAGGGAGAGGATGCATCTATTAAAGAGTAATAGTGTTGTTAAACTAAGCTTTTCCTTTAGCTTTGCTATAAGATTTACCTTTACTAGCTTATCTTCTTTAAGAGCTAAGAATTGGTCGTCTCCTAAGATAATTATATTATTAGTTTGCATACCAACGATTCCAAATAGAGTTCCCGTAGTTGTAATAAGGAAGCAGGGATTAAATATAGAAGTAATTATCAAAAGCTTCTCTTTATAGTGCTTGCTATAGGTAGCCCACCAGTGAGTTCCTGCCTCTGCGATCCTATATAATGGCTTAAGCACAACCATAATCGTATCTTCAGGATACTAGTGGCGAATTTGCTCTGGAAGGTATACTAATATTAAGCGCTAAAGGTACGTCTCTGATTGGGTATAGGCTTAAGTAATATTTTACAAATAAACCGCCATTCCATTCTTTATCAAGGAGGGAGCTAGCGTAACAATAACTCACTAACTAGCTCGTTGAATTATAGGAGACTGCGTAAGAATCACCTCCTTGCTATTATTATTGTAGCCTTAGATAACAAGCCTTAATTTCTTAAATAGGGCGTTAGTAGCTTTGCCCTTAATTTCATTAACTATTTTTAACTTAAAGATGCGAACTCTATTAAACTTAGTAGGGTCATACTTCTCAAATTTAAAAACTCCTCTTGTAATAAGACCCTCAATCTCCTACTTATTAGATACTTAGAAAGGAGCTCCTAGAGTTATAATATAACCTTCCTTTTAGAGCTGTTTTACGAGTTCGAAGTCATCCTTCTCCTTAGCTGTTATAAAGGCCATCAATAACTTAACTCCATTTTTAATAGCGGTAATAAATTGCTCTTTAAAATCAACAAGATATTGGTAATTTTATAATCCCTTTAGGCGACCTCTACCGCGTTATAGTTGTGGCACATCTACTAATATTATATTAGGATCGTAGTCGCCTTCTAAAGCACATTAATTGTAGTTCTCCTCTAGGGCATCTTCTAGGGCATCCTATAAAGGCTTAGAACTGTTATCTTTATAGTAAGGCTTAATAACAGTTAAACGGAATTAAGTGGGTCCATAAGGTATCTAAATAGTACAAGTCTAGCCATCAATTGCAATAAGTTAATATAGGCCTAACCATCCTCCCTTTTTACGCCATACGCGTACCTTAGACTGGAGTGGCAGATCAAGCGTAGTTAAGGTATTTAGGCCATTTCTTATTCCTAGTATATCGTTGACTTGGTATATAGCGTAGAGACATTATACCTCCTTTATTGCCTTGCGAATAGCCTCAGCTCGTTGCACAATAGAGGGAGATAGTGGAGAATTATTAGTTATTTAAGGGTAGGCGCCAAAGACTAGCAATATGGGTATAAGTCTATCTAGGCTAGCAGAATTGTTAACAGCTTTAACAGCTATTTATAAGGTAAGTTCTTTGCTAGCATCCTCTAGTTCTAAAGAGATAATCTTATATACGCGGCGTAATAGTGTGTAATATTACTCCACTTTTCTAATACTATTATATGCCTTAACAGGGACTTCCTTAACCTTAATTACCATTGCCTTTATCTATTATCAAAACTCTATAGATAAGAAGTTCTTTCCTATATTATAGACAATTTAATCAGGGGGTCCTAGGTAGATATTAATCTAGTATAACTAAAGGGTATCCCATGCGTTCTTAGCTGACATATCCTTCAAGAATCGTGCGGCTTGGAAGGAGGTTAAAAAGTCAATAACTTAGAGTACTAGCTTGCCACTAAGATACATAACGTTGACGATAATACAGAAGTTAAAGTTGTAGTTATCTTTAAGGGTGAACTTAAATCGGCCAGGGGACTTCTGGTTTATTTAGCAGTAATAGCAGTACTTTATAAGATGCTTAATTGCCTTAACCTCAACTTTATAGCCTACTCGCTAAAGAACCCTAAGTAATTAATAAACGGATAGGTAGCCAAAACAACAGTATAGTTGGCGTAATTCCGACTTAGTTAAGTGGCTTTAAGCAATACTCTTTTCTAGTTAATAAAGGAGCAACTAGGGGTAACCCTACTTGCGCATAACAGGTACCTAATTGTCTCCCTAAACAAGTATATTCTTAAGGTTGTTAAACCTAACGCCTAACTTATCTATATCTTTAATACAAAATAGAAACGGAGTGTTCGTAGGAATAATATGGAAAGTAATATATCCTAAGGGGGTTTAGACCCTAATTGTGCTAAAAGAGATTGCAGTACCTTTACCAAAGCGAATTATATATTGGCCTACCGTTAATTAGTTAATCTGAACAGAGCTATTAAGCTGCTAAAGGGCTTAAACTTAAGGTTCTCCTACTATAGATACTCCTGCGGCTCCAGTATCCGGTATAATACTATAGAAGACGTTCGCCGAGTATCTGTTATTAAAGGAAAACGCGGAGCTCTCTTTTAGCTCATTAAAGATATCTAACTTCGTAATAAAATGGAGCATAGATTAGTTATTAAAAACAGTAACGGTTTATATACTATTTACCTCACCATACTTAGTAAAGTATTGGTTAGGAGAGTAGTCCTTAATTTCTATATCTATAAGAAGCTGTTTAACCTTATTAACCTTACCCTTAAGGTCTTTTACGCCTTCGTATTAAACTAGGAAGCTTTAGAAGTAGGCCGCAGTGACCTTACAATTTCCAACATTTCTTATACTCTGATGGAACTTGTTATATGCCTCTTTTCACTTATTAAGGGAGTGTCTAGTTAACTAGCACTTTAGCTTCTTACAAATATAGCACTTCTTCTGGCGATTACTTTGAAATAAACCTCTATAAGGACCTCCACGGTTGCCTTATAGTCAACATTAATCGTACCCTCTTCCGTATTCCCTACCATGGCCACTATATATTCAATCAGTCCAGTTGTGATCGTGTTAGTCGGGAATACTTATTTAGGTAGGGTTTTTAGTATAGAGCTGTTAAGATTCTTATATTTGCATCGCAGTACCTATAGCAGAGCGTAGCTTAGCATATACTCCTTTAAACGTATCTGCAGGTTTGTATAGCGCCAAGTTACACTTAGGAACGCCATAGCATGCTAAAATAACCTAGTCCCTTAGGCTGTTCTCATTTTAGTAGGTTTTAGTAAGGCCATATTAGATTTTCTAGAGTTTATTAAAGAGTAGTTAAAGGCACTCTAAACAAGTCTTTATTAGGTTAAAAGTAATAACTCTCTAGAATATAGTCTCTCGCCATTTAGACATATAAAGTTAGCAATTCTTGTTAGTCTTAAAGTAGGCTCTAGTAAGCTAAAGCATTATATTAAAGCTATAGTTTTTACCCGTAATATGGTCGTAATAGAATGTTACTGCCCGTCCCTTTAACATAATAGAGAAAGCGTAATAGTACTAGTAGCGTTAAATTCCAACCTTATTGCAACAGTTATAAAAGACCTGTAGTTTTGCTCTAAGCATGTCATACAGTTCTCCTCCAAACTTCTTCTCTTCGTCTAAATATACCTTTATTAGATTCGTGACTTCTCATAGTAAAGGCTCACCGGTTAGCTGGAGTAGAGGAGGTAAAGGCAGAGCAACTCTAAGTAGGAGGGCACCTCTAGGTGGGAAAGTAGCTCTAGGTAGGGGGTTAGCGTTCTAGGGGTTTTAATACAAATTAAAGTTGCCTTCTAAAGAATATAGGTTGTTTTTAGGTTTCCATAGTTAACATATAATTTTAGCTTCCGTCCATATTGGTTCTTCTATACTAGTAATAATAGCCTAAATATTACTAGCAATTGGGTTACTATTCTTAGCAATATATACCCTATTCCTATAAAGGAAGTCTTAAAAATCCCAAACAATATTAACGTTGCCAAGTACCTAGGTATCAGTAGTCCATCCTATAAAATCCTCCCTAAAATACTCCCATAGTTGTGAATCGGCGTAGCATCTATTTCGGTAGAATATAATATGGTGTAGAAGAAAGCCGTTAACTTATTTTGCAGTATAAGTTATTATATTAAAGGCGAATTCGTCCCAATCTTTATTAATAAGTTTCGCGTGCTCAGCTACCCCTAGTGGTAAGGAGTCTTTCCAGTTATTTAAAGTAGGCGTAGCCATATTTTCGGAGGAAGGGAAGTGTTATTGGTGTAGGGATTGTCATTTAGTACGCGTTCGTGGTTTAGTACGCGTTCATAACAAGAATTTGCAATTATAGGGCTTAGGACCAGTTCTAGCCTTAAATCGCAAAGACTCATAAAGCATATTATTCTACATAATGGACGCAAGAATCCGTAATCTTAGAAAGGCTTAGGACTAGTTCTGGCCTTTTAGATCCTTAGATTCATAGAAGAGTTCTATTTAAGGTTTAGAACTAGTTCTGACCTTAAAAGACAGCTTCCTCTAGCACAAGTAGCACTAGTACAGTGGCTTGTCTCTTCTTAGTAATACCTAGCTGTTCTATAGTATAACAGTGAAGTTAACCACTAATCAGTGTTGGTTACACAAGGGGATATCACGTAGCTACGGTTTGTAGATAGTATAATAGTTGTTCTTCTTTTTTAATAGGAATAAGGAAAGGGGTAAGGAACTTAAGGTTCCTCACCACGCTAGGGCCACGTTAGCACGTAACAGCAACATGCCTAGCGTAATAGCAGCTTGCCTTATTCCTAACAATAACTTATCTTACTAGTCCCCAGATTCCTTAAATAATGTATTCCTTTTAAAGTCTTAATACTAAGCCTATAGCTCCGTTGTGTTCTTATATTATTCCCTTATGGAATTCCTTAATAAACTCTTTTGCAATAGACTTAGGTATATACATTGCTTCTCTATTTTTATACTACTCTAAGTCTAGATCCTCTGCCTATACTTTTTAAATCTTCTATATCCAATTACTCTCTAGTGACTTATAGATCTGACTTTCCTTGGTTACTATAATCTTTGGATAATTATACCTAATTAATCCGTCTTAATCCTTCCGTAATAAAGCTCCCAATAGCTTTTTATTACTTTATAGTTTAGCCTTTCTACTTAAAGCGTCTGCTCGTGCATTGTCTGTACCCTTAGTATACTGAATTTTAAAATAGTATTCTATAAGCATTTCCGCCTATCTAACCTGTCTTTAGTTGAGTTCCTTTATTGTTAGGAATCCTGTAAGGTTCTTATAGTCCGTCTTAACCATAAATAGTTTCTCTATACCTTATAAGAATGCTCTTTATTCCTTAAGTGCTGTAACTATACCTAATAACTCCTTGTTATAGATGTCATAGTTTAACTCTAGTGGTGTCATTTTCCGACTATAGTATACCACTGGGTGCCATCCATCTTAATATTTCTGTATAAAGTATGCCCCTAGTATAAAGTCTAATATATCTATTTCTATAACCGTCTCTAGACCTAGTTAATAGATCTTAAGAACTGGCTCTTAGGTAAATAACTCTTTAATTCTCTTAAACAGTTCTTATTATTCCTTTCTCTATACCCACAGTTCTTCTTTCTTTGTTAACTGCGTAAACGGCTTAATGTCCTATAACTATTACGCTATAAACCTTCTATAGTAATTACAAAACCCTAGGAATGATCTTAACTATATAACGTTCTCTAGTTCCTGCTAATTTACTATAGCCTCGATCTTTTTTAGATCTATACTAAGTTAGCCTAATTTAATAATAAATCTAACAAAATTGGTCTTCTAGGTAAAGAACTCGCATTTCTTAATTACTACTAGTATCTGTTTTTCTTGTAGTCTCTTTAATACCCACTTAATATGTTCTCTATGCTCTTCCTTACTCTCTAAGTAGATGATAATGTTATTAAGGTATATTATAACAAATTCATCTAGGTGTTCTCTTAATACACTATTAATTCGCTTCTAGAATATTACTAGTGTATTTATAAGCCTAAATTGTATAACTAATGGCTTATATAGTCCTTCCTTTAACCTAAAAGCTACCTTTTATTTATTATCTTCCTTAATTCTAATCTAATAGTACGCCCATCTTAAATCTATTTTTATAAAGATCTTTGCATTACCTATTCTGTCTTAGATTTTGCTAATTAAGGGTAAAGGATATCTATCCTTCCTAGTAATGCTATTTAACTGTCTATAGTCTATACACATCCTAAGTTTTCCGTTTTTCTTTGGGATGAATAGTACTAGATATCCTGCTAATAACTATAATAGTCTAATATATCCCTTTCATAAGTTCTCCTAAATAAACTCCTTAAGCGCTACTAACTCTGTTTTAGTAAGCTTATAGATTAGAAAGAACTTTAGACTTATTCCCTCTTCTAATTCTATCTTATGGTCCCAAGCTGTATACTCTAATAGCTTTTCACTTTCTAGTAACCATAACTTTTTACTATACTTATAGTATCTCTTTGGTATATAACTTAAGCCTCACTTAGTCTCTTTATATATCGCTCCGACTTAGTACTATACCAATTTGGTTTGCTGTCGCATTTTACGCCGTTATATATCCTTAATATTAACTTAACCTATAACCCAATTAATCTTTAGATTATACTCCTGTAACTAAGGCATTCCTAGTATTGCCTTGTCCTGTCCTAACGGTAGGATATTAAAAGACATTCTAACTAGTCTCCCTTTAATAGTTATCTAAATAGGTCCTGTTTTAAGATTAATAATACCTCCTCTATAGGCTATTTAATCTCCTAAAATTGTTATAAGTGGATACGGGTGTTTCTTCTATCTATATAGTAACCCTATTCTTTTTACTGCCTTTGGTAATATATGGTTCCTAGTTGCTCTACTATCTACTAACACTTTAAACTGCTGATTTTGCTACTTGGCTCTTAAATTTAGGTGTTAATCTTAAATTCCTTTAAGGGTCTAAGGCTCTAATACTGGTTCCCTTTAGTCCTATACGCCTCCCCTTTTCCTAACTGTTGGCTGCTAGATCCTGCCTATACTTAATTTGTTTCTTTTCCTCTATATACTATAAATAAGTGTTCTTTAGGCACTTCCACCACTGTTGTCTATCTAGGCATTCTTCCATAAGGAATCTTTCTAGTTAAAGTATTAAGTCTCCTTAACCTTGTACTTCTACTGGGTGCTAACTATATATATACTTAGCATTCCTAAACCGCTTTTCCTCTGGTGCCTAATATATTCTTATTAGGTACTTCCGGTTCTTATCTTTAGGTACTTTATACATGTTACATATATTATCCACATAAGCTATCCACGATAGTGTATAATGCGCTATATGTTTTAGGTTAACTCTGGGTTTATCTTTATCCTTAAGTTTAAACCTATACCTGGTTAACCTAACCACTAGTATTTCCGCTACGGGTATTAAAATTTATTGCTTACTTCTCTAGTCCCTAGATCCTTCTTCTAGGTTCTTTAACATTATAATTAATGCTCCTTTAATGTGACTTATACGTTTCTCCATAATGGGTTAGTCTTAGACAACTTTTTTATCTAGCCACATATAAAAATCTTCCCATTTATTATTATGTCGTTGCCTATACCACTTTCCGTACAACTGGTTTAGTATATATAGTCTATCCGTTAGAAAGTACCTTATTATTACTGCATTGTAATATCCTTTAGTATGCCTTTCTTTAAACCTAGTTAGAATATCTAGATCCTCTTCTTATTCCAGTTTATCTAACTATTTTACCCTAGGTGTCCCTGTACTTGGCCTATTAGTAACTCTTTACATAGGTGCTCTGTTCTTTATATAACCTGGTATAGCTAATCTCTTATCTAGCTTTTGCTCTTGCTATATAATGATTCTTATTCTAAACTTATCTATAGTTTCTTGTTTTCTGCGTCTTATAGCTAGATCTTTATAGTTATCTTACTTTTTAATCCTGGTATTAACTATTTAATCTTTAGGCTAAACACTACATTTACCTAGAATTGCTAATATTCTTACTTATTCTCTAAACTTATAGTTCTTAAACTTGCGTCCTATACTTATTTATTTGTTACTAAACTAAGTTGCTGCCCTTTTCCATCGGTTTTCATCCGTTGTGGGTCCTTAGGTATGTCTTATCTTACTTTAAGAATCTTAAGCTTCTCTTATCTCTTCTTAAGAATCTTAAGCCTGTGGCCTTTTACCTTTATTAAGTGATAAGCTAGCACTAGTAGTTATCTACTTACTTAGTTTCTTCTAAATATTGCTCCTATTATCTTATAAAGCGATAGAAATTGTATCTAATAGTGTCGCAATACCCGTTACTAAACCTTATTTTGTAATGGTCTTAGTCTCTACTTCTATTTTAACTTCTCTGAGGTTTACATGCTCCTAATAAACTGCCTTTATTACCTTATTATTAGTAAATGCTTTGCCTATATTAAATTTATTATCTTTAATATCTAATCTACGAGCTAGTTTGTTGGTTCCTTTAAACTTAGATAATAATAGCTCCTATAGCTAATAGCTTGCGCCATACTTAGCGTCCTTATAAATTCGGCATATGTTGTTGTAATAATACGCAAAAATGTTAATTAAACACTCTTTTATTCCTTGCAGTATACCGTTATCCCTCTATATATACGTGCCATCTGCTAGTCTGGTTCCCTTTACCGCGTAGTTACTCTAACCACCTCTATAGTCTCTAGCAAAATAACCCTATTTTCCGCAATTTATATAAGCTCTATCTTTAAACCATCTTTCTTGCTATAGAGTCCGCCTAAATGTCTTCTATTACTAAGATCCCTAGTTTAGCCTCGGCTCCTAGGTCCTTTAATTACTTAATCCTTAATCTCTAGGTTTCTATGGTTTCTTTTTCTACCTTTAGGTTTCTTTAGTACCACTTAGGTCTATTAGCTCTGCGCTATTCTATAGTTTTTAACTCTATATCTGTTATTGCGTACTCTGCGCCTTATATAACTATAGAACTCTATCTTGCCCTCTCTTAGCTTGTTCCCTTTAATAGATTCTGTTATTAATCTTTATTAACTAATCTATTAACTCCCTTAGAGTATCCGCATCTTCTATTAGGATGATTATATCCTGGACTTTAGCCTTAAGTCCTTGTTTATACTGTACTATAAGCGCCTTATTATTCCACTTAACCTACATAGCTAGTATTTGAAACTGTGTTATATACTTAATTGCTAAAGTGCGTTATACTAAGTTCTAAAGCTTTTGTTCTGCTATAGTTGTGGCTTCCAGGTCTCTAAATATCTGCGTTAGTTACTCTACAAACCCATTCCAACTAGCAAATATATACCGTACATCTTAGTTAGTAGTTATTATGCCATTGGCCTGTATTTCTGTAAGATATAGCTTAAACCACTTAAATGCCCTCCCCATTAGAAACAATCTGGCATAGGCTACTTAATCTAACGATATTACTAACTTCGCTCCTTCCTATACTACCTTAAAGTGCATCTGCGTAAGAAATCCCTTAAGCTTTAACTTCTCTCCTAAAAATCGTTTAATTAAGGGTAGCTTGATCTTTACTACTCTAATTCTATTAATGCGTTCTTTAAGTATCCTATTATTGTCTTATAAGTAATTAACCATTTCCTATAACTAACCTTGCGTAACCATTTAAGAATCCCTATTGTCTATACTAGTATTACCTGGCCCTAAGGTTGTAGCTGCCGTTAACGCTATTATAACTGGTACTGCTCTTAGTGGCATATTATTTAATCTTATTCAATACCATAACCTTAGTAGTAAATATATAACGGAACCTTGTAGTAGGAACTACGGTGGGTTCTATTATTAGGCTAGGTATATAGGTAAGAATAAAATAATAACATAATAATAACTAGTGGAGTAATTGCCCAACAGATTAACTCCAATTATATTCTAAGATTTACTATAAAGAGAGAACTATCTATAGTAGGGACTAAGGTCCTTTAAATACACAACCATACTCCTAAGAAATCCTCTCTTGTATATAAGGTACGTGTTATACGTATTATACATAGCGTACACTGCGTATACTTTATATACTGCGTATAACATTATGTAACTCGCTTACTATTCTTCGTTATATAGTTCCACCGGATCCATCCTAGACCATACCTATATCAACTAACTAGCTTCCTGCGACTCCTCTCCAAGTAGTCGTAACATCGTACTTAAAGCGTCCGTAATAATAAGCCCGTTATAGTATTTATATATAATACTTCGTTATCGTAACACCTATTATTAAATCCACCTTATTACTACGCTAGTATTATATTAGAAACGCGTTCTAAATATATTTAGAACTACTTATAATAATAAAAGCATATACGCCCTTAGGAAGCCTATCTATTTTTAAGTAGACTTTATAGGTAGCCTAAACTATTAGAATTAGTTTAGAATAGGTTATAGATAGCTTACGCAGCTCTTTAATATACTAGATATTGTATTTTAAATTAGTTTGGAATGAATTTAATAGATTTGTAATGGAAGGTAAGGTAAAAGGTAAGGTTAAAGTTTGACAGGGAAAGTCAAATTTGGTATGGTGGGCGGAGGTTTCGCCTATTGGGCCGACATTTTAGCGTGGTCACCCCGACCTATACGCACTTTATAACCGCCCATAAACAAGTAGGTTTAGACCTGCGGAGGATAGACCGGATAGCCCTCTTAGATAATAGACCTATCAGCTAATAGTATCCGGAGACTATCTGGATAGTGTAAGGGATATTTTATCCCTTACTCGGGTGCACGCCCGGGGGCTCTCAGGAGCTGCCAAGGCTAGCCTTCGGCTAGCCCTTGGCACCTCCTCATAAGCTCCTCGGGCCTGCAGCCCTTCCCTCCTCATCAGTTCGTCTCTCTCCGTACGAGGTATTGCCATACCTACTCTTTACCATATCGTCCTCTTCCATCGACTCTCCTTGTGACTTATGCTCGGCTTCCCTGCTCCCTACCGTACACCTGGGCAATAGCCTTACAGATAGTCTCCGGATAGTCTTGGCAAAATCCCCTAATATGCTTACACTTGTAATGCACCCCCCAATATTAAATAATTAATTTTTCTACTAGTATAGATTTATAGAACTTGTAAAGCGCTTTAAAATGGTACCACGTTTATTTAAATATCCTAAGGATAAGTAATATTATATAGATATAAAGCTTACAAGAGCTCTGCGGAATAAGGCTTAGGGGGAGCTCCATACGGAGCTCTACTAAAGCTCAGCAAAAGCTCTGCACGAAGCTCTGCACGAAGCTCTGCGGAGGCTCTGCACGAAGCGCTGCGTACGGAGGCTCTGCACCAAGCTCTGCGCCAAGCTCTGCGCATGGAGGCTCTGCGCCAAGCTCTGCGGAGGCTCTGCATAAAGCTCTGCACGAAACTCTACACGAAGCTCTGCACAAAGCTTTTATAGAGCCTCCGTAGTAGAGCCGTTGTACGCAGAACCGTCCTACGCAGAGCTGTCCTGCAGAGCCTCCGTTATAGAGCTTCGTGCAGAGCTTCGTGCAGAGCCTTAGCAAATACCCTTAGCTTTCCTACTAATTAGATATCTCCTTTCTACCTTTTTATTTAGGTCAACGATAATCATACACCCCCTAAATGATACGCGTACACCCCCCAATTGATATGCATACACCCCCTACCTCATTTGGTTTGGACGCTTCCTCATTAAGTTAGATGTTTCCTTATTAAGTTAGAATATCACGTGCGTTTAACTTGTTTGCGCCTACATCGCGAAAATCAAAGTGCGCGCAATGTAAGTTTTATAACTGCAACATCACGATTAAGTCTTGATTTTAGTTATAGTATAAGTAGTAGAGTCTAAATTTGGATCGCGACTGAGTTGATTAATTAGATTACGCAGCACTTTAGACGTAAGCGACGGCTCGTGCACGCCGACGGCTCGTGCACACCAAATCGCACAATATTCAAAATATTCAAAATATCATAACTTTACAACCATGGATTCAATTAAGGCCGCTCTTGAAGATTTAAGCTTGCAATCAAAGCCTAATTATACTAAAACCGCCAAAGTGTATAATGTCAATCGATCTACCCTCTCCCGCCGCCATAGACAGGTTACCGGGTCAAAGGCCTCAGGTTACAATTCTCAAGCTTTACTCAACAATTAACAATCTAGAACGCTTATAAATTATATCAATGAGCTTTTAGAGCGTGGCCTACCTCCTACCGTTGCTATGGTTCGAAGCTTTGCGCAGGAAATTACAGAAACTATACCAGGATCTCTATGGGCTTCGCGCTAGGTAAAAAGGCACAGCACTAAACTAAAATCTAATTACCTTACACCAATTAATAACACACGCAAGAGGGCTAAATCAGCTTTTCAGTTTAGCTTCTACTTTGAAGTTTTGGCCAAGAAGATCAAGGAATACTAGATTAAGCCGCATAATACGTACAATATGGATAAGAAAGGTTTTCTAGTTGGGTTCCTTACAAAGGCCAGGCGCGTCTTTTCTAAGGCTGCATTCAAATCAGGAAGGCTTACAAATACCATCCAAGATAGGAGCAGAGAGTGGATAACAGTTTTGGCAATAATTTGTGCGGATGGAACAGCCCTCTTACTAGGCCTTATCTATCAGGCAGTTACTAGTAATATTCAAGACTCCTAGCTCTAAGATTTTGATCCAAATCAACACCCTTGCTTCTTTGTATTATTACTGAGTGGCTGAACAAACAACGATCTTGGATACGCCTGGCTGGAAACTATATTTGATAAAGAGACAAGGCCAAAGACCCAAAACGGAAGAGACTGGAGGCTTCTTATCCTTGATGGGCACGGCTCTCACGTAAATATGAGGTTCCTCAACTACTGTGATAAGCATAGGATATTAGTGGCAGTGTATCCTCCTTATTCAACTCACTGGCTTTAACCACTAGATGTCTCTCTCTTCTTACCGCTTGCCATATATTACAGCCAGGAGTTAGACGAGTTTCTACATTAAAGCCAAGGGATCTGCTCTCTTACCAAAAGAGACTTCTTCTGGCTATTTTGGGCGGCTTTTAAAAAGGCTTTTACTGCATCTAATATTAAAAGCGGATGGAAAAGAACTGGCCTACACCCCTTCCAGCCTAGCGTTGTTCTTAATAGATTCAACACTAAATCAAACAATAGGCCTTCTTTAAGTGAGTCAAGTCATTCAATCCTAACAGTAGATAACTGGCGGAAGATTCAAAGGCTTTTAAAAGAGGTGGTTGTTAATATATATAATAAGCGGGCGCAGCTTCTAACTAATACAGTAATGAATCTTACCACGGAAAATAAGATTCTTCAAAATCGCAATAGAGGCCTTACCCAAGCTCTATATAATGAGAAGAAAAAGCGTCGTCGGGGCAAGCCTCTATTTACTAAACTTGCTGCCTTAGAGCAGGGTACAGCTACCTTTTTTAGCCCCAAGAAGATTCAGCAAGCCCAAGAGCTTCAAGTTGAACAAGAGCAAGCCAAACTTCAAGAACAAGCTCTCAAAGCTAACGAGAAACTTCAACGGCAACTTCAAAAGGAAGAGAAGAGGCGTTTAATTAATCTATGGAAGCAGCAGCGCATACAAAATAGGATTAATTGAGAGGCCCAGGCAGAGGCCAAACGGCTTCAAAAGCAGGAAGCCAAGGAGGCCCGTGAAGCTGCGCGTCAACTCCAAAACGACTCTAAGAGGCTTTGCACGGTACAGAAGGCTCAAACCAAACGCAGCTTGGTGGTAGAAAAGGAGGATCTTGTTACGATATTAGATGTAGAAGGAGAGGACCCCCTAACTCGAGTTTTAAGGCCTTAACGCCAACGCCAAGCTCCAGCTTACCTGAGAGACTATATTTGTAGCTAGTTCGAATCTTCTAATTGAGCCGTACTTACTACCAAAATTTGATTCAATTTGACGTTGTATTGCGATTTGTATAGCTTCAAGTTTGGCAATGCATTCTGCCAAGAAATCGTGCACGAGCCGTCGGCGTGCACGAGCTGTCGCTTACCTCTATAAGGCGTCGCGCAAACTGATTTAGGTGCTGCCACCTGCTTTGCGCCCACGCGCGCCCGCGCGCCTGCGCCCGGTGGGACCCAAATCAACACCTCTACTTCGCATCCAAGGGCCTGCAATTGTAGAGCGTCGCGGCGGTCGGCCAATTAACCCTACAACCGGCTCTACAATTGCCAATCGCGTCGACAGACCTGCTTGTAGAGAGCCCTCAGCATTTGAGCGAAATACTGACTATGCACTTTGATTTTCGCGATGCAGGCGCAAACAAGTTAAACGCACGTGATATTCTAACTCAATGAGGAAACGTCTAACTTAATGAGGAAGCATCCAAACCAAATGAGGTAGGGGGTGTACGCGTATCATTTAGGGGGTGTATGATTATCGTTGACCTTTATTTATACTTCTCTTTATATAAAATGCTATAAAATAAAAATAGTACAAAAGAGTGGAGACCTAGCAGTTTAAATTTAGTAACTGTTATGGAGTAAGTACAAGTAGTAATAATATATAGCGAAGTAGATATTATTAAGCTATATACATAAACTGCGTAATAAGGTTAAGACGTTGCGTAAGGAGAGAAGGTAAGGAAATAGGAAGAAAGGGTATATATTATTAGTTTGGTTGCTTGGTTAATATATATACAGAGCAGAATAGGATTTAAGTAGTGGTTCTAGTAGAACTTAGTAGGATTTAATAGACTTAGTAGAATATTGTCACAGTACGTACAGAGGGTCAACGAGGTAACTGTAACTATATATTATTAATAAACGATGTCGTGTGAAGATCTATGTACAGGAGACGAGGTAGGTATATATACGTATTGCTTAGGGGTTAGGTCCGTGCTCATATATACGCGTAGCCATAATAACGCGTCAGGTCAGTGCCGTAATAGTATATCCCCCTTTCTAAGGCGAGCTCCTGTAAGTCAAGTGACGGCAGTAAAAACACAGAAGTAAAAAAAAAAAACAGACATATATATCCTTGTCCTTCCAGTCCTCACGGTCCTTGTCCTTCTAGTCCTTAAAGGTCCTTATCCTTATAGTCCTTAGACCCTCCTACCTATATCCCTACTACATCGCTCTCCGCTAGCACTCGTCTCGAGTGCTAGATACAATGTAAAGCTAAGGCGAAGGAGCGAAACTAATATAGAAAACGGAGAAGATAAAGAAAAAAAATATAACCATAGGGCGTATTGCGGATATTAACTCTTAAATGGCTCGGGGTTGCGGAGATCAAGGTTAAGGTATAGACTTAAAAGGCTCAGAGTACGGAGATCGAGGTTAAGGCGTAGATTCTTATCGCGGTAAACTTAAAGTATATCGTTGTCGAAGACGAAGACGGAGAGATGGAGATAGGGACAAGATCGGTAACCTATAGTCTTACACTGTAATCAAGACACAAGGAATATAGCCCGTAGGGTATACTCCCTGCAGCTAGCCTAGGAAACTCGGACGTAAAGCAATAGCTAGGAATAGACTTAAAGATAGAGAAGAGATCGGTAACCCATAGTCTTACACTATAATTAAGGCACAAGGAACATAGCCCACAGGGTATCTCCCTGCAGCCAGCTTAGAAACTCGGGACGTAAAGCAATAGCATGGCTAGAAACAGACTCGGAGGATACTACAGTTAAAATACAAGAAACATAGCCCGCAGGGTATCTCCCTGCAGCCGGCTCGGAAACTCGGGACGTGTAGATACAGGGAGGAGGATATCGGCTCGGGAACTCAAATGGATTCAACAGAGATTTTACTAGGTTAGTGTTAATGTGGAACGAGAGTAAGAATCCCGCCTGGGGTAAGGTCGTAGCTTTAGAAACAAAGCTTTGGAACGGAGGTAGAAACAAGCCCTACTAGGGGCGTAGGTAATAACACGACATACTATTACAGTACGTGCAGAGGGTCAACGAGGTAACTGTAACTGTGTATTATTAACAAACAATATCGTGTGAGGATCTATGTATAGGAGACAAGGCAGGTATATATACGTGTTGCTTAGGGGTTAGGTCCGTGCTTATGCATACGCATAGCCATAACAACGCGTCAGGTCAGTGCTGTAACAGTATATCCCCCTTCCTAAGGCGAGCTCCTGTAAGTCAAGTAACGGCAGTAAAAACACAGAAGTAAAAAAAAAAAACAGATATATATATCCTTGTCCTTCTAGTCCTTACGGTCCTTGTCCTTCCAGTCCTTAAAGGTCCTCGTCTTTATAGTCCTTAGACCCTCCTACCTATATCCCTACTACATCACTCTCCGCTAGCACTCGTCTCAAGTGCTAGATACAATGTAAAGCTAAGGCGAAGGAGCGAAACTAATATAGAAAACGGAGGAGATGAAGAAAAAAAATATAACCGTAGGGCGTATTGCGGATATTGACTCTTAAATGGCTTAGGGTTGCGGAGATTAAGGTTAAGGTATAGACTTAAAAGGCTCAGAGTACGGAGATTGAGGTTAAGGCGTAGATTCTTGTCGCGGTAAACTTAAAGTATATCGTTGTCGAAGACAAAGACGGAGAGACGGAGATAGGGACGAGATCGGTAACCTATAGTCTTACACTGTAATCAAGACACGAGGAACATAGCCCGTAGGGTATACTCCCTGCAGCTAGCCTAGGAAACTCGGACGTGAAGCAATAGCTAGGAACGGACTTAGAGACAAAGAAGAGATCGGTAACCCATAGTCTTACACTGTAATTAAGGCACAAGGAATATAGCCCGCAGGGTATCTCCCTGCAGCCGGCTTAGAAACTCGGGACGTAAAGCAGTAGCATGGCTAGAAACAGACTCGGAGGATACTACAGTCAAAACACAAGAAATATAGCCCGCAGGGTGTCTCCCTACAGCCGGCTCAGAAACTCAGGACGTGTAGATATAGGGAGGAGGATATTGGCTCGGGAACTTAAATAGATTCGACAGAGATTTTACTGGGTTAGTGTTGACGTAGAATGAGGGTAAGAATCCCACCCGGGGTAGGGTCGTAGCTTTAGAAACAAAGCTTTGGAACGGAGGTGGAAACAAGCCCTACCAGGGGCGTAGGTAATAACACGACATACTATCACAGTACGTGCAGAGGGTCAACGAGGTAACTGTAACTATGTATTATTGACAAACGATATCGTGTAAGGATCTATGTACAGGAGACGAGGCAGGTATATATACGTATTGCTTAGGGGTCAGGTCCGTGCTCATGCATACGCGTAGCCATAACAACGCGTCAGGTCAGTGCCGTGACAAATATGGTAGAATATAGTAGAATGCGGCAGATTGCTATTAGATTATCGTCTTATAGTTGGTCTCTTTTACTATATTAGTGGAAATAGGTAGAAATAGGTAGATATATATAAGGTTTTACGAAGGTGTCCTATAATAGTACCCCCCCTTTAAACTTAAGCTTCTGCAAAATAGGGCTATAGTAGTTCTAAGTAGAGTATATAAAAGTCTTTTACAGCTTATATAAGTCCTATAGAGTTAATGGGTTCCTATAAGGGCTTAGTAAAGCCTCTCCATTTTATAAGGTACATATATTTGCGTTTCCATTTATTATACTTAATATTATTAACTCTTTTAATAAGGTACTTATCCTTATTATCCACTTTAACTAGTAAGGGAGGGTCTTAGATCTGTCTAGGTAGGGCGTTTAATATAGGGGCAGTAGGATAAAGGACTAACATATAGAATATAGGGTGGATTTTAACTGTATTAGGGAGCTTTAGTTGGTAGGTATAAGAAAAAACAACTTTTTTAACCTTATAAGGGCCGGCATTCTTCTAATTAAGTTTTTTAGTAGGTTGTTTTATATTTAGATTTCTTATATCTAGCTAAACAAAGTTACTAATTTAATAGGCTAGTGCTAGGGTTTAGTTCTTATTTATTACAGCTTTATAAATAGATTAGGCCTATATTATTTTATTAATAAGAAACTCTTATAGTTCTTTTATCTTCTTTATAAATTTATTTACTTCTGCAACTTATAAGGCCTAATAAGCTAGGCAAGGAATATTACTAAAAGGGTTAAAGCCTATTTATAGGTGCTAATTATAATTAGCTAGAAATAGGGAGACCTTTATAGTTTCTAAGACGGAGTTATTTATAGTAAACTTAGTAAATATAAGCTAATCTATATAGTTATCCTATAAATACAACATGTATATCCAAATATACTATTCTATTATAGCATTTACACATTTTATTTAACCATCCGTTTTTAGGTAATATGCTATAGATAATAGTGCTTTAATATAAAGTTAGGTAGTTAGTTTCTTTTAAAACGCTAAAATAAACTATCTACCTTTATTAGAGATAATTGTTTTAGGAAGTTTATGGAGTTTCTATATATAATCTAGGAATAGTTAGGCAACGGTAGGTATTAATATACTAGGGTAGGCAATTAAGTATCTTATTTTAGATAGTTAATCTATAACTACTATAATATTCGCACAGCCTTTACTTATAGGGAGATTAATAATAAAGTTAATTAAGATATCTTTCTATCTTTAGTCTAGAATAGGTAGTAGCTTTAAAAAGCCCTTATATATCTTATATAAAGCTTTAGCTTATTAATAGGTATAGTAGCTAGAGATGTACCTCTGTATTATACTACATATATTTAGCTAGTAGTACTCCTATTAGAGTAGTTCTAGGGTTTTTTTATAGCCTAGGTGGCTAGCTACTAGTAGGTTGTGTATATATTTAAGAAGCTTAAGTTTAAGTTTATTATAGTTAGGTATAACTAGGCAGTTCTAGTAGTATAAGCAGTCTCTATAAGCTTTATATTTACTTAAAGAGATCTTTTTAGAGCGTCTAATGCCATTTTAAATTAGCTTAAGTATCTTTTAGATAAACTTATTATTTAGGTATTTGTTAATTATAATCTATTTAATTAATTAATTAGATATTTTAAGAATATATATTATAAGGTCTTTAGCTAGAGGATTAAATAATTTAGGGTAAAGTAGGGTTTAACTATAGTAGGCGCGCGCTTCTTCCTATACTAGTATATCTTATAAATATTAGGTTAGGGTATTAGGTTTTTAACCTTAAACGCCTAAGCGGTATATAATTAAGAATTAGAAATAAAATAGATATTCTAACTAGTGGGCTTAATAATAACTTAGCTATTTTATAGTTATAAAGTACTATAGATTCTTATAGTTACTAAGGACCTTAATTAGGAATTTAGTACCTTTTAGTTTAGGTTACTATTATTTAAAATATTTAATAATAGCTAATAATTCCTTATTATAGATCTTGTAGTTATATTTAGCTAGACTTAGTTATTTTAAGAAGTATACTATAAGGTATAGTACTTTTTCCTTATTATACTAAAACAAAATACCTCTAGTAATATAGTTAGATAAGTTAGCTTCTATAACACTTTTTTAGTTTAGATTAAAGTATTAGAGTATAGGTACAGTAGTAAATATAACTTTTAGATAGGTAAAGGCCTTCTTATATTCCTTGTTAAAGATAAAGGTTTTATCCTTTTAGGTTAAAGGTATAAGGAGTAAGACTAGGGCAAAGAAGTCATTAATAAACTATTAGTAGAAGTTAGTAAATTCTATAAAGGCTCTTATATTCTTAACATTCTTAGGTTTTTACTAGTTTATAATTATATTAATCTTCTTTAGGTCTATTTATATACTATTTATAGAAATAATAAGTCTAAGGTATAGGACTTCCATTTTATAAAATTTGCACTTATTTATATCTAATTATAAGCTAGCTCCATATAGGGCTTTTAAGATAAAATTAATGTATTTTTTATATTTAGTTAGGTTATTGCTATATACTAGGATATTATTAATATAAGCAGTATAGAAAACATCTAGATAAGGTTATAGGGTATTATTAATAAAGTGTTAGAATAAACTTAGGGCATTTACAAGGCTAAACGGCGTTATTAAATATTTAAATAGTCTATATCTAGTACAGAATATAGTAAGCTATTTATCTCCCTTTATAATATAAAGGCGGTTAAATACATAGATAGGGTTAAGTTTTATATAGTGGCGAGCCTTACTTAATTAGTTTAGTGTCTTTTAAATTAATAAGAGTGGGTACTAATTCTTAATGGTAATAATATTAAGAGCTTAGTAGTCTATATAAAAGCGTAGACCGCCACTAGGTTTCTTAATAAAGATTATAGATATAGCTATAGGTAAAGGGCTTGCTCTAATAAATCCTTTACTTAGGTACTTGTCTAAGTACTTTTATAGTACTTTAAGTTTATTCTATAACATTCTATATAGGGGTCTAAATCCTAGCTATTTTCCTTCTTTAAGTACAATTTTGTGGTTATATAGTTGGTATTCTGCTAACTTATTAGCTTCCTTTTATAAGAATACCTCTAGGTACTTATAGTGGCATACTAGTACTTTTATAGTAGGGTTAGTGTGCTTTTTTAGTGCTAAGGCCTTTTTAATATCGGCCATTATAACGGTAAAGATTATATATTTAGGTTTCCTAGTAAGTTATACTAATAGGGTAGCTCCAATTATATAAATATCTAAGGTGTTAAGTAGGCTTAGGTTATCCTTAGTTTCTTATATAGTTTTAGATTTAGTGTTAGGTATAGAGTTAGTATTAGATTTAGGTTTGGGTTCTTTAAGTATCCTTTTTAGGTATAGGGTAAACATTAGTAGAAATTTTAAACTAGTAAATCTTAGTGGATTTTTTAGATTTTAGTTTAAGGTCTAAGTAGCAAGTTATAAGGCACTTTTACTTATAATAGGAGGCGGTAAATAGAAGCTTAAGGTTGTTTTAATTAATAGTTACCTTATATAGCTTTATCTAGGGTTGTTTAAAAATTACTAGGTAACCTAGGGTAGTTATAAAAAGCTTAATTAATTCTTTATAGTTTAGGTATTAGAGTCTTAGGGCCGCTATATAAGTAATACAGCCTAAGATAGTGCGTTTACCATTAAATCTAAATATATTAATATACTGGTTAAGGGGTATTAGGGTAAACCTATTATTTTATATAAAGATCTTATTAATAAATCCTATGCCGCTAGCTTCTATATTAACTAAGACTTAAGTATTAGCCTATTAACCTTTCTACTAAAAATAGTAGTTAATAGTTATACTATAATCCCAAGAGTTAGGTTTTATAATATCTAATATATTTAACAAGATCCTATAACATAGCTGTCCTAAAGAGCAACTTAACTTTAGGATATACCTTTTAGTAGTAAGTAGAAAGAGGTTCCTATAGAACATTAGTTATAACTTCATTCTTATAAGTAGTGCTTACTAAATATAGAGTTAGAGCTAGATAAAGGTTAGGGTTAGCAGCTAGAAGATTAGTATAATAAACGGCTACTAGTGTTAACTATTTATAGATTTTTTTAGAAGGGGGCAGAGCAGTAGTTAGAGAGGTAGGAGCTACTTCCATATTTAAAGCAAAGGCCTAGCTTAGTACATTATTCCCGCTTAAAGGATCCTAGTAGGGCGTATCTTAGGGTCCTAGTGTTAATATCTATAGCGTTAGGATGCTTAGGCTAGGATAATAACTTAGTAGACATTTATAGGGTTGTTATATTGTATTAAGGAGCGGACTTTAGTATTAGGCATAGTATATTATTATACCGTTTATTAATAACGTTTATATAGGCGTTAAGGGCTCCTAGTAGGTCTATACTAATTAGGGAGGTTTTTAGTTTAGGGCTTAAAGATTTAATAAGGCTGTTAATTAGTGCGGAGTTATTCTAGCCTATTTCCTTTATGTAACAATTAAATTTAGAAAAGTATACTAGGAAACCTTTCTTTTTTTAAGTTATATAGTTTATTTTCCTTTAAGCGGTAGCTTAGCGGTTTAGGTTACTATATATAGCTTTAAGAAGTACAACTAGGCTTTATACTAAGTTTAGCTAGAGAGGTTTAATAAGGTTAGCTATATCTCCTCCTAGCTAACTTAAAGCGTAGTAGAGTTAGTTAGCTTTAGTTAGGTAATAGTTAGCATTACTAGTTAGCTTATTCTTAAGCCGGCTTAAAAATAACTAAAACTCTTATTATTTGCTAGTAAATACTAAAGGGTTTAGTAGTTTTTTAGATTATTATAATGTAGTAGTCAGTTCTACTGGTAGGATAACTATTACTAGTTTAGGGCTTATGTTCTGTATATTAGCTTCTAGCAATAGTAATTAGTCTTAAGGGCTTAGCGTAGGCGCTTTAAGGGTGTAGATTTCTTCTTAAAGGGCCTTAATTGTTTTCTAGTACTGTACTTCTTATTTAGCTTACTATTAAGCTATAGTAGCTTAATTTTATACAAGGGCGTCTATAAAGGACTTTTATATATCTGCTAATTGTTCCTAAAGTATAGATATAATATTAGTGGCCATTATAGGGGCTTTAAGGTTATTCTATATTTTAAATAAGGCGGAGCGGAGTATAGGTTTTTTTAAGGGTTTAACGCAATATAGTGTCACGGAGTAAGTATAAGTGGTAATAATATATAGCAAAGTAGATATTATTAAGCTATATATATAAACTGCGTAATAAGGTTAAGACGTTATATAAGGAGAGAAGGTAAGGAAATGGGAAGAAAGGGTATATATTATTAGTTTGGTTGCTTAGTCAATACGTATACAAAGTAGAATAGGATTTAAGTAGCGGTCTTAGCAGAACTTAGTAGGATTTGGTAGACTTAGTAGAATATAGTAGGATGCGGTAGATTGTCGGCAGATTGCTATTAGATTATCGTCTTGCGGTCGGTCTCTTCTTACTACATTGGTGAAAACAGGTAGAAACAGGTGGATGTATATAAGGTATTATAGAGGTGTCCCATAACAGTAACTTTTATTATCCTCTAGTTCTATAATCTAATTCTTACCCTCTAATACTCCTACTGCCGCCGCTATAGGCTAAGAATTTTTATTATACACTGAATATTAAGCTCTATAATCCCACTACTTATAATTTTAGTAGTACCTACTATAGAACCTTAGGAGACTCTAATACTTAGTAAAGGGGTAAGGGCCTATTAGATAACGCGGAGTCGCTATATAAGCCTTATAAAGCTAGTATTAATTAGTTCTCTGCCTTATATAAGTAATATAAATTACTTATAGTTATATTTAGATATCTACGGCTCTAAATTAGAATTATATTTATATATAAGGGCTTCCCTATCTATACCTACTTCTCTAATATACCCCCGCCTAAGCCTCTATATTAATTACTAATAAAGCTTCTATCCTTTTCTACTTATTCTAAGAGTAGTTAGTTATATAAGTATTATATAGAGAGGAGATTTTACTTATAGTCTAGTAATATTATTAAAGAACCTCTTATATAGTAGAACAAGAAATATACTAGATAATTATATTTCCTAATTCCTAATAAAGGACAATATTAGGAGAATTTAAACTTATAATCTATTATATTTAAAGTTAGTATATATTTATATAAAGGCGGAAAAATATAGTATGGGGTTTTCCTAAACAGAGTTTTCTCTCTATATATATATAAGGAGTAGTCCGTATTGGCCTAACAAGGATTTAAATTAAATATTAAGCAATAAATAATAATATATATTTATATACGCTACCTATACGCCTTTATATAAGCCTTTTCTTCCTTTATTATTATATAAGTATATTTATAAATTAAGAAGACTTATTTTAAGATCTATATTATATAAATAGTTAGAATTAAACTAGTATTAGTTTTAGTCTTAACACTACTTAAAAGGGTAGAAAGTATATTAACTTTAAAGCAATTATTATTGTTAAAGTTTTTAGGTTAAATTTTACTTATACTAGCTATATTTATAGCGTTATATAATAGGGGGTAAAGGTTTAGTTTATCCCTTTCCCTAGTATATTTTAACCTATTATTATTAATAAGGGCTAGTTAATAGAATTAATAGAATTAAGGCTCTATAACTATACGCGTACTTTTAATTCTAGTATTTATATATAGTTTAACTCTTATAGGACGTCACTAGGGGAAGGAATAGTTAAAATTTTGCGGATATCTAGATATTATTTAGATATTATCCGATATCCGGGCTATCCTTAGATAGGATTATTATCCGCCCGACCAGATAGGATAATTTATCCTCCGCAGGTCAGACTAGGCCAGATTTGGCAACGGTAATTACCGATAAGCACGGTACGGTAAATTTTTATCCCGATAAAATACCGAATTATCCAGTAATTACCGTTAGAAAACCATATATTATCCATACATCTTAGTATCTACATCTTTTAGAAACTAGCAAGTAAAACTCCTTATTTCCAATCCTTTAAGCATTCTATTTCCTCTACTATCTCTAGACTAATCTTTAAACAATCCTAGCTAATTATACAACAGCTACCTAAAAAAACTTGTTCTGGTTTATTGCTTATTATAAGAATTAAAAGAACTTTAATTATAAAGTATAAAAGTTGCGGAAATCGAGCCGACTAAGTATCTTAGGTCTACCACTTAATTACTATTATCCGGATATTATACGACGTTAATTTACTATAAAAGGCTTTAAATTTATCTAAGCTTTTTAGACGTGTTTCTTTCTGCCAATACTTCTAACATAGCTTCTAAAAAGTAGAAAAAAATTCGGATAAGTTTACTATAGAAGATTAATTAGTACTCTTTAAGTCGTACAATCTAATAAAAGAGTGTAGCATATTTATACGGAACTGCTCCCAAAGATGGCTTACTTTCTAGAACGTTTAGCTTAATTTTACTGTCTTCTAGTCTCCTTCTTTATTCTTTAGCTATATTATATAACGTTCCAAATAAAGGATTCGGGCCGCGGCGTAGTATAGAGACGACTCTAGCTTCTTAAAGTAATCCTAAAGTTTTATAAACGAGCGCTAAATTTAAGGGTAAAAGGGCTTAAAAGCTTTATTAGTTTAAAGAAATTAGTAAAAGAATAAAATCTACATTATATAATATACTAAACACTCTTTAAAATGGTTATAGAGAATGTTTATATTTTTAAGAACTTATCTAAGAGTTGGCTAATTTCCTTACATCTCTAGAGTTACGCCTTTAAATGCTTTAAGAAATGTTGCAATCATATAAAGCTGGATCCACTTATCCATTAAAAGAATATCTTTTTTATTAATTAACCCCTCTTTAAGATGCTTTTTAATATATTGCTAAAGAGCGGGCTTTACTGTATTGTGTAAAGCAACTTTTAATATTATAAACCAGCTATTCCATCTTATACGATTATTAAGCGGAATTATCCTATTCATAACCTTAATAAATTCTTATATATAATTAGCGGATACGCGGATATATATAACAATATTATAAAGCTTGCCTAAAACGCCCATTTTACTTTATATAAAGGCATCTAATTCTTTCTTCTACTTCTTATTAAGTTCCTCTCCTTTAATTATTCTTTTATTATACCACTCTATAAATTTCTCTTCTTCTTTATAATGGAAGAGAAAGGTATAAATAATAAGATTAAGAATATAACCTTGGCAACAGATCCTTTACTATATAAAATTCCATCTAATTTTTTTTCTCTAAGGAAAGATATTCTAATATTATATAATAAAGAGTATTATTTATACCAGAATTATTACTAACAATTATTCTAAGTTTCTAACAATTCCGTACTCTTCTAATACGGGTTATAGCATATTCTATTAAGCTTCTCCACTATACCCATATATTATATAAAGGGTAAGTAAGATATTCTAGAAATAATCCTGCGCGTCTATAAAGCTGCCACAGATTATAAGTAAAAGGTAATTATTTGGAAACGTCCAGATATCCACAGTAAGATAAATATTTATTTTCGCAGATTAAAGTGCTTTTTATATAATATCCTTTACATCTAAAAAGTAATTATAGATTTTTTTCGCGATAGTATTATAAGATATAGGGATAAAAAGTGATAATTCCTGATTTAACGCTATATAAAAGTACTAAAATTTAGGCCATTCTATAATTAAAAATGGAAGCTTTTATACAATAATAAGATCTAAAAGCGTTTAATTAATAATTTATTAATTAATTATACGCTTTAGAACCTCCTAGTTTAGTTTAGTTAAGGAACTCTTTAAGAGGAGCTTAGAGTAAAGCGTTGTAACTATATCTTAATCTTCTTTTATACAACTCTAGAGACTTAAAGTAGAATTAATACTATATTTACTTCGAAGATAATATTAAAGCCCGCTTATTAAAGAGGCTTTATATTTACAATATTTGTAATAATAAATTATATTGCCTTATAGATTACGCTCTAGCTTATTAGCCGCTAGTATACAAGTATGCTTATAAATTAGAGAGGTTTTCTTTTAAATTTAAGTAGTTATGGTATTTACTGTATAAAGACTATCTTTAGTAATAAATTAATTAATTTCAGATACCATCTTTAGCATAATAAGGTTGTAGAAGATTAAGATATTAAAATTTGCTAGTAATATGGGATGCTAAAAATTAACCGATAATTTTCGCAATAATTTTTGCGGTAACGGTAAGAATTACTAATCGATATTGCCGCAATAAATTTTACCGTTGCCAACACTGGACTAGGCTTAATTGGTTACGCTCGGGCCACAACTCTACGCACGATTTCAACGGTGCTGTTACAGAGCAGCTATGCCACATCGTGAGTCAATTCCAATTTCCCAGCCACATTTTGCCAATAATGCGCTTCGCCATATTCGCCAGCCCCGAGTCACGTGTGTTGTTCAGGTAGAAAGTGTAAGATCGCGATCACAATAGAGAAATGTTGAATTTCGTCTCTATCAATCATCAAAAATATGAGGTGTTAGATTCTAGCACTAATAATAGTACGCAGCTACTTTATATAAACATTACGTGTCAATTCTATCTATTCTGAACGCAGTAAATCACGCATAAATACAATCAGCTATCGGCCTAATGAGTAAACTATCTACTCCGTGAGCAAGGAATCTGTCCAATGTTCTCTCAACTAGAAACTAAAGAGGAATTTCTGGCCTTCTGTCTTAGTTCAGCTTTTGTTGCTTGCTGACTGTCCCAGACCACAAGCCGTTGCCACCGGTGAAGGTGGCATCGAGTGAGATCGTGTTTTTGCCCTGTTCTCTGAGATAGATCGTTGCCTGTCCTTTCAAAACTGGGGAGTCCACTTGAATGAAAAGATTCGACTTTCCATTTGGCTCCACGCTCAAGATGGAATAGATTGGCCCCAGCTGAACAACTCCGTTTCCTGCTGAAATGATGAGACCAGCTTTGTATCCCATATTTCCTTTTTCGTCCTTAATGTCACCCTTTTCACTAATGAACACACTGACCTAAAGCAGACCATCAGCAACGGGGCCGCGTACAATGGAAAATGAAAGCAGAGAAAGTCGCATGCATACATAGATCATTTTGGTATCAACTTTCTCGCCTTTGCCAGGTGCATATAAGATGGCCGACTGTCCTTCTGGAGTGAGACCAAGGCAAATAGTGAATCCAGGCAACGCTGCGGCATTGTGGGGAAAGCCGGGAATCCCACGTTCGGCGGCTTTCAGAAAGTAGTTGTTATATTTGTCCGGAGTGAGCTTGAGTTCAATGGGGTGAAAGGTATGTTGGCCTTGATTTGCTGGCGGTGCTGGTGTCGTAGGCTGACTAGACGGCTGACCAGGTGGTGCTGGTGTTGTAGGCTGACCAGGCGGTGCTGGTGTCGTAGGCTGACCAGACGGCTGACCAGGCGTTGAGACATTCGGTTGGCCGGAGTTTTGGCCATGGGGATGATTATGGGCATCTTTATGACCGCCCATGATTAAGGTCAGTGTCCAGGTTCAGGAAAAATAGGTGTCAGGTCTGCCGAGCTCCTTTCATAAAGAAGTGTTTGTGTTGTCGACGCAGCGAGCTCTTCGGGGTTATTTATGCATCTCGAGCTCTTCGATACGATAAGAGTCTAGTCGAAATACAAATTGGATGGCTTGACCTTCAGCTGATCGCATGATGCAGCTGAAAATTTCACGGACAGGCAAAAGCTGAGCTTCGGTTTGTGAATGGCTAAAAGACTCTGAATTCTCGTCAAGCTCTGTAGAGCAATGGTCTGGACTACCTTGGCAATTGCAGGAAATCTCGTGAAGAATGCAAGAGAAGTTGGATTATGTACCTGTTTTGGAGATGAAAGAGGTATCAGAATGATCTGGATGTACGCCACAGCCCTATCGCGATTCATCATTCAGCCGTGTTACGGTTCTTCCCGTGCCGCAACTGTAGCCTGTTATCCCCAGATCGCCAGTAGGAAGCCTTTTCCTACTACAGCGCACACATTTACATAACATTTGTCGCTGAAAACAATCCAGCTGGAATTGAAATACGAATACCTAATTGTGCTGCGGTAGCCTCCCCACTCTCCTCTCTCCGTGGAAGTTGAAGACGTGAGGTTGAGCATTCACGCACAGAACATACCTTTTGCAGCGTTGCTTAGGTAGGGCCCAGATAGGATCGGATTGGTTAAAAGCACGTAGAGCTGAAGTCAGGTTGAGCTTGTGCTGGAGCTCGAAGCGTTCTAGACCTAGCGCCACGTAGACGGAGAGATCCGCATTGAGCTCCATGCGCTTGAGCTGAATGCGCATTGAAAGATGCATACTGCGGATTACATGTCGAGCCGATCCTTAGCACTGTACATAGAAAGGCGAAGTTAATATTGAGGGAGCCGAGGGAATGCTCAAACAGGCGTTATCAGCTGCACAATTCGTTGTCTCGTTCCCAGATCTTCTTGCCAAGGCTCGCTTGCCAATACACTAACCGCTTTTGGCAAGACCCCCATTAGAAGTTACCTCAGCAAGCTCAGACGCGATTCTATTAGTCCGGATTTTCAATCAGTCCGTAAGCTAACTAACTACGTTTGTGTGAAACCACCAGAATCACGTCTAAGTGTGTTCCGCAACAGTTCTTAGTAAATCTATAGATATCCGCGTTATGGAGGTTGCGGATATTAGAATAACTTAACACTAATATTTTATATTATTTCCTAAAGTTAATTAATTATATAATAGAACCTAGGCTTTTAAAATATATTATTTTTATTACTTAGGTATTTTTAGGTCTTATAATTAATTTTATTAAAAAAAAAAACATACTATTAGTAATTCTATAACTATATATAACTTTATTAAATGCTAGCTAATATATATAAAACCTATATAGATCTATAATAACTACCCTAAAGAACCTATTATAGCCTAACAGGTATATAGTATCTATATTATAGTATATAATACCCACTAAAACCTTATTATATGCTAACTACTAAGTTATAGATATTTAGGCAAATCTACTATATACTAGCACTAAAACCTACTAGGTAGAGAGGGAGGAAGTTAAATAAGGTACTAGAATAGCCGTAGTAGTATTAGGTATTAGATAATTAGACTTAAAGAAGTTATAAAATAGACTAGGAGTAATAGCTATAGAACCTTTAAGATTAGCTTTTTACGCTTTATAGAGAGAGTAAGGCCTAGTAGCTAAGTAAGGTTAATAAGGCTATTACTTTTTTATATCTATATTATAGATATATAGAGCAGCTTAAAGCCCTTAGGTGGCTACTATTTAAAAAAAAGATATAATACTTATTATAAAAACCTTATTTAGCAAGAGTATAATAATATAAGTAATGCCATATCTTCTTTAGGCCTTAGTAGTAATTATTATCTTACTACTTAATATAATTAGTATAGAGTAGAAGGTAAAGATTAAGGAGCTTTCTAGAATAAGGCTAGTTTATATATACACTAAAACAATATCTATATATCTTTTATAGGAAATCCATATTAGAGTATATGCCTATATTTTAATATTACTAAAGCTGTTAATTAGTAAAAGGTTCTATAAGACTCTTACTAACCCTACCTTTTATATATATATTAGCTTAGTAGTAATTAATAAGGTATACCTTATAGCTAATTAAGGGGGTTTATTCTAGAATTTATATACATAGCTATAGAAAGTGTGGTTGTTATTAGGGCGGAAGCCTTAGTTTACTTATACTGCAACGCTTAACAATATAATATTTAAGATTATTTAAGAGCTAGCGGGCTTTCAAAATAATATTAATATAGTATGGACATTAATTAACCAGCCAGATCTATTAATTATTAGAGAATATATTAAGTAAGGAACTAAGAAGTCCTTTAAGAGCTTATACTTTATTATAGACCATATATATACCGCTATATCTACTAAGTAGGGAATCTAATATACGCTAACTCCCTACTAGATCTTAAAGATAATTATCTTTCTTAATTTAAAGGACCTAATATTACTAGCCAGGGACTTAATTTATTTGTAATTGGTATATTATAGGTACTAGAAAGCGTAGGCTAGAAGAGCTATTTAGCTTTATTATATATTATTAGCTATTATAGATAAAGACGGACTATATAAGGAGTTTAAAAAGCCTAACTTAGAAATCTATATTCTACTCTTCTTTAACGCGCTTACCTATAGCACTAATATTCCTAATATTAACTCTATTATATAGTATTGCATATATAAAAATAAGTATATTAATATAATATAGTGACAACTTAGATATGGTGCTTATGGTAGTGGTTAAAAAGGTAAAGTAATATTTTTAATTAAGGATTGGTATAAAGGTCTATATAAGGATATTACTAGGCCAGCTAAAAATTATAGTTATACTAATAAAGCCTTCTAATCTTAACTAAGTTAACTTAGCTGTAAATATTATATTAAGTAATAGGTACTATAAGAGGATAGGGCTACTAATTTTACTAGTAAAGTTATATATATTAATTAACTAGATCTGTTTAATTGTAGGTCCTATTATATTAATATTAAGTTATAGTTTAAATCTAAGTTAAGGGTCTTATTTATAGGTTATATAAAATAGTATTATGCCTATTAATATGTTTACTATATTATTTATAGTAAACTTAACTAAAGGTAGCTATTTTTCCTAGTTATTTTATAAGTAGGAGTAGTATATTTATAAGTATTATTCTATAATTACGTTTATAATTTTAGTTTAATTATCTATCTCTAGATAAAATGCAGTTAAAAGTTATATTTAAATGCTTAATTATTTATATAGAGCTTACTAGAAGTCTAAAATAAACTAGCTTTTATAGTTAGATATTATTAAGTTAGAAAGTCTATATAGCTTAAAGACATATTTAATAAAACATTTAGCTACTAATATTATATTAATTAAGTCCATAGAAATTATATATTATACTTTTATAAGATAATTAATAACTACTATAATATTTATAAACCTATTACTGTTAGGCAAGTTAACTATAAAGTTAATTAAGATATTACGCTATCTTTATATTAGAATTAGTAGCAGTTAAAGTACTCCTTACTTCTTTATATAAGAGGTCTTTCTATATATATATATTCTATATACTTAAACGTATTTTTATATATAGTTGTGTATTATAGGCTAGTAATATACTTATTAAATAATTTTATAACTCTTTATATAGCTAGGATATTCTACTATAGGGGAGTTATATATAAATTTAAGTATCTTAAATTATAAGGGTTTAGAATTTAGAACTACTATCTTCTATTAACAGTATAATTAATTATTTTAAATTTCGCATTTAGTAAGTATAATATTCTTATACTATTATTTTCTAGTTTAAATTATCTTTATTATATCTACTATCTATATATTATTCTTATATTTATATTTTATTAACTTATTAATTTATCTTTATTAAGTTCTATATTTAGAAATATAGGATATAGTTTTTTAAAATGTTTAGAGGGCAGTAAGATCTATAATTAATTTATAATTAATTTATCTAAAGTGTTTATAGATAAGTTTTATAATTATTATATATATATATTAGGCTTTTAATTAAGTTTGCCGGGTTAATATATAATCTTAAAGTTAAATTATAAGAGGTATTTAGCCTAATAAATTTAGCGCTATATTAATTGTTTTATAGTTATAAAGTATTATAGGTTCTTATAGTCTGTTAATATATATATTAGAAATAACAATCCTTCTAACTTAGAACGCCATTATTTAAAGCATTTAACAATTATAAGCAGTTCCTTATTATATATTTTATAGTTTAATTTAGTAGAGGCAAGTTTCTAGGAGAGAAAGACTACTAGATATAGTTTACTATTCTTATTATATTATAATAACACTCCCCCTAGTACATAATTAGATAAGTTAGTTTTAATAGTATATTTAAAGTTAGGGTTAAAGTAAGTAAGAATTAGAGCAGTTATAAAGTAATATTTTAAATTATTAAAAGCTTATTTACATCTAGTGGTCTATTTAAATTTTATATTCTTTTATATTAGGTTTATTAATAGCTAAGTAATTTCTAAGAAGTAGTTAATAAATTAATAATAAAAATTTATAAATCTTAAAAATCCTTAAAAATCTTATATATTGCTAGGGCTTTCCTAGTTTATAATTATAGCAACTTTCTTAGGGTCTATTTTAATTCTATTATAGGATATAATTAAGTTTAAGTATATAACCTTAGACATATAAAACTTGTATTTTTTAATATTATTGTTGGAATCACGGTGGGGGGGGGGTTTTGGTTTCAATCAATTCCTTTTCTTCTTCTACTTCTACAGGTGGAATTTGATGGATCTCCTGAGCTCGCTTAGCTCACGTGGTCAACCCAATTGGTTATAAGCAACTGTGTCTACTATATTACAGAACCTTATTCAGACACTGGCAACAACTAGAAAATAAGAGAAAGAATAAAAGGATACTGGTAAATAAGTCCGTAGTCTCTATCCCTATTCTCCCTACCTATTTGGTAACCTATAGCCTAATTATATTTGTATCGTTTCCGGGGGCTTTGGCTGCTGAAATTGCTAAAGCTGCTGCGGTTGTGGCTGTTCAGGAGGTCTTGTATATGCAAAGTACTGGGGGTACTTAGGAAACTTAAGAGCAAGCCCGCGGAGCATAGTTGGAATAGCAATGATATACGCT